>ERZ1292640.3082-Hain-H43-02um-R1-3082-length-13110-cov-15_pt1 | contig 13110 bp, 12 predicted proteins | sample MGYA00564404_ERZ1292640 | MGnify/ENA primary metagenome ERZ1292640 (study PRJEB36523, sample SAMEA6512636) | groundwater metagenome | collected 2019-01-08 | study: AquaDiva: Metagenomics assemblies of 32 groundwater samples
AGATAGTCCATTTCATTTAGTCCTATTTTTTTGGGATTATCTAAAATATAGTATACACTGCCATACGCGAAATGTCAAGGCTCAAACTCCAATATTGTTCATCTTTTATGAACAACTGTATACTATTTATTGCTCGATTGTAAAATAATCTTTTGTGATGGGCTTTAGTAGTTTTGAAAATAGGCAAATTATAAACAGCGCATAAGTCTTTTGCTTTGCCCAACTTACAATTGATTCCTTGGTCCCAGGTGGGAAGAAAAATTTTGTTTCTGTGAACGCGCAAGTAAGGCAGGAAGGCCATACTTTTTACGAATGCCTTGTGTCTGCAGAGCATAATTGTGTTTTACGCTGTTATTCCCTAAATTAGAAAGGATAAAACTTTTTATTTTTTCTACAATCGCTCTGTTATTGGCCGTATTAATCGGATATAAAAATTGATCCGGGCTGATTCCACATAATTCCCCAAAAATAATAGACAGGGCAGCATAGGTTGGGAAATCAAGGAAATTAATGCTTGTCATTTCACGTTCCACTGTTTCAAGCATTTTGATAAAAGAAATGTCTGAAAAATCGCCTTCCAGTTCATCAAGATATGCATCCATTTCTGTGGCAATACGCATAACACGATCTTGATATGGAAACGTAATGTCACTATCCTTAACAGGTTTTATTGATCCGAATACCTTTTTGATCTCCACTTGAAACCTGGAACTGTCAAAAACCAGAGGCCTTTGATGCCTAAGTTCATGGCGTAAAACAGTGCCTTTCAATATATCAAAGCAATCCTGGCGAGTTCTATCGCCAATATCTCTCCTTATGATATTAGCAAAAATACTCTGCACTTTGCTATCAGCAGTAATTGATCCTTGAATTACCCATCTAGTTACCTTCCTGTTATTTATTAATGGGACTATAACCTCATCGATAAACAGCTTGGTATTGGTTGCCACAAATATTATTGTCTGTTGATGCGCGTCGTAGTCGACGAGGTTAGCAGCGTTGAATAAACACCTTGTTAATGCCACAGCAGGTTCTGCGACTAATACATCTACGCCTGAGTCTCCGCTTTTTTCATGCGCTGTTATGCTTAATTTAGCTCCAAATGCTACATAAAAACCTTTACTGCGGGCATTCACAAATTCCTGATAGTGATTTCTTATAGTATCGATAACCTGGCCTAAAAGAATAATCTCGTAAGAATCTTTAATTGTTAGGTTACGCTTAACAATATCTAGATAATATTTGTACATCTCGCTTACTTTCTTAGCATCTTGTTTGGAAAGGTCCGGGCATGCTTGCTGCCAATAATCCTGGTCTACAAACCTATCTACAGGTATAGTCAGGCCCCCTTCTAACCTGCTCTTAGATGACTCCAATGCAACTATAAGCCTATAAGCAAGGCCTTCATCAGAAACCCTTTTCAAATCAATCTGATTTTTCTGCTGAACAGCAGAAGTTCCGAAAACAGATAATGGCGCAGCAACTGGGGTAAGCCCTGTTGCCAGGAAGCTTCTACGCGAAAACGAAGATGCTGGAGGATAAAACACAGCGCCTTCATTAGGCGCCAGGGCTATATTGCCTTCTTCTGCCATACGTAAGGCGACAAGCATTCTATCTTTATATTCTGGATCCTTAAAAGAAGATTTTACCCTTAAAGTATTTTTAGAAAACGGACTGGCATAAAGAGCGCTGTTAAATAAAAATAATATAACCAATATTAACAGGATAAAATTGAGGTTTAATACTTTTTTAAAGTTTAACATAACAGTATAATCATACCATTTAAATAACAAAAAGTCAAATTTTATTATAATTTTTTTTTAGGTATAATATAAGGTTCCTGCCTGTTTTTTATTTGCTATTTTTAGATAAAATACACTTTATTTTTCTAAAAACCTCCTCAGCAGTAATCATTTTCGCGTTTTTTTTCTCTATATAAGCGCAATCTTTCTTTTCTTTATAGGGAAACCATATTCTCGCATAAGGGGTTGTAAAAATCCCTATTGTCTTAACACCTAAGCTAATAGCTATGTGCATGGGGCCTCTGTCATGGGCAATAAATACATCGCAATTTTTTACGAGGGACGCATATTCTCTTAAAGAAAACTCTGGCACAATGAAAGTTTTATGTTTTTGCTTTATTTTAGCATACATATCTATAACCCTGCTTTCTTCGCCAGGCCCTTGAAATATTAAAACAACTGCTGAAAAGTTTTTTATACCTCTATCTGCAAGAGCTGCAAATTTGTCTGTTGGCCAGAGCTCTTCTTTTCTGCGCCCTCCAGGGTGCATTCCTATAATAAGGTTTCCATCTAACTTATGTTTTTTCATATATGAAGCGGCAAAGCTCTTTTCTTGATTAGTAAGATAAAATCCTGTGTCTTTTGTATAATCTTTCAATCCCAGAGACCTTGTTAAATTTAAAAACTGGCATATGACATCCGGGTTTTTCAGCGGCTTTATCGGCCTGATATTATAGGCGCCGCATGCTTCAAGTTTATATATTGATTTTTCTGCGGCAGGAAAGCCTATTCTATACTTTGCCCTGGATAAAAAACATAAAGCTTGCGAAGAATAAAACCAATCAAAATTTATAACCAGATCATAAGGTTTTTCTCTTGCCATCTTTCGCACGATACCTTTTTCAAAAATCAATACCCTGTCTATATGCGGGTTATTTTTAAGCGCCTCACTGGGCGCCTTTTCAGTCAGGTATGTTATATGCGCGCGTGGAAAATGATGCCGTATTGTAGCTACAGCGGGCGTTGTAAGGATAACATCCCCTATACAGCTAAAACGGATTAAAAGAATCCTTTTTATATTTCTTTTATTAAACAGCATTGCCATTTTTCTATTTTTTTAAATACTCCGAGATACTCTTGGCGATATTCCTTGCAAGAAGATAGTTACCTCTATCTGTACAATGGCCAAAATCTCCGCCAAATGTATCTATGAAGTACTCGTCATAGCCTTTTTGCCTTACTGCCTGTTTAAATATGGCTTCATTATCTACGAATATGATGCCATCGGCATCTACAAACATCTTTAGCAATGAATTGAGGCTTCGCATAGGATACTGAACACATATCAGCTTTACTCCCTTGCTTCTGGCAATCTTGGCTAACTCCTGGTAATTAAACCATGTAACAGGATTATAATAACTGGCCCTGAGGCTATCGGCTTTCATAAAACACTCATCAGCATCTTCATACCGCCCCATGTATTCATAACAAAGCGCAAGGCCCCCGAACAACCTGTCATCCAGAGGTTGTTTGGATATCCTGTCTTTAAATATAATCTCCGCATCTTTAAGCCTTTCGCGGTCATTGTCAAAAGAAACAAGGTGTATATAAGTCAGGCTTATATTTTTGTCTATTTCTCTGACCCTTTCAAGGGTTTCTTCCGCTTCCTTAAACCTGCCCTGTTCTTTGTAAAAAGCTGCCCTATGCATATACAGTTCAACGCTATCTGGATGCGCCTCTATGCCTTTCTTAAAAATATCCTCTGCCTCCTGAAACCTCTCCAGTTCGCTATAAAACCATGCTAACAAAAGCCATGGTCTTATATTGCCAGGATCCATATCGACTGCCTTTTTAATATTCAACTCTGCCTCTTCAAATCTTTCGTGACGCCAATAAAAACCACTCAAGGCGAGATAAGCATTGCTGCCTTCCGGATGCTTATTAATTGCATTTTTATAAAAAGTTTCCGAATCGTGTTGACCTCTCTTTATTGACAGGGTTGTTTTATTTGAAAGGCGTGTAAATAATTTATATAGCCGCATAGATTTTACAAGTATTCTAAATTTATTATCTTTTGTATATAGGACAGGCTCCTTTGGGTCATTAATCCCCATCATCGCAACTATCATATCCGGCTTATACAACTTCAGGTATGCCTCTATTTTCGAAATAATATCTTCGGATGTGGCTCCGATCCAGCCTTTATTGATTACGCTGCATTTAAGGTCCGGGGTATTTTGATTGAGAATCGCCTGAAGATGGCCAGGATAGGAGTTTCTCCCTCCTAATGTAGTAAGGGAATCCCCAAGGCAAAGTATGCGATATCCCTTATTATACCTCACGGTCTTTTTATTTTCATATTCCTGAAAAGACAGAAAAGCAATGCCTGTCAGGCGCAACCCTGTTTCTAAAAGCAGCAGGGCAGCTAAAACGCCGGCTATTACCAACGAAATTCTATTTATAATCAATTTTCTATTCATAAAAAGAAAAAGGCAGGCCATGCTGCTTAATTTTCGGAAATCCACATCCTGCCCATTCCAACTGCCTTAAACCAAACAATGCCCTGATCTCTTTCCGCATTTCTTTAATATTTTTACGCGCCAAGAGGTTATAATTACGGTAAAAATACCCTATAGATTTATCCACGCCTTTCTTCTCTATAAACATCTTTACAAAAGTTTTTCTAGCCAAAGGGCTCATTTTTATAAAGTCAAAAACTCTAAGCCCCTCTACTGCGATTGTCTTCCTTGAGTTCAAAGACACAGTCCTGGTTAAAATATTTTTCACAGGCCTCCATCTAATAACAGGCTTGTAATAAGAGACATTTAAATTAAAATTACACGCGCTGTCCGGGATTTGTTTTAGAAGATGCTGGCTTATATAAATCTTCCCTTCATCCCTTTTCAATGCCCACAGACCATCCAGATAAGCATTCCTTTTAAATGCCCCTGTTACTTTTTTCAGATCGCCCTCTCTGCCTTCAATATAAAAACTGCGTATGTAACCTGCCTCTGTAATATCATAAAATCTATCTTTAAGCCATAGCGCGAACCTCTGCCTCTTGCTATTAAGCTGGATGTTATTTTTGTATGCAGAAGAACAATAATTGATTGGAAGTTTTATCTTTTTATCTATCGCATATTTTAAAATTTTTAGAGCTGCTAACTCTGACGCAAAAACAGGGCTATAAGGGATATCAAGCAGACTGTATTTTCGTTTAACATAGTTCTTATAGTTATGAGGATAGGTGTCTAACTGATGGATGTTTAAAAAATTAACTCCGATTTCATATAGCTTGGGCAGCAATCTTTTAACTATTTCATAATCCTCTGGTATTGCAGGAATCTCAACCGTAACTTTATCAATAATACCCGAGGCCATCCTGACAGGCTTAAGGTCGTAACCACGGGCAGCAATATTAAACCTGATCTCATTAAGCCCTGACTCTTTTAACTTTTTTAATTTAGAAATGTCTATCAGGTCTCCATTGCTATACATCCATATATACAAGCCGTCTCCATTTTTCTTTCTTAATGTTTTTATATACCGCGTAAGTTTATCAAATACCAGCAATGGCTCTCCTCCGCTGAAGCCTGCGCCCTTAAAGCCAAATTTATTTACGTAATCAGCGTAATCATCCGGGTTAGAAAAAATGATTCCCTCTGTCCTCCCTGAATTCCAGCCTATGCTTTTCCTGTCGCCTGGACAAAAAAAACAATCTGTGGTACACTTATCGTGTATAAATACGCATGACCACGTCCCTTTTGCGCACATAAAACAGCCAGGAGATAGAGCGCCGGTATGGACCTTATTATCCATAAAACTAAAACAAATTTTATCGGAAAGTAGACGTAGATATCTCTCGCGTTTCCTGTTTGTGGCAACAGCCTCTTTTTGCGTAAAAAATCTTGCTTTATGAGGCAATAGACGGCTTTTTTTAGTCTTCATATCTATAAAAAATAGTATAACATAATGCCTGTTAAACCAGAAATCCTTTTTCTTTTCCCAAATCACGCAACAGGCCATTTTTCTCATTGCCTCGGAACAGCCTATATCATCGCCTATCTGCAGCAAGAAGGCGTATCCGCAGAACAATTCTATAATTATAAATTATTAACTATACCTCAAATAACAGATAAAATCCTCTCCTTTGAGACAAATATCGTAGGTTTCACCTGCTATCATACTAATTATTTCCTGATAAAAACATTATGCAGGCATCTCAAAAAACGCAAACCCGGTATTTTCATCATAGCGGGAGGCCCAACGCCGACTTTTTCTGACAGGGCTGTTTTGCACAATGTCCCTGAAATAGACATCTGCGTCAGGGGCGAAGGCGAATTCACTACAAGAGAGATTATTGAACATCTTAAAAGAAACCGGATATTTTCCAGCATCCAGGGTATAACTTACCGCCTTAATAACAGGGTAATCCGCGCCCCGGACAGGCCGCTGGCTCAGCTTGACGCATTGCCATCCCCTTATATAAATAATATATTAAATCCTGCGGATATCATTAACCACGGCGAAGAAATCCCCGTAATCACATCCAGGGGCTGCATCTTTAAATGCACTTACTGCAACTGCGCTGCTATATCAAAGCACACTATACGCTATCACTCCCCTGAAAGAGTAGCGGCAGAATTAGAGATTATTCATAACGCATTAAAAGGAAAACAAGCGCGCGCTATAAGGATATATGACGATTGTTTTACTTTAAGCAATAACAGGACGGAACAAATCTGCAATTATATAATAAAGAAAAACCTTAACCTGAATATAGCGGTATCTACCCGCGCTGACTACGTCAATGAAAAAATCCTTCGCCTGCTCTATAAGTCAGGCGTAAAAAATATAAGCTTTGGCATAGAAAGCGTTAATCCAAAAACACTGTTCAGGGTAAAAAAAATACGGCTGTTTTACAAAAAAATAGACAGGTTCAGGCCTGAGAAAAGATTTCTTGATAAACTAAAACTAGCGGTTGCGCTTGCTAAAAGAATCGGATTTGAGACTGAGGCAAGCATAATACTGGGCCTGCCAGGAGAAGGCGTCAAAGATATCTTGAGGACAATTAACTTTGTTAAGCGTTTAGGGCTGCGGCTTTGCTATTGCAACTATCTTGGTATATACCCTGGCACAGAACTATTTAGAGCATTCAAGGGGGATAAATTAAAAACCTCTGAAAAATGGCTCAGGATACCGTGGCACAAACTGTTTAACATCCCGATATTAACCAATTCCAATATTGCGGCAAAAAAAAGAATTAACACATTTTTGTGTAACGCGTTTTTAATGGGCTTTTTAAATAACCGCTCATTCGCTCATTCATTATTCGTCACAGATAATAACGCTCCTTTTTTAAATGAGCTTCAGGATATAGCCCCGGTACAATCTATTTTATTCCTTGCGCAATATACAGGCAGACATACTGTTCAAGGAAATAGAAAAATAAAGATACGCCATGCGCGTCTGGGGCAAATATTAGGCTTGGGTTATCAAAATAACCGCATTGATTATAATATGCTTAAAAATTATTACCCCTATCATGAAGTGCATTCGTATTGGCTAAACCAATTTAAATTCTCCGATATATTCTTAAACAAAGGCTCGACAAGCAGGAATATTATTCTTGATATCTCATCTGCCGCCCGTATGGCTGAATTTGAAAAATTGCTTCTAAATATGCCTGAATTAGCCGGCAGAATTTTCTCAAATAAAATAAGCCAATTTACCCTGGTTGATGCGTGCAGATGGTCGCGCAGCTGCCCTGCCAAAAATCTCAGCAGGTTAATCGTTGATAAAAAACTCCGTATATCCACATGTTTTCATGGAAAGATAATAGGAAAGTTAGGCGAACCTGTTGAGAAAATTAAAAAGAGATGCGCGGGTTATATACAATCTGAAAGAAAAAAACGGGGCTGTGAAAAATGCCCCGTAAAAGATTATTGTTCCCAATGCCCTTTTCTGGGAGGTATCTACCCTGAAACATTTTGCAGGATAAAAAGGGAATACTCAGCCCGCATTGATAAATTTATTGCCTTGATGAATCTAAAGAACGCGGTCAATCTCCCGCCTGGATAGTTTATCTATAAGCGCATAAATCTTCCGATGTAAACGAACCAGGATATGGAAATAAATCAAGGCGTAGACGCGTATCTTTGCCTTTAAGATATTATGCGGCCTCGTAAGGTCAATCCTATCTGTGCCCCGCTCAATATCAACGACCCTTGCGATAAGACATTTATCTGGAACCAGAGGCTGGTCATATTTAAGGCGCTGCCCTGCTTCCGCAGCAGTAAGTATAATGTCATATCCGCTGTTTTTTTCTCTCCTAACCATGCGATGGACCAGGATCTTTTTTGTAGAGATATCCTGGTATGCAAGAATATCCCCTATTTCCGCTTCGTTAAAATCAATTGGTTTTACTGTCAGAATATCTCCTGTTCTTAAAACAGGGTACATGCTTGAACCGTTTAAGACAAAACGGATAGGTTTTTTGTTATTAAAAACCTCTGAAAATAAAGCAGGCAATACTTCTTCGCTTTTCATCTGCCAGATTCGTAAAGCGTTTATGATATGATATCAGCCGGCGGAATGAGGGCTTGTATCTCCGCCAGGCGCAGTACAAGCCATTCTATAAGAGCTGGTGACTCTGACCTTCTCTATCTCAGGCGTTTTATACAGCTTCTTTGACTTTTTTACAGGCACTATTTTTTTCCTTCGCATATCTATCCCTCCTGCTATCTAACAATAATATTCTCTTTTGATACTCTTTGCAAGCTTTTTAACTTATAATTGCTTAATAAAATCTATACATGTATCATCCTGCACAAACTCTAAATCATATCCTCTGACATTAACTGCTAAATCCATATAAAAGCAAAACATATCCCTTAACACCTTTCTATCCCAGTCTAATGTAAGCGATTCCTTAAGCATAGCTTTAAGCGTATCTCTGCAATCCTTTATAGTAACTTTGTTTTTCATGCCATGTTTTAAGAAGAAAATATTTTTTAACGCTGCCTTCCGAGACGCAGAATAATTATGGCAAGAATTTTTTTTAAATACCTCCCCTGAGGATATTGCAAAGCTGCCTTTTTTCCTGTACACTGCTATCCTGTCATCGTCAAATATCTCTGCATTTTCTTTACGCCATAACCTGGCTATTGTAGTCTTCCCTGCTCCTGACCTTCCCAGAAAAAGATAGCCGTCTTTGCCATCTTTAATCCCGCATGCATGGAACATAAATCTCTTATTCATGGCAGCTAGATTATCCAGAATAATCCTGCCGAGCCTGGTACTAAGCCAATCATCCTCCTTGCGCCATAGATATATCTCTCCTTTAGTCATACTGTCATTCAATACCGCTATTATCTTCCCGCTTCGATGCGTGGGCTTAAGAGTAAATATCTTGGTATTGCAGTTTTCATGCAGTGTCCATAAATGAGTAGCTACGCGCAAAGTAAGCATTGTTGTATTAATATCAGGAAAACCTGAATACCTCTCTGTAAGCAATACATCCGGCCCATTGCAATCTATAACCTGACAGCATAGCTTGTCTTTTCTCAGGGCATTTTTAGACTCCTCTGCCTTGAAACAAATATTAATGCCGGCTAAATCAATCGTCAAATTTGAGTATCTCATTAACGCCCTATTGTTTTTTTATACAACCATCCATCAACCCACAGAGGTATCTAATTCTCTTTTCTGAATTACCTGTTTCCAAGTAACTGATGCCAGGGCACCATTTACAATATGCCATGTGCCTGCAATCTTTACAAGCCATCTGTTTCTTCTGGACAGGATTCTTCACAGGCGCAAGCAGTTCCCATGCTTTTTTAAAACTGGTTTTTCTCAAAGATATCCTTGGCTCTGGCAGGTAATAACAAGGCATAAGCCACCCTAAAGAATTAACAACACAGCCTATGGTTCCAGCCCCGCATCCTGACGCAGGGCCATACTCAGAACATCCTGAAGAACAAAATTTCTGAAAGTCCTCTTGCATAATACTGAATAAGTCTAAAGTCTCTTTTATGCCAAGCCTCTGTTTCTCTATAATGGAATTTTTTGCTTTATCGCCGTCTAACCTGTACCATAGAAAATAATAACATCTGTAACGCATGCCCATGCGCTGCGCATACATTTCTGCATCATATGCTTCTTTGTAGTTATTTTTCATGGTAATAAATTTAACCATGACCCTCACCCCGCTCCCCTTAAGCGTATCAAGGGCCTTCTGAAACATTGCAAATGAACCAGACGTCCTTGTAACAGATTCATAGGTATCAGCTGTTATGCCGTAACTGCTGATTTCCAGCATTAAAGGCGGATATTTTTTGAAAAATTCAACCATATCTTCTGTAATAAGGGTCCCGTTTGTTATGACAGTTACCGCAAAATTCTTTTCCTTGGCAAAAAGATAAATCTCTTTAAAATCCTTCCTGAATAACGGCTCTCCGCCAGTCAGATTCAAATAAATAACGCCTGCGCCCCTCATCTGGCTTAAAATATTACAAACCTCTTCCGCGCTAACCTCTCTTTTTCTAATGGAATTATTATCTGCTTTAATATAACAATGGACGCAATCCAGGTTACAGCAGCTGGTAAGTTCAATGCTGGCAGTTAATAAAGGCCGGCTGGGTATTATCTTTTTCCTAAATCCCAAATCCAAATACGAGACTCTCATGCTATTGTCGTACAGCTGTTATTGCCTTGATATCGTCTAATTCCTTAATAAAATTCTCCACATCTATTTCTGCTTTTTTTGCTTCTACTTGAAATCTCTCTAACACTGCTTCTACAATCTGCCTTACGGTTTTCTTTCCATCAATAAGCTCCCAGATATAAGCAGCTGTTTCATTTTTCAGAATATAAAATGCACCGAGATCATTAATTTCTATATCTGACCTCAATGGAATAATTACAGGCTCGCCATCTACCAAACGATAAATAGTCTCACGGTCTTTCTTGTACACCTTTCTTAAAAGATTACCTGCCATAGTTTTTCAACCTCCTTTTTTACACAGCATTTTCATGGCCTGGCACAAATATGGAATCCTTGCTTTTGTGCTGCCAGTTTCCAGGTACGCTATCCCAGGACACCATTTGCAATAAGCTTTATGCCCGCAATTTCCGCATGCCATATCCTGCCTCAATGACAACATGCCTCCATTATAAGAATTATTCCACGCCTTTATAAAAGAAATATTTCTTAGATTGAATTTTGAGTTTTCGATGAGATGACACATGCTCAACGCGCCATTGGGCAATATGGTGCACCCCAATGTATGACAATTGCAGCTATCAACATACCGAAAATAAAAGTGCTTTTTTTTTCTAGCTTCTATATTATCCCTTGGAAATTTCCTAAAAAACTCTATAATCTCTTTGGCGCTAAGCCGCTGGTTTTTAATAAGCTCATTTTTAATCCTATCTCGGTCCCTTCTTAAAATAAGAGGCAGGGCTAAGCCGCAATTCATGCCTGACGCCTTAATAGTTTTGCGTTTTCGTATTATTTCATCGTAATTTTCCTTTACTACCACAACGCGGACTGTAAACCTAACCCCGCTCCCCTTAAGCGTATCAAGGGCCTTCTGAAACATTGCAAATGAACCAGACGTCCTTGTAACAGATTCATAGGTATCAGCTGTTATGCCGTAACTGCTGATTTCCAGCATTAAAGGCGGATATTTTTTGAAAAATTCAACCATATCTTCTGTAATAAGGGTCCCGTTTGTTATGACAGTTACCGCAAAATTCTTTTCCTTGGCAAAAAGATAAATCTCTTTAAAATCCTTCCTGAATAACGGCTCTCCGCCAGTCAGATTCAAATAAATAACGCCTGCGCTGGACGCTTGATTCAGGATATCGCATATTTTGCCTGTATCAAGTTCTCTGCCCGCATGCCCATTGCCGTTAGATCTAACACAACAGTGAATACAATCAAGGTTACATTTCTCGGTAAGCTCAAAATCCAATATTAAGGGCGTTCTTTTATCCTTTAATCTATTTACGTAAGCAAAATTCATCTGAGCATGTTTCATGATGGCTTTTATTTTAATATACCCTCAGGCCATTGTCAATTTGTCAAGTAGCCATTATCCCGTAATCTGAATAGATGCGAGGGCAATGAGAGCATAAATCTGTATCCTTGATCATGTTTTTCAATTTTTCGTAAAGATTTTCAGTATTTACACATAAGTGGTATTTCTTTTTGCGCATCTGTTCTAATTTGTGCGCCCTGCAGCAGGGGTAAACCTTTCTTGTCCCGCATAAAAGCACTACGGCGAAACATCTTAAAAAAGGGCTGAAATCTTTCTGCGTCGCCCCGTATCTTGATAGATCCTCATGAAATCGAGTATTGACCTTTAAAGATAACCCGCGCGATTTAAACAAATCAACAATAAATTTATCTTTTTGCAATATCCCATGGGTCTTGGGATAAATAGATACAGCAAGTTTTACCGCAGCTAAGCTTTTTCTTGTCAGCTGCTTAAGCTCAATGGCATTTGTGAAAAATTCAATCTCTGCAAAAGGGTCCAAGCGGCGCAAGAAAACTATAAGCTCATTCACCTTAGGATATAACGTAGGTTCCCTGCCTGAGATTATAAAATTCAACATGTTAAAATTAATATCCTTGGAAAGATTATCGCGCAGTATCTTTATATCGTTGAAATCTTCCAGTTGCGATTTTTCTACGCCTCTGTCGCAGGAGGCGCAGTTTACATTGCATTCAAGGGAGGGAAATATCTCTATTGATACAGGTTTCTCAAAAGTGATTGACTTTATCCCGTTATTTTCTTTCAATATATAGACAGTCTTCCCGCGCAGACTTGCCTCAAATAATCTTCTAAAATATTTTTTCATTAGACCCCATTTTGTATTCTGATTGAACTTAGTTTTATCCTTCTCCATACCCAACGGCCTAAATATATAATCCTGGATACAGAAAACATCAGCATAAACATATTTAGTATCTTTCCGGGCAAGGAATCTAAAGAAATTTTAAAAATCGGCTTTTGTATTTCTGCAATCTTTCCTATAACCATATTAGATAAAACAGCTGGCCTGTCGCAATTTAACATAGAATCTCCTTTGGTTATAAACGAGCGGATTCCCCCTTCTTTTATTTTTTTTATAATACGATGCGCTATTATCCTGCTGGAATCTTTCCCCTGGAAAATAATCATATCTCCTGATTTCAGCCTGTTTATACAGCAGTCCCTGACGCTAATCCTGTCTCCATTTCTTATCAAAGGCGCCATGCTCCCGCCCTTTGTAGAAAACCATACCTTGAGCCCTTTTTTAATAGCTTCCCGCCTGCAGTCAATTACAATAGTGTTTAAAACAGCTTCTTCCATTTGTCCAG
>ERZ1292640.3083-Hain-H43-02um-R1-3083-length-13110-cov-6_pt1 | contig 13110 bp, 10 predicted proteins | sample MGYA00564404_ERZ1292640 | MGnify/ENA primary metagenome ERZ1292640 (study PRJEB36523, sample SAMEA6512636) | groundwater metagenome | collected 2019-01-08 | study: AquaDiva: Metagenomics assemblies of 32 groundwater samples
GCTCGGATTGGACTTGCTTCGGTAGCCGAGTTTCAGCACGGCAGCATGCACATCGGTTGGGCTGCGTTCCAACCCATCCGCCATGGCCCGAGTGACGAAATCGCGGAGCGTCCCGTTGCGGGTCCGCTTGCCGCCTTTGGCCGGCAATGTCGGTCGCACCTGGCTCCGTGTTCTGCGGATGTCCCGTGCGTTTTGCATCAAGGTGGCGCCGGTGGCATTGGCAAGCGCCTCTCGGATTTCGCTCAATTGCTGCTCTTTCGACGTCAGTGCTGACCGAGCGGCCAGCACCTCCTTGGACAATGCCTCGAAAAGCTTCGCCAATTCAACGAGCGAACGGGGTTTGGCGATCAGGGTGCGGCTACGCGATCTGCTTCGCTTGACCATTCTGTAGAACCTCCATGGAATGAGGATAGGCGACCGATCCCGCACAGATTTGTTTGAGAAAGGATCGCATGTGCACAGTCTTGTGCAATGGTGCGGACCCTGCGGTACAACAACGAGTCGTCTCGCCAAAGCACCTCTCGATTAACAGAACGGCTCAGCACTGCAAATCGGAAGGAAGCTTCCCCTTTGCCCCGGATAACGCGGCACCGTGTTATGTTGTAGCATCAAGGCAATCCGACAAAAGCAGAGCCGCCGGGCCCATAGACCCGGCGGCTCCGATTTGCATCTCAACTCCGCTGAGGGCGTCAGTCCTCGCCCGCCGCCTGTGCCGGGGCTTTGCAGGTTGCGGGTATCCACTCGTTGGCTCGCTTGGCGATGTCCGGGTCAATGTCGCCCTGACCCGTCGCGGCCCGTGCGAACAGCCCCGTGACGTCCTGCACGAGGTCCGACTTTTTGCGTTCCAGTGCGGCAGCGCCGTGAGCCGGGCTCCCCAATTCGCCGATCAGGTGGGCAAGCTGGGCCTTGCGGTAGCCTGCCAGCCATTCGGCTCCCGGCGTCCAGTGGGTGCGGACATTCACACTAAGCTCCTTCCCAAGCAGGCGGATGAGCGCCGTGTCCTCGCTGAGGCTGGCCGTCAGGGACTCGACGAGCAGCACGCCGATCAGGGCGTCAAGCTGGGCCTCGCTCAGTGTCTGGAGCTTCTGATACGCCTCGACCTCATCAGTCCACTTGTCGGCGGGGAACGGGTCGGTCTCTTTGCGTCGGGCCCGTTGGGCGTCCAACAGGGTGGACTGGAATCCTTCGGCCCGTTCCGCGTGCAACCCGGCACCCGTCATGGTCCGGCGAGGGGTGAGAGCATCCTGGAGGATCTTATCGTGAAGGGCGATCACAACCAGCCGCTTGCGGGCAAGAGGGTCACAGGCGAGTGCTTCCCGCACCGCGAGGAGTTGGTGGGTGTAGAACTCGATGTTCTGGGAATCGTTCAGGTCGTCGGAGGTGGGGGGCCGCTGGCTCTCGGGGTCTCCCTTCCCCTTACGGCCCGAGGCGGGGAACATGTCCTCCGGCCGGGGCTGGCGATAGGACCGCGAAACCCGGCCGTCGATCGAAAGGCTGAGGAACACCGTGCCTCCGGCTTTGGTGGCCTCCGAGTGGTGACCGGGATTCTCGGCGATGAGCCGGGCTTCCTCCTCGTCAAGCGTGTCCAGTGCGTCCCGCACACTCTGCTCCTCTTCGTCGCTCTCCACCTCTTTGGCTTCCAGCGTGGTTCGCTGTTCGTCGATGATCGCCAGCCTGCGGGTGGTTGTGTCGTCATATTCGACCCCGGGCGACTCCATTCGGTAGAGCCTGTCCTGCACTTCGTCTTGCGATCCGATGACGACCTCCTTCCATCCCGCCTCCTTCAGATTCTCTTGCTCCGCGCGAAGGGCGGCAATTTGTGCGTCCAGGAACGCCGACCGCTTGATCAAGACATCGTCACCGAAGAGGTCTTGGCTGATACAACTCGGATCGATGGTCGCCACGTCAAAGAGGGCCTCCTTCGAGGAAATCCATGCGTTCTCGATGAGTCTGCGGACATGCTCGGCACTTTGAGGCTTCCCGCCGATCTCCTGCCACAGCACCACCTGCTGATTGCTCGGTAATGCCGCGAACGCCTCGGCGATTCCCACTCCGATCTCGTTGCTGCGGAGTGCGTTCTTGATCTCGCGTGCCAGTCCGGCCAGCTTCATCCGTTGGCGGACGTAGGTTTCGCTCACTCCGAACTCAGCGGCGATGGCGGCAACGCCTTTGCATTCAACGCTGGCCAGCCGGGCGAAAGCTTCGGCTTCATCCAGCGGGTGCATGGGCTCGCGGGCGAAGTTCTCGGCAAGGCTGACGGAGGCCGCCGTAGTGTCGTCCGCGTCCCGGACCACGCAGGGCACCTTGCGGTCCTCGCCCCGGAAGGCATCGCGGAGAGCCGCAAGACGGCGATTGCCCGCGATGACGCGGTAGCGGCCCTCCTCGGCGGGACTGACCACCAAGGGTTCGATGAGGTCGTGAGACTTGATGGAGGCCACGAGCCTCCGGTGCGCCTCCCGTTCGGGCTTGACCCTTCGGGGGTTCCGGCGTGAGGCCACCAACTTCGACAGTGAAACAGTGATATTCATGCGATGCTCCAATCTGGAATTTGGCAGCTTCCGTTCGGTTCCACTCTGGTCCCGACATGCTCTCGGAGGTGCCGCCGACGCAAAGACGGGCGGCATCTCCTAGAGCATCAAGCCCGTCGGCCGAGCCACACGGCGCCAGCGAGCGGGCGAGAGGAGTGACAGGCCGTAGCGCAGCGCTTGGCACGACGGCAGCCCGCGAGCCAGCCGGGGGGCGAAAGACGACGGGAACACACGCGGTCCCAGCAAGGGCGGACCGCATCCGATTATGGTGCCGGCTTGGGGGCGATGGCCTTCACCGATGTCAACCGGATTACCTCGTCGGCTCTCGTCACTCGTGCTCATAGTCACGATTCACCGCTCAGGGAGCATTTCCTCCACTTGCCGTGAAGCTGGCCCGTGATAACACCGGTATTTCGTTGGTCATACGGATTTGCATTAGATCTTGCGCTCCATGTACGGGGCTCTGCAGACGGTCTTGAGGCGATCCATCGTCAGGCCGTTCCACGCGTCGGTCGCGGCCTCGTAGATGTGGTCCACATCTTTGAACACACGGTTGCTCAGGTTGTGGTTCCGCATCCACAGCCACAGCCGCTCCACCGGGTTGAGCTCCGGTGAGTACGGCGGCAGCGGCAGGAGTGTGATGTTCGACGGCACCTTCAGCCTGGGACTCGTGTGCCACCCCGCCCGGTCCAGCACCAGAACCACGTGCACGAAGTTGCCTCCCGGCGAATTCCGTACATGCTCGCTGATCCACGCCAGGTGCTGGTTCATCCACGGGATCCCCACCGAACCACCGATCATGCCCACGCTCTCGCCCGTGGCGGGGCAGACGGCGACGTACAGGTAGGCCGATTCGAACTCGGCCTGTTTAACGGCTGTCGGACGCGAGCCGGTCTTGGCCCACGACGTGCTCAGTGTGCCCTGCTGGCCGATCCTGGCTTCATCCTGGAACCAGACCTCGACGATCTGGCCGAAGCGTTCTTGCCGGACTTTCTGGACAAAAGGGGGGCGTCCTTCATGAACTGGGCTTGGGCGGCCGGATCGCTCTTGCGATGCCGCGGCCTTGGCCGCAGCGCCGAGTAGCCCAGCCGGTGGAGCATCCAGTAGGCCCCGCCCACGGAGAACTTCACGCCGAAGGTGATCTCGATGTGCTTGCGGATCTCGGGCCCACGCCGGGCCGACTCGCCGCGGTCGACGTCTGGGCCGGCGTCGAGCCAGGCGCACAGGTCCTGCTCCTGCTTGGGCGTGAGCTTCTTGGGCTGGCCGGGACGCGGAGCGTCGGGAAGCGCATCGAGCCCTTCCTGGTTGTACCAGCGGACCCACTCCTGCACGGCACGCCTTGACCGGCCCAGGAGCCCAGCGATGGTGGGAGCATCGCGGCCACGCTTGGCCAGGATCACCGCGCGGATCCGCTCGGCAATCCGAGCGTTCTTCTGGGCTCGGGCGTGCTTCTCAAGCTCTTCGACACTGTGGCGAGTCTCGACGTGCATGGCGGTCCTCCCTGACCAGGAACGACCACATCATCGCCGATCTTTGGTCAGGGCGCAACCGCACAAGCGCCGAACGGCGCGCGGGATTCAAAGCGAAGCCGTATCAATTCCAACCTGGTCAACAACGTGTAACGAGTCAGAGGTCATCACCGAGCTTCCAGCCGCGTCAACCATCCACGAACGAGAACCCGGTCCTCCCCTGGGAGAACACGCGGAATCGCTTCGGGTAGCCTAAGCCGACCGGAGACCACGGAAGTCCCTGTGACAACAGGACTTGCCTTACAGCGTGCACGTCAGTCGAGTCGCACCGACCCGCCTCCCATGCGTCAACCGACAGGCCCACCGCTTGTTCTCCCAGTGTGGCGAGAAGCAAGGTTGCTCGAAGCGCGGGCTTCGGCTATCCTGCCGCCCTTAGTCTTGATCGCCAATGCAAATGAGAAATGCTCAGGCAGTTGGCGCGCCATGCCGGCACTGGAGTTCACCGTGGGAACGTCCTCAACGACTCTGACAAGCCACCCGTGGTTTTCTCCAGCGCGTGACGGCCTTGAGCTAGACATCGCCATCGTGGGAGCAGGCATTTCCGGCCTTTACTCTGCCTTTCGTCTTGCGGGATCAACTCTAACGGCTGACAAAAAGCTTTGCGTGTTCGAAGCGGCGCACAGAATTGGGGGCCGAATCGACTCCGTCCGAGTACCGGGCTCGTCATTCGTCGCCGAGTTGGGCGCTATGCGGTATATTCCCGAATGCCAGCCATTGATCAAAGGTCTGGTCGACCAATTGCAGTTGAGGCATTTCGACCACAAGTTTCCAATTCACGGATTCTTCGTTCGCGGCCGTGATCTAATTCCTCGAGGAGATAAGGATGAAGGCGGTGATACGGAACTGTCGGAACGGGCGCCGCAGGGAGAAGTGACCGGCCCACTGAAGACGCAGAAACAGACCGCCTATCCCTGGCTACAGAAGGGAGAACGAGGACTCTCGCCCTTCGAACTCGTCGCTTTGGGCATCGCACGAGCCTGCAAGGACATTCGCGTAGCGAAGGAATACGAACAGGACCCGGAGTTTCACAACGACGGCATGCTCCTGAAAGAGCTTAACAAGAAGATTGCCGACGCCTCCAGCAATGCACACCGCATTGTGCACAAGGTCTTCACGCCAGTCGATTGGCGTGCTATTCAGCGACACGGCGCATTCGGCGATCACGCGCTGCACACCCTTGGTTTCTTCGATGTGATTCAGGCAACCCTCAGCGAAGACGCCTTCAAGCTGGTGGAGGATGGTCTCGGCTACCAAACGATCATTGGGACATGGAATGCCGCTGAAGCGATTCCGTGGTTCTTGAAGGATTTCTCGTTCTTCAAATATGAGTCCTTGCGAGAGGGAATGAGCAGCTTGCCAAAGGCGCTGGTCGACAGATTCGCTCAACTAGCGACGGCTACCCATTCGGGCGCTACAATCGCACCCGATCAACTCGTGCTGCGTGGATGGATCCTGAAGGAATTGTCGCGATGCGTGACTTCAGACGCCTCTCAGCCATTGTACAGACTCACTTTCGAACACCACGGCAGGGAAGAGGCCGCGCATCCGGATTGGTACCTTGCGGATCGCCTCGTGGCTCCACGACACGTCTATGCCAAACATGTGATTCTGGCACTTCCAAACAGTGCAATGAAAGCCAATCGAATCGCGATCAATGACCTTCGCGTACGTCGGCCTAAGCGTCAGGATCCTGCGATAGCACACTCGCTCTCCGATAAGGATCAGTGGGACGCGTACCTCAACGCCGTCTCTGCTCACCCGCTGCTCAAGATCTTCGCTGTATTCAGCACGCCTTGGTGGATGACGTGCACAAACGAAGGGGCCTGCACCGCCGACATGTTCAATCGCTTCATCGCCTCGGCAGACGCTAGTGTTTTTTCCACGACGAGAGTGTTCACCGATTTGCCATTCCGGATGACTTATTATCACGGCCCAGATTCGGAGAGTCGAATCGATTCGAGTCGAGGACTCGCCCGCGGCATGATCATGGCGTACTGCGATTCAAAGCATGCTGCATACTGGGATTCACTCAATGACCTCGAATCCAAAAGATATGTGAGTGATGCTTTGCGCCGAGAACTGTTCCCCGATCGCACCGAGAGTGAACACCTCGGCAATACTCTCGTCCACTACGGCGTAAATGCGTTGTTCGCAGAACGAATCAAAGAGCAGCTCGCACGCTTTCACCGCAGATACAATCGGGATATATTAGACAAACCAGAGATGAGTCCCGAGCTTGTGCTCTTCAAAAACTGGTCGCATCCGCCCTACTACGGAGGATGGCATTCCTGGAACATTGCAGACCATCAGCTTCGATCGTCGGAAGTTCGCGCTATCATGCGAAAGCCTTTCATGGATGACAATATTCACGTTGTGGGTGAAGCCTTTTCTTGCGATCAAGGGTGGATCGAGGGCGCGTTGAGAACCACCGAGGCGGTGCTCTGTTCGTGTTTCAAACTCTCGACGCCCGAGTGGATCGATCCATCAGAACAACTGGACAAATCAATGGGTTATCGTTCATTTATGGAGTATGTTTGCGAGTAGCCTTGCAGGGATTCTCGGGCCCACAACGAGGACAGTTCCCCGAGTCGACACGTGATTTCGACTTCCTGCACAAGTCTGCTTGCAGCAAAGGAGCCCGCATGTTAGAGTTGGAGACTGGACAGCCACACAGCAGGAGGAGAACGACAATGGATGGAAAGCCTCAAGGCGAGGGGAGTTTCGCAGACTTACCCCCGGCGAACGCTGCCTCTCATGCCATCCCAGAGATGCGCGTGAGTCCCACAACTTCCCCCCAAAGCGATAGGCCCGAAAAATTCTCAGATCGAATCGAACGGGAGTTTCTCGCCTCGCGGGGAGAGGAACAATCGCGACTGTACCAGCATCAACTTCGAGGCGGCCCGCCCCAATCCAAATGAGCACAAATACCATCTGCTCAGGTGACTGACAAGCGTTGTCCGCCTGGGCACGTCAGGCCGCACGCGGCGACACCTCTCAGTTTGCCGGTGGTGAGAGGGACTTTGGAGTTCTCCTATAGATCTGAATATCGTAAAACTTGTCACGGTTCTTGTTCCAACAGTCATTCTTGCAGCAATCGACGGCTGGCTTCGAACCGCGCGTCGAGTTAAAGACCCCACCCTGTGGTGGCTCTGGGCCGCCCTTTTGACGTGGAGCCTTGCCGCCGCGATTGGCTCTATCACCCCCCGATATTCTGAGGTCTCGGCCTACCTGCTGTCGCCTCTGAACAACGTTCTGTTTGTCGGTGCAGCGTTTCACTTCACTCGTGTTAGGGAGCTTTTGGGTAAGCCCGGCGCAGATCGTTGGTTTTGGTTCGTGGAAATATTTGTGGTCGGCATCGGCGTCTTGTCGATTGCGCTTTGGCTCAGTGGCCGAGAAGAAGTCGCCCGGCCCTGCGACGCCGTAGCATCCGTCGTCACATTCGTGTTACTGGCGTTTGCATTGGGCGTGTCCTTTTACCACTACGCGCAGCCGCTCATGGGAGCTATTGCGGTTGTCGCGTGCCTCGTGACGATCGTGCGTCAGGTGCTGGCGGCGATGCCGGATGTCTCGCTCATGAACTCGCCGTGGTTTGTGCTTTCCGGCGTGGCGACAAACATGACGCTGGCGATGACACTTGTCGCAATGACATCCGCGTGGAATTTTTCCAAGTCATACGAGTTTTCCATCGTTGGAGAACCCGTTAGCGTTTGGGTGGCGGTTCTGTTCGTCGACATGCGAGGATCGACCGCGTGGGCGCATCGACTCGACAATCCGGCTCGAGTTCGTAGGTTCATGAATGCCCTCCGAAAGTGGATATTGCAGCGTGCCGCAGACTTCCTCGGCAAGGACTGCAAGCCAGAACTCATCAAGTTTCTCGGGGATGGCTACCTGCTGGTCTGGGAACTCCCGGACACCATTGACACCTACCGCAATTCGGTCGCGATTGGATTGGCTCTTCAGGATGGCTATTTGGGCTTCACCCAGGAACTCGTCGAGGCGCGCGTTCCAAACGATTTCCCACCGGAGATAGGCGTCGGGGTCGACATTGGCTTGGCGCTTCGACTGACCTCCGAAAACGGATTGCGCGACTACCTAGGAACAGCGGTGAACTTGGCAGCGAAGTTCCAAGCCAGAACTCGGTTGAATGGTGGTATGGTGGTTTCCACCACAACGTGGAAGACTCTCGAACCATCGATCCAGGAACGATTCAAGCACAACGTCGAGCTCGTCATTTCGAGCAGCTTCAAGGTACCCATCACAGGAACTCGCCCGATTGAGTAACGAACTCTGCGGCTAGACCTCTTACTGTTGCTCAGGACCTAGGCGCTTCCGATCAGGATCCCGAAGCCTTTCTTCTCAGAGTGTCGGCCGCCCAATCCGCGGACGTGTACGGCCGACGGTCGAGCGCTTTCCCAGCGGACCTCTCGTTGATGGTTGATCCGAAGACACTTCACCCGGTCCGCTCGGCCAAATAGTGCTGATAGGCGATGCGGTCGAGTTGGGCGAAGTCGTGACGATACCGATCACACCAGTGCCGTGCGTCGGCGAGAAGGTCGATGAGATTGGTTCTGGGGTCGATGTCGAGATAGTCGCGGAGCACCGCGTGGCAGCGGGCGACGCGGCGGCTGTTGCGGTTGACGGTGGGACGTTTCTTGGACTTCATGGTCGTGTTCCTTTCGTAAAGGCACGGGGGCGGGCTTTCGCCCGCTCCCGGCGTGTTGAGATGGATGATGCGGCTTACTGGCCGGGCTCTTCGCTGGCGGCGCGAAGTACGACGTTGCCGTCGACGGGCAAGCAGTCGAGCTTGAGGTTGAAGCCCTTGCCGTCGCGGTGGGCCCAGGCGCTTCCGATCCGGGTCCAGAAGCCCTTCTTCTCGGAGCCCTCGCCGAACTCGCGTACGTGGTACGCGTGATGGCTGGGCGCCTTGCCGGCGGACTTGTTGGGGGTGGGGTTGTTGTTGTCGGACATGACGATTCTCCTTCGTGTTCAAGATTCCCGACCGCGAACATCGCGGCCGTATGGCACGAAAAACGAGCCGCCTCAGACGGAGCTCTTGGCATGCGTGTCACACCTGAAAACAGGAGGCTCCGCTGACGCCGGCGCAGCCAGGAAGGGGAAACCTTTTTTCTGGTTGACAGGCCCGTCGGCGGATCGAAAGTGCCAGACATGAGGCCGTGTGGTGGTGGACGGTTTGAACACTGGAGGGAGTCGTGTCCGCCCCTCCCCACCCCCTGCACGCCGGACGCAAGCCCAGCAAGCAGTGGATCCGTGCGGGCGAAATGGCTCCGAGCGCCGCGCTTGGACCTGGTGCCTGGGCCACGACGGCCGGGCGGAAACCGTGAGAAGTCTCCCGTTGACGGGAACGGCTTCGCACCGCCCTTCCCGGCCTCTTCGCATCATTTTCTTAACGCCGGGAGCAAGCGGGATGAAAGACCGCCCCCCTTCACCGACAAGAGAAAGGGAGCCGTCCAATCCAACAGATCGGCGCTTGCCGTCGTAGGCGGCCGCGGTAGAACGGAAGGACCATCGGTCGCCTAAGCCTCGTTCCCATACCACCATGCTCAGAATCATCGAAAACAGCAGTGCAGCCGGTGTTCGCTCATACTTCCGCAGCGCGGATTACTACACCGAAGGCAACGAGCTCGCCGGACGCTGGCGCGGCAAGGCCGCGGCGCGGCTGGGCTTGCGCGGTGAGATCCAGCAGAAAGACTGGGATGCGCTCTGCGACAACCTCAATCCACAGACGGGCAAGAAACTCACCGTTCGTCAAAAGGCTAACCGCCGCGTCGGCTACGACCTCAACTTCCACGTGCCCAAGAGCGTGTCGGTGCTCTATGGCCTGACCGGTGACGACCGGATTCTCGAAGCCTTTCGCGAGTCGGTCGATGAGACGATGCGGGAGATGGAAGCGGAGATGAAGACCCGCGTGCGGACGGGCAAAGGAGCCGGGGCGGACGGCGACCGGGTGACGGGAAACATGGTGTGGGGCGAGTATGTGCACACGACCGCCCGGCCGGTGAATGGCGTGCCGGACCCGCACCTGCACGCCCACTGCTTCGCATTCAACGTCACCCACGATCCGGTTGAGAACCGGTGGAAGGCGGGGCAGTTCGCCGACCTCAAGCGCGACGCGCCGTATTTCGAGGCGGTGTTTCATGCGAGACTCGCCAAGAGGATGACGGAGCTGGGGCTTCCGGTCGAACGGACAGCCAAGGGCTGGGAGATCGCCAGCGTGCCGCGCCCGGTGCTCGACCGCTTCTCGAAACGCACCGCCGAGATCGAGGAAGTCGCCAAGGCCAACGGCATTACAGACGCCAAGGCTAAGAGCGAGCTCGGCGCCAAGACGCGCCAGAAGAAGTCCAAGGGCTTGTCGGCGGGAGAATTGCAGGACGCCTGGTCCGAAGCCATCCTGCCCGAGGAGCACCTCGCCATCGACCGGGTAATCGGCCAGCTCGGCCAGGGCCCCGTCGCCTGCGACAGGGAAGCGGCCAGAGACGCGGTGCGCTATGCCGCCGATCACATCTTCGAGCGGCGATCGGTCGTGGCCGAGCGCGAGCTGCTTCGCGAAGCGCTTCACCACGGCGTCGGCCAGGCAACACCCGAGGCGGTCCGCGACCAGGCCGCACGCATGGCATTCATCACTGCCGACCACGACGGCCGCAAGTTGCTCACCTCCCGCGAGGTGCTGGCGGAAGAATCCGCCATGCTCGATATCGCCCGCCGCGGGCGCGGCGCCTGCGACAAGCTGGGCGGGTCGGGCGAGCACGAATTCACCCGCGACTGGCTCAACACTGACCAGAAGCGTGCCGTCCGGCACGTGCTGGGCTCACGAGACCGCGTCATGCTGATCCGGGGCGTCGCCGGTACCGGCAAGACGACCATGATGAAGGAGGCCGTCGAAGCGATCGAAGCTTCGGGCAAGCACGTCTTCACCTTCGCGCCGTCGGCGGATGCCAGTCGCGGCACGCTCCGCAACGAGGGGTTTGAGAATGCCGAGACGGTGGCCAAGCTGCTCGACTCGCCCCAGCAGCAACAGGCGATCCGCGGGCAGGTCGTGTGGGTGGATGAGTCCTCACTGCTCGGTACCAAGACCATGCGGACGCTTTTCGAGTTGGCGGAGAAGGCGGACGCTCGCCTGGTTCTCTCGGGCGACCGCCGCCAGCACGGCTCGGTCGAGCGCGGCGCCGCCCTGCGGCTTCTCGAAACCGATGCCGGGCTCGTCCCGGCGGAGATCCGGGAGATCCAGCGGCAAAAAGGCAACTACATGCAGGTCGTCCGGCTGCTGAGCGAGGGGAAGGTCGAAGAGGGATTCAAGGGACTGAACCGGATGGGGTGGGTCAAGGAGGTTCCCGACAGCGAACGCTACCAACTCATGGCCCGAGACTACGTGCAGGCGGCAAGGGAGTTGCCCAAAGGCGAGCGGGTGCTTGTGGTGTCCCCCACCCACCGGGAAGGGGATCAGATCACCACGGAAATCCGCGCGAAGCTCAAGGACTTGGGCCGGCTCGGCGGCAAGTCCCGGACCTTCCGCACGCTCAAAGCCAGCGGGCTGACTGAGGCCCAGCGGACCGACAAGGTGAACTACCAGCCCGGAGACGTCCTCGTCTTCCACCAGAATGCCAAGGGGTTCGCTCGCGGCCAGCGCGTCGAGGTGCCGACCTCCCGAGATTCGTTACCCCTCGCCCAGGCCAGACGCTTCGGGCTGTTCCATTCCGGGACAATTGAACTGACAGCGGGTGACGCCCTGCGCATCACCCACAACGGCAAGGCTGCCGACGGCACGCGACTCAACAACGGCGAACTTCACACCGTCAAGGGCTTCACGCCCAAGGGTGACATCGTGACCGAATCAGGCAAAGTGATCGGCAAGGATTACGGGCATTTTTCCCACGGTTACGCAGTCACGAGCCAAGCTTCACAGGGCAAGAGCGTCACACAAGTGCTCATCGGCCAATCCTGGACGTCCTTCCCCGCCTCCTCGCGGGAGCAGTTCTACGTAAGCGTGTCACGCGCGAGGAAGAAGGCCACCATCTACACCGACAACAAGCAGGAGCTGCTGGAGGCGGTCGGCAAGTCCGATCCGCGCTTGTCTGCGACAGAACTCATCCGCGAGCGTGTCCTGACGCTGGGTCGCCAGCCCGTCGTTCCCTCGCCTCGCCAACTCGACGACAAGGAGCGCGACCATGGCTGACAGCCCCCTGGACAGAATCCTCGGCCGTCGCACGCCCGCCGATTCGGAAGCCGACACACCGCCCGGTTCGGAAACCGAAGTCGGGCACGGCTGTTTCGGTTGGCTTCGAGGCATCCGCGACCGGGCGATCATGCTGGAACTGCGCAAGAAGACCGGGCACGTCAAGGGATTCGGCTACGCCTGGCTCGAATCCGCCGAGTACGACCCGTCTGATGGCATCACGCTGTATTTCCCCGGACATGTGGTTCGTATTCGCGGCAAGAACCTGAACGCGGCTTCGGCGGATCGAACGCTCGCCGGGCTGTTCGGGGGGATCCTGAGGCACCGGGTGCCTTGGGCTCAGGAGCTTGAGTCAGGAGCTCGAATGGCCGGTCCTATCGACAGTCACGCCACTACGATTGAGGTGATCGAGTGGTAGCACTTGGCCAACGGTCTACGAACCAGACTCAGTTAATGGGAAGGGGCTCGCGCAAAACGCCCTTGTTGATCACCTGTTCCCTCAAGCGCCTTGCCCTGTGTGACCAACCTCCGGCACGCCACCAGGACATCCCATGGAATGGCATCTACTGCATCGGCGAGATCGGAGAAGCGCACAAATCGAGCTTCGATCAGTTCCGCATACACGCGGATGCTGAGTGCTTTCGATTCATCGGCTAGAGAGCCAGCATCGAGCTCACCTTCCTGTTCATGGCCGAACAGGAGAATCTTGCCGCGCCAAATAATGAAGTGACTGCGACAACCGCTCTCTCGCCAGATCGACGGAAAGACGCTGAGGCCCGCGTCCGCCCGCTGGAAGAGCCGCCACGCAGGTCCGGAGCGAGGGTCGAGATTGATCGGAAATTCTTCCCCGCATCCACATGGG
>ERZ1292640.3084-Hain-H43-02um-R1-3084-length-13109-cov-7_pt1 | contig 13109 bp, 14 predicted proteins | sample MGYA00564404_ERZ1292640 | MGnify/ENA primary metagenome ERZ1292640 (study PRJEB36523, sample SAMEA6512636) | groundwater metagenome | collected 2019-01-08 | study: AquaDiva: Metagenomics assemblies of 32 groundwater samples
CAGCACGTCGTGGACGAGTTCAAGCATCTCCAGGAACTGGGGTACGGGGCGGTCTATTTCGTGGACGACCATTTCCTGCTTCAGCCGAAACGGATCGAAGCCATCTGCCAAGGCCTGAACGACCAGAACATCACGATCCAGTGGGGCTGTGAAGGGCGGGTCGATTCCGTGGCGCAGCACCTGTTTCCGGCGATGGCGAAAGCGCACTGCCGCACGCTCATGTTCGGGATCGAGAGCGGCAGCCAGAAGATGCTCGACCGGTTGAACAAGGAGCAAACGCTGGCCGAAGTGGAGTCCGCGGTGAAGAACGCCAAGAAGGCCGGCATCGAGATCGTCCACGGCTTTTTTGTGGTCGGCTCCCCGGATGAAACGGTCGAGGACATGAAGGCGACCTTTGTCTTTGCGGCCCGGCTGCCGTTGGACACGTTCGGATTCAACCGGCTCTGTGTCTATCGCGGCACGCCGCTGTGGCACGAATACGTGAAGCGCGGCCTCGTCAGTGATGGAGCTGATTGGTACAAGTATTTCAAATGTTCGGCCATTGATCCGACGTGCCTCCCCGGCGAGGTGATTCACGAGACACGCAGCGCGGGCCTGCGCCGGTTGTTCATTTACAAGCTGCTGCACTATCCGGTGCAGACCTTCCGGCTGTTGCGGCGTTTTCTGCGTTATATGCCGGTGCGCGACGTGGTTTATCTCATCATCAAGCCGTTCCTGGGCAAGAAAAAGGGCGCCACGAATGCGGAAGTCCTGTCGCGCGCTGTCGAACATGGAGCCATGAAGGAGGCCGCCGCCCAAATGACCCAGGTGTCCGACGAGACGCTGGAGCACATTCTACGGGAATCGCAGGCTGAGCGTCACCGCATTCAACAGGAAGCCGAAGCTTCGCGGGAATTAGCCCCGGGTCGGTAACCGGGCCGAGGACACGGCCCGCGGCAGGCACATCACCTGGCGAATCGGGGAACGGAGCAGGCTGATTCCCTCTCGAAATTGGGCGCTGCCGAGGGCCTGAGCCCGTCCCGTGCCGCATCCCACCGACCATCGAGATTCGCGACGACGTGGGATTCTTTCAGGTGGTGCGCGCGGTGCTGGCGAAGGGGAACGGGTGAAAAAAGAAATCCGACGACGATATCGATCACGCCATCCAGCGAATTATTTCACGCGCTGTCGCCTCGGACGAGGTCGTGGATATCTTCGCGTTGGGCCGCCATCTGACTCGGAGCAATGACCGCGAGGAGGGCGTCGCGCGCGATTTTTTCCTGCGCGGTCATGGCTTTCTTGCCGGCACGGGCACCCGCGAGTCTGCCGGCGCCGCACAGCCAACCGGCGAGGGTGCCGGTGGGCAGCACCTGGGCCGGGCGCGCTCCCCAAATCCAACGGCATCGTTCCGATTAGAACCTGATTTGCATCCTGGACTTGCCGTCATTGCATTCCGCATTCGACATTCGGCCGGGCTTTTGGTAAGCAGTGCGCGTGGCTGAGACCGTTCCCAGTGTGCTGCTGCTGATCCCGGCTTACAACGAGGAACAGCGCATCGAACCGGTGCTGCGCGAATATGCGCAGTACTTCCGCCATCATTACGCGGGGAAATTCCAACTGGTTGTCGTCCTCAACGGCTGCATCGACAACACCCTGGGGGTCGTGCAGCGGGTGGCCGGGGAGTTTCCCGAGATCAGCGCCCTGGAATTTCCCGATCCGATCGGCAAGGGCGGCGCGCTGATCGAGGGCCTGAAACTGGCGCCCTCGACCGATTTGATTGGCTATGTCGATGCCGACGGAGCAACGGCCCCGCCTGCTTTCATGGATTTAGTGCGGCGCTGCCAGGGAGTGGATTGCGCCATTGGCTCCCGCTGGATTCCCGGCGCCATCATCAGCCAGAGCCAATCCGCCCGCCGGCGGCTTTTCAGCCGCGCTTTTCATATTTTTGTGCAGTGCCTCTTCCGGATGAATTTCAAAGACACCCAATGCGGCGCGAAAGTGATGCGGCGCGAAGCGGTGGAAAAAATCCATTCCTCGCTCCGGATTGCGGACGTAGCCTTTGACATCAATCTGCTCTACGCGTTGAAACACAATGGATTCTCCGTCCTGGAAGTGCCCACCGAATGGACCGACAAACTGGGGTCCAAAATCAAGTTGAACAAAGGCGCCCTCGGCATTCTGCTTTCGGTGGTGCGGTTGCGGCTGGTTTATTCTCCGTTCTACAAGTGGCTGCGGCCGCTGCGCCCGCTCGAAACGTGGATTTACAGAAAGCTCAGCGCCCCCCAGCCGCGCCCAGGACCGCCGCTCACCACCAGGCGGAAGGGAAAAGGAGAAACCTGAAGGTTGCGGCTACAGCTTGGTGTTGTTTCGATCGGCTCTTGACATAAACCGATCAGCCGCAGGTCATCAGTCCCGATCCGTTTCAGATGCGCTCCTCCATCTGGCCTTTGATCCGCTCCTTTTCGCGCCAGGTAAACCACGCGGCCACAGCCAGGAGCAGCAAACCGAACAGGCCCAGGATTTGCACCACGGTGCGAAAGGCGCGAAACGGCTCCATGGCTTGGGCAGAGTGCACGAAAACGGACAAGGTGACTCCATAGCCCGCCGCCACCGCCACCAGCCAAGGGACGGCGGCGAATTGTGCGCGCGCCAGCAGATTGCCGACGAGGACGTTGGCCAGGGTCAAAGGAACCATGCACCACATAAACCAGGGCACCAACGGCGCCGCCTTGAGGTAGTCTGGATTCTTGAAGAACATAATGCGCAGCGGCAACTCGGGAAACAAAGTGCAACCTACGGCGGCCAAGCCGGCCAGCAAGACGGTGGTGCCCATGGCCAGAACGAGCGCGTCCGTTTTTTCCGAGCGCGCCAGGCTCCGCACAATCTTCGGGAACATGACCGCCGCCAGCGGGGTGGTAAACGTCACCAACGCGACGCCGATCATGGCCCCGGCGGCATAGAACGGCGTGATCTCGCTCGAGAAATTGCTTTGCACCACCAGCATGTCGGCACACATGATAAACAGGCTCGCGCCCACGCCCAACGTCAGTGGCACGGCGCGGCTCAGCCACCGGCGCCACACCAAGGGTGTTCCAGGCGCCCTCAATATCCTCCAACACGGCCAGGCGCCGGCCAGCAAAGCGGCCAGCACGCCAGACAACGCGCCCGTCATTGCGCCGGCCGCGAAACCGTGCCAAAGCCAGACAATGAGTGCCACGCCCGCAAATCGCCCGAACCCGTTCAGAATCATCGACCAGCCCAGCCACAGAAAATTCTGCCCGCCCTGCAGAAGCCCTTGCATCACCGGCAACCATAGCGCGGCCAGCACCACCAGAATGGTGATCCACAGCGCCATGGGATTGCTGATTTGCAGAGTCATCACCAACTGGTTCTGCAGCAGGGCCACAATGCCAACGACCCCCAGCCAGATGAGGAACGTCCCGGTCAGGATGGCGCGGGCGGCTCCGGCCAGTTCGCGTTGCTGCGCCTCGGTTACGGCCGCGGCGGTCTGCTGGGCAAAGATGGTTTGGAGTCCGGCCGCCGGAATCGCGAGGAGCGTGAATAATCGCAGCAGCGTAAAAAACACGCTATACTCCGCCGGTGGCATCATCGAAGCAAAAGGATGCACAGCCGCCATAAAAACGCCGCATAGCGTGTTGGCCACCACCATCCAGCCGCTTTGCCGGAAGAAGGTCATTCTGGATTCGGCCGTGCTCATGATCTCAGTTTCTTCGGGCTGACTGTTGATAGATTCGTTCCACGAAATCGACGGCCTTTTTGCTGATGGCGCGCCAATCGAGCTCGGCCTGGACCCGGGCGCTGGCGGCGCGGGCCAGCGCCTGACGTTGGGCGGGTGGTTCTTCCAGCCAGCTCACGATCTTCCGGCCAAAATCAATGCCATCGAATCCGGCAAACCGCACCATCGGCTCGTCCTTGAAATAGCGCCGGGCGCTGTCCAAAGGCGTGCTCACCACAGGCAAACCGACTGCCAGATACTCGACCAACTTGGCCACAAAGGCGCAATGGGTCCCGGTGGACTCTTCATACGGGATGATGCCGAGCGTGGCCGTGGCCAAATGCTGCGCGACCTCCGCGTAGGGCACAAACCCAGGGCATTCGATTTTGGCGCGCGGGATGCGCTCTTCGACTTGCCGAAGGAAGGTTTGCAGTGTGCCGGTGCGATGGCCGACAAATCTAAAGACCGCTTTGGGCTTGGCTTGGGACACATATTCCATGGCCTGCAAGGCGATGGCTTTCAAATGGTGATGATCCAGCGAGCCGTGCATGACCACAACGGGCGCTTTCCCTTCTCCACCGTGCTCGCTGCGCTCCTGGAATGGAAAGAGCTCCGCATCGTATCCGTAGTAGATCGGCAGAATCCGCTCGCGCGCATAGCCAGCCCCGGCAAAATAATCGGCCAGCGTGTCGGAAACCGTCATCACCGCGTCGGCCTGGCATCGCAACGGGAGTGACAACTCGTATTTCTCCAGCAAGGAAAGGATGGGCGGCGGCATTAAATAAGGCGGCCACGTTTCCATAAAACCGGTCAGGTAATCCAGAAAATTCATCACCACCGGCAGGCGCAGCTTTCTTTTCAACCGGCCGGCCGTCACCGCTGAGATGGCATGCTGGGACAGCACCAGGTCGAAGGGAACGCTGCGCGCGCTCTGTTCCACCAGCCGCTGCAGAAAAAAGGGATAGAGCAGGTATTTGAAATTCCGCCCCGCGGCGTAGCGTCCCATTTTCCAGGCGGTGAATTCGTGCAACCGGACGCCGAACTGTTGTTGCACGCTTTCAGGCTCGGCCACTTTGGGACAAAACAGATGAATCTGATGGCCGCGTTTCACCATTTCCTTGACCAGATACACCGCTTCAGCCGATCCGCCGCCGGAGGGAGGATAAAAGGGCTCGTGCGTGAGAAAAGCGATGTTCATTCGTGACGAACCGGACGCATCGGCATTTCCATTTTATGGCAGGGAGCGCAGAAACCGGGTCAACAACAAGGTGGCGCGCTCCAGGGCGCGCACCGAAATCCATTCGTCGGCCGTGTGCGCTTGGGCGATGTCACCCGGTCCAAAGACGACGCTGGGAATGCCGCCCTGCGCCAGGATCGAAGCGTCGCAAAAAAAATCGACGCCGACCGGCGCTTTCTGGCCGGCGCAACTCAAGAACTGCTGAACCAGTGGCCATTGAAAATCGGTCTCCAAGGGCAAACAAGGAAAGCCTTTGGCGTCCGCCATGCCGGCCTGCAGTCGGTTTTGGCGCAGGAATTCGTTGATCTCACGCCGGACCGTGGCCTCGGTTTCACCCGGCAAGGTGCGGCGATCGATCAGAATTTCGCATTGCGCCGGGACGATATTGGCCTGCGTGCCGCCCTTGATTGCGCCCACATTGATGGTGGGATGGCCGAGCAAGGGGTGTTTCCGCCGGCGCAACGTGGCGGCATATTGGGTTTCGAGCAGATCGACAATTCGAGCCATGGCATGCACGGCATTGCGGCCCAACTCCGGCCTCGCGCCGTGGGCGGACTTGCCTTGCGTGGTCAGGCGCAGCCAGACATCTCCTTTATGCGCAGTCACCACCTTGAGCCGGGTCGGTTCCCCGACAATCGCCAGGTCCGCCTTTAAACCGCTGCCGGCCAGGGCGTGCGAACCCGACTGAAAATTTTCTTCATCCACCAGGCCGGCAAAGACCACTTCGGTTTCGGCGGGCCTGGCTTTGCTGCGGGCCAGCCCTATAAGTGCCGTCAGCATGGCGGCCACGCTTCCTTTGGTGTCGCAAGCGCCACGGCCATAGAGCCGGCCGTTTTTCGTTTCGGGCTGAAAGTGTGCGCGTCCGTTGGCCGCAATGCCCACCGTATCGAGATGCGGCGCCAGGAGAATGCGCCGGCGGACTTTGCCGGTGGGTTGGAGCCGCGCCAGGAGGTTCGCGCGTTGGGGCAACACTTCCTGAAATTCCACGTCCAGTCCAGCTTGGGCAGCGGTTGCGGCCAGAAACTCGGCCACCCTCTTCTCGCCGGCGCACGGATCGTTCGCAGGCAGGAAGGCCGGATTCACGCTCGGAAGCGCGATGAGCTCGCGCATCAGTCTCTCAGATGATGGCATTTGGGCCGATTTCAATCCGCCGCAGAGTAAGCGTTGGCCGGAGCAGTGTCGATGCTATTCAATTGGAGCGCGGGCATCCATGCCTGCGTGTGGCGCAAGCGATGGGCAGCGGCCGAGTTCTGCAAAGACATCCCGCTTCAGGCACCCCACACCTTTACGTGAATTGTTTTGCCGATTGGAAACTGACTCGCGCAAGCTGCACCGACGGGCCTCTAGCTAAAGCGCAGGCATGGATGCCCGCGCTCCTAAATGGATACGGCTTTGGCTCCGTCCCTCTACCGTTTTGCCGAAATCCTGCCCTGGCTTTGCCGAAACCACTCGACAAAGAGCGGAATGCCTTGCTCGATCTTCACCCGAGGCTGATAGCCCAGCCGGGCTTGCGCCTTGGAAATATCGGCATACGTGATCGGCACGTCGCCCGGCTGTTCCGGGAGCCGACTGATGAGGGCCTTCTTGCCAAGGCTCTTCTCCAGCAATTCAATCAGATAGCTGAGCTTGACCGTCTGGGATTCACCTAGATTAAGAATCTGATAGCCGAATTCCTGGCGCGTGGCGGCCATGACTCCGTCCACGGTATCGCTCACATAGGTGTAATCACGGGCCGTAGAACCATCGCCGAAGACGGGAATGGGCTGGCCGGCGTCCATCAGACGGGCAAATTTGTGAATGGCCAAATCCGGCCGTTGCCTGGGCCCATAGACGGTGAAGAACCGGAGCATCACGATGTCCAGGCCGTAAACATGATGGTACACATGGCCCAGGGCTTCGCAGGCCAGTTTGCTGGCGGCATACGGCGAGATGGCGGAGAAGATCGGGTCGCTCTCGGAAAACGGCACCTTGGCATTGACGCCATAGACGGACGAAGAAGAGGCGATGATCATTTTGGGGATGCCGCTTTTGCGGGCTGCTTCCAACAGCAACGTCGTGCCCACCACGTTGACCTGCTGGTAGAGCGCGGGTTCTTCCAGGCTCGGCCGCACTCCGGCGCGGGCCGCCAGGTGGATGATCTGGTCGAATTTCACGCCGGCCAGCAAGGCGCGCAGGCAGTCCGGGTCCGTCAGGTCGCCCTGGACGAAGGTGAATCTCCGGTCTAAGGCGCTGATCTCACGCAGGTTGGCCTGCTTCAGGGAGGGATCATAAAAGGGATTCAAATCGTCCAATGCCCAAACCGCGTGGCCCTCCAACAACAGCCGTTCGCACACGTGCGATCCAATGAAGCCCGCGCCGCCGGTGATCAAAAAATTCATGGCCGAACGCTAACAGAGCAGGCGGTCCTTTGGCAACGATGAGCCAACTTTGGACTTTGCACTTTCTCTGGAGGTCTTCATGCTGGTGGCATGACAAACGAGCCTTTACTCCACCTCGAATTGCCGGGCATCCCCAAGCTCAAGAGCGGCAAGGTCCGCGAAATCTTTGACTTGGGGGATGCGTTTCTTTTTGTGGCCTCTGACCGCATCTCGGCCTTTGATTGCGTGATGCCGAATGGCATTCCGCGCAAGGGCGAAGTGCTGACTCAAATCTCGCATTTTTGGTTCGATCAGATTGCCGGCATTGTGCCCAACCACCGGCTGACCGGAGCGGACGATCCGTTGCCCGCCTCCCTGCAGCCTTATGCGGCGCAATTAGCGCGGCGAAGCATGATCGTCAAGAAAGCCCAACCGCTCGCCATCGAATGCGTCGTGCGCGGTTATCTGGCCGGGTCAGGCTGGAAAGAGTACCGGTCCCAACAGACCGTTTGCGGCCTCAAATTGCCGCCGGGCTTGCAGGAGTCCTCCGAGTTGCCGGAGCCAATCTTCACTCCAGCCACCAAGGCCCAAAGCGGCCATGACGAAAACATCTCCTTTGAGGCCGCCGCGGATATTGCCGGCGCGGACGTGGCCGAACAGGCGCGCGCGATCAGCCTGAAAATTTATTCCTTTGCGCGGGCCTATGCCCGGCAGCGTGGCATCCTCATCGCCGACACCAAATTTGAGTTCGGCCAGGTCAACGGCCAATTGATCTTGATCGATGAAGTGATGACACCCGATTCGTCTCGGTTCTGGCCGGCGGACCAATACCAGCCGGGCCGCAGCCAGCCGAGCTTTGACAAACAATTCGTGCGTGATTATTTGGAAACATTGGATTGGAACAAGACGCCCCCCGCACCGGCCTTGCCGCCCGAGGTGGTCGCCAAAACACAGGCCAAATATCGGGAAGCCTACCGCCGGCTGACGGAACGAGAGCTCTGAAGAATGGCAGATGGCAGATGGCAGATGCCGGATGCCGGAAGGCGGAAAGCTCAAAGACAGGACGCCATGCAAAATCTGGTGGAAGATTTTCTCCAGTACCTGCGCAACGAACGCGGCCAATCGGAACAGACGCAAAAGACTTACGCGGCCTTGCTCGGGAAATTCATCGCCTGGGCGGAGGCCCGCCATCTGAAAGATTGGCGCGAGGTCGAGTTGCCGCATCTGACCACGTTCCTCCTGCAAGAGCAGCAGCGGCCGCTGGCCAATCAGCCGGCGCCCTCCGCGCGCAAGTTGAGCACCAGTTCGGTCTATCTCCAAATCGCGGCGTTTCGCGCTTTCTACAAGTTCTGTGAGAACGAGAAATTGCTCCCCACGAACGTCGCGGAGAATCTTTCCCTGCCGCGCCGCTGGCAACGGTTGCCCAAGTCGTTGACCGACCAGGAAATCGAACAACTATTGAAGCCTCCCACGATCGAGACCCCGCCAGCACTGTGCGATCAGGCGGTCTGGGAGCTGGCCTATGCCTCGGGATTGCGCCTGGCCGAGTTGCGAAACTTGCGCCTCGAACAATTGCATCTGGAAGCCGGGTTCATCAACGTCATCGGCAAAGGCAACAAGGAACGCGTGGTCCCGGTGGGCCGGACGGCGGTGAGCGCGTTGCAGCGGTACTTGGAGGCGGGCCGGCCCAAATTGGTCAATGCTCGCACGCCGGCCGCTGTTTTCTTGACCCGGCGCGGCGGTCCCTTTGCCGCCCCGACCCTGTGGCAGCGCATCAAAACACGGGTCAAAAGAGCGGGCATCACGCGCAACGTGACGCCGCACATGCTACGCCACAGCTTCGCCACCCATTTGCTGGAGCATGGCGCGGACTTGCGCGTCATTCAGGAACTCCTCGGCCATGCCAGCATCAGTACGACCGAGGTTTATACGCACGTGACCGGTCGCCGCCTTCGCGAAGTGCACCGCCAATTTCATCCCCGGGGATGACGAAGGCAACAGATTTGTCATGGTGAACAGCACAGCGCGGCAGAGCCGCAACCAAAGTCGTTAAAGCGTTACAAGGTTAAATCGTTAAATGAGTTGCACGGACGGCAGATTTGCACAGCCTGCGAAACCACTCATGGATGGCAGGATAGAGAACCATGCGGAAACGGTGGTCTGGTTCGTGGCGCACACACGGCCACGCTGCGAGAAAAAGCTGGCCCAATATTGCACGCGGGAGAGGTTCCTGGTCACTCTGCCCTGCTACCGCAGTGTGAAGAAGTACCGGGGAAAAACCTTGGTCTTTCACAAACCGCTGTTCCCGAATTACCTCTTTCTGCAACTGTTGCCGCACCAGACTCGGAAAGTGTATCAAAGCGATTACGTCGCCAACCTGCTGGATGTCGTGGACCAGGAGCTGTTTGTCCGGCAGTTGGGCGACATCCTGCGGGCGCTGGAGACCGAATTCGAAGTCCGCCTGGCGCCGCACATCACGCAGGGGTGCAAGGTCAAGATCAAGTCGGGACCGTTGCGCGGGCTGGAAGGCTTGGTGGAACAGCGCACCGGCAAGGTGCTGGTGATCCTGCGCCTCGATTTTATTTCTCAAGCTGCGGCGGTAAAGATCGATGCCACCGATCTGGAGTTGATTTGAGGAACAGAGCGTTCTGCAAGTTGGCGAGGAGCCAGATGCCGGGCGAGCGCAAGGAGCCTGGATGTTTTGCGGAGCCGGATCAGGGTCCTTCCAGTTGAGCTTGGCGCCGGTCCTCTTTTCCACGGCCTCGACGTGGGAGCGAGCTATCCGGCCGACCTCCAATTCGTGGTGGACCGCCCTAACGGCTTCGGCCACCGCCCGCGCTACGGCGCGCGTCACCAAACCGCTGTTGTCGGTGGCTTGGCAGGCGGTGGTCAACAACCGGGCTGTCCAGGCCTGGGAATGGTTGCCGTGCTGATCTTTGTCCGTTTGCACGACCCGCACGTAATCGTAGCTCGCGACGACATAGGAACGGTCCACGTGCTCGAGGCTCAGATCTTGCGTCTTGGGCCGCGCCGAGCGGAGTGCTTTGCCGTCGCGGACGAGCACGACTTCCCTGATTTGATCCGTGCCGCGCACGTCCACCACGATTTGCGGGTCGCCTTCGATTTCAATCTCCTCACCCATGATGTGACCGTTGATGCGGAAATCGAGAACGATACGGGCCTGGGTGGTGGCGTAGTTGTGGCGGTGCCGGAGCGCATCGAAAATTGCCTCGCGGGTCAGTTCGCGCGCCAGGATGGCGGTGAACGTGTTTTGTCCATCCTGCGTGCGGAGTTCCATCCGCGGGCCAAGCGGCAACGCGTTGATGGCCATCACGGCGGCCTGGCGGCCGACCTGGACCTTGCCGTCGATGACACGGACGTCTTCTCCGGGGCGAATTTGTTTCGGCTCAGCGGGGAATTGTTGGTCGTGTCCGGAACGTTTTTGCGCGTCGGCCACATACTCCGGAAAGGCGCGCTTGGAATCCTCGTCCGTCAAGGTAGTCAGGCGGTCGTCGTACTGAATCCGGAGGTAATCGAGACAAGTGCCGTCGGCGAGGCCGTTTTGCGTGACGATGACGCGGCGTTCGCCACCGCTGATTTTCTTGAGCGCGGCTTCGATGTCATCCCAATTGCCCGATTCAACGGCGGCGAAGAATCGCTCCACGTCGTCCGACACTTCGACTCCGTGACGGCGGGCCAAAGCGTGAGCGAACTCACGGCGCAAACGTCCAGATTGCGAGAGTTTGCTGGCGACGACTTCCTCCTCCATAGGCGCCGTGGCTAAACTGGAACTCTGCGCGAACCTTCGTGCGCGCCCGATGGCGGGATGGACCCAGTTGAGCGCGACTGTGTCCGCTGGACCAGTCGCAGCGGGTTCGCGAGTGGCACGGCGCTGGAATCCTTGCGGCGCGTTGGTGCGCTTGGACATGCTGCGGCTGGTGAGGATTTATGACAACCTTTTGTTGCATATGCAACGAAAGGTTGTATGGCGCTTTCTCCGTCATTCCTCCACGCTCCCGCCATGCAACCCAAAACCGAGGAATTCCTGAACCTCCTGCTTTGGTCCGCCGACCTGCTCGCGCGTCCGACCTTTCGCAACCTCACCGACTCCTACGAAAGCTGGGCCTATCGCAACGGCCTCCTGCGCCAGGTCGCCACCTTGGAACGACAACAACTGCTGGAGCGCGACGCCAGTTCCCCGGATGACCGGCTCTATCGGCTGTCCGCGCAGGGGCGCTTGCACATCCTGGGCGGGCGCGACCCGGAGGAACGCTGGGCGCGGCCTTGGGACGGTCAATGGCGGCTCGTGCTCTTCGACGTGCCCACGGGACAAAACACCCAGCGCGAACGGCTGCGCTGCTACCTGCGCGACAAAGCCTTCGGCTACCTGCAAAACAGCGTGTGGATCACGCCCGATCCGCTGACGGAGGAACGGCAGATTCTCGGCGGCGGGAAGATCAATGTGGAATCGCTCCTCCTGCTGGAGGCGCGGCCGTGCGCCGGAGAATCGGACGCGGAAATCGTCGCGGGCGCGTGGGACTTCGAGCGCATCAACCGCCGCTATGCCCGGCATCTGAAAATCCTCGACGAGCGACCGGGCGGCGCGCTTTGAAATCTGAAATCTGCTCTCTGCAATCCAGCGCAGCGTGGCGGGCGGCGGCGGAGCGCGAGGCCTGGCTGGAGGCGGTGACGAACGATCCGCTGCTGCCGGGCCGGATTCTGCCGTCCGATTACCTGGGGCAACAGGCGTGGCGGCGGCGGGTGGAAGTGCTCCGGGACGCCAGCCGGCAACTGCGCACGTTCCACCGCCCCTGACCCCACGACAACCTTTTGTCGCATATGCAACAAAAGGTTGTCAGACGCAACGGCGTTGCGGTTGGGGATGTTTGGCGGACGGTGAGGCGGCATGAGAAATCGAATCGCGTTCGGGCGCAAACAATCCCAAAGGGATTGCGACCTCAAGCCCAAGGTTGCGAGGAACGAGCTACCTTGGGAAAACGTCGGAGCAAAATCACGACCGCAACGCGGTTGCGGTCACGTCTCGCGCGTCGTGTTCAATCCCAAACGTATTTCTCATCCCATTCGATTTCGTGTCGTTTCAACAACGCTCGCAATTCGTCCTGAAATCCAACCTTGCGGTGATGCTCCTCCTGTCCGGCGATGTATTGCTTCACCTGTTCGAGATTCGATTGGCTCACGGAAAAATCCGCGTAGCCGCCTTGCCACTCGAAGTCGGCGTAATCGCGGCCGCGCTCCTTCAGCCAGATGTTTGCGACGCGTTTCAATTCCTTCACCCATTCGGCCTGCGTGATGGTGCGCCCGAACCGCGCGAGCAGATGGACGTGGTCCTCCACGCCGCCGACGAGGATGGGCGGGCAATCGAGTTGTTTGGAGACGCCGCCGAGATACGAATGGAGCGCGTCGCGCGTGGGTTTGTCGCGCAGGAGCGGTCGGCGGTCTTTGGTGGAGAAAACGAGATGAATGTAAACGGCGGAAAGGGATTGTGGCATGGCGGGAGGATGGTGAATTGCGGCGGCGTTTGCGAGCGCGAATCGGTGTGAGGCGGCGGCGGTGTTCAATCCCGAAGGGATTGTGTCCGCCAGCCCAGGGTTGCGAGGAACGAGCTACCCTGGGTCATCGTTGAACGAACATTCCCAACCGCAACGCGGTTGCGGCCATTCCGGTTTCGTTCGGCGCGCGGGTGAAAACGGCCACAACCCCGTTGGGGTTGTGATTTTCCTCGCCGCGTTTTCCCAGGGTAGCTCGTGCCTCGCAACCCTGGGCTTTGTGCCGGAATCCC
>ERZ1292640.3085-Hain-H43-02um-R1-3085-length-13107-cov-65_pt1 | contig 13107 bp, 14 predicted proteins | sample MGYA00564404_ERZ1292640 | MGnify/ENA primary metagenome ERZ1292640 (study PRJEB36523, sample SAMEA6512636) | groundwater metagenome | collected 2019-01-08 | study: AquaDiva: Metagenomics assemblies of 32 groundwater samples
CCCCGATTCAATGGCGCGGGGAGAGGGATTTGAACCCACGAGTCATTGCTGACATGGGATTAGCAATCCCACGCCCTACCAAGCTAGGCGATCCCCGCACAGACTGTCTTGAATTAATCCGCAAATAAATTCATTCGTCGCCAAACTGATTATAATACAAGCCCAATTATGTTATTTTTTCAAATGCCAAAAATGGTATTAACTTAACTTTAAAATTTGATCAATTTCACATTTGCTAGATTCTAAACTTTTTTGTTTCTAAATCCATATGTTCGTACAAAATTTACTAACTCCAACTATATACACGATTTAATGGCGCGGGGAGAAGGATTTGAACCCACGAGTCATTGCTGACATAGGATTAGTAATCCCACGCCCTACCAAGCTAGGCGATCCCCGCACAAATTACCTTGAATTAATCTGTAAATAAGTCAATATTTTTATGATATTATGTACCATTTTACGAGTCTAATTATCTATTCATAGTAGATTACAAATAAACTAAAATCAAACCAACAGAGATACAAGGAATGATTAGTTTTCAATATAGGAAAACAAAAAGAGATTAGAGTTTAGAAAATAAAAAGAAAAAAGATTTGGGTTTTATTGTGTCACTGAGATGTGGTTGCAAATTATATCTACTAATTTACCATCCACAGCATGACTACCTACTTGCACACTTCCCGATGGACAAGAAGCTTGACTACTTCCAATATCATCTAGATGGACCATAACAGGTGTTCCATCAAATAAAATATGCCATGTTCCAGAAGGACCTGGTGGACCTTGTAGACCATTAGTACCATTAATTCCTGGTGGACCTTGTAGACCATTAGTACCATTAATTCCTGGTGGACCTTGTAGACCATTAGTACCATTAATTCCTGGTGGACCTTGGGAACCGGATTTTAATTTGAGGGCATCAATTTGTGTTTGTAATCCTGCTATTGCATCCCATAATGCTTGGAATGGATGTTTGTATTTTTTTTCATCTTTATCTTTCTTGTCTTTACCTTTCTTGTCTTTGTCATCATCAGCAAAAACATTTCCAGATGCAAGAGGACTTGCAAGTAGAATAGTTGCCATTGCTAAAAACAAAAATAGATTTGTTTTACTTGTCATTGAAAAAATGAAATTATTATAATAGTTAAGGCTCACTGAGCTAAGCTCAGATAGTACATTGATATGAAAACAAATTATTCAATGTGGCATGATGATAAAACCAAAGCAACTACAAATGAATGAATAGCAATAGTTTTATAAAAAAACTAATTGAGCATGATATTATTTAGGAAAGTAAAGATGTTTTTCTGTAAATAAATTTATTCGTCGCCAAACTGATGATAATCAGTCACAATATCATCTAATCTCATTCTTTTTCCGCCTATGATTTTTAAATCAACATTAACAGATTTGTTTGAAATAGTAATAATGTTGTATGTGTTTTCAAACAATCCTCTAACTCTTTCTGATGTCGCAGTTCCGGCATTTACTACCATAAGTTTCCCAAAATTCCATTCCCATGGTCGATGTTTATGACCACATAAAACAAGATCAACTCCAGTATCCAATATTGTTCTTAAAACATCTCCTGCATCAACTACCGTTAATTGATCAGAGCCAGTATCTGGAATTGCTATAAGGTGATGATGCATTGCCAAGATCTTTACTTTGTCTTTGTATTTTTTCATGGTTCTCTCCAACCACAGATTTTGACGATATCCTACCTCACCTTCATTTCTATCAGGGCGTGCGGTTCCAAGTGTCACCAAAACTACATCATCGTTTAATTCATTTATTGCTTCAAATGGGAAAAATTTTTTGAATAGCAAATAGCCAGTGTTTCGATAATCATGATTCCCACTGATGGCAATAATTTTTTTTGTAGTAAATTTCGTCAAGAGTGTCTTACATTTTTCATATTCTTGTATTAGCCCCTCATTTGTCAAATCACCAGTAATAACTATAACATCAGGATGAAGTTGATTCACCTCATCTACAAGTTGATCAAATTTATCTTGAAGAAATTGAGAGCCAACATGAAGATCAGATATCTGTATGATTAACATTTTAATTATTTCAGTCAGATCATCTAATAAACTATCGCCATAGAAAATATGGATAATAAATTCTAAAATCAAGGTAGAATTAAATAATAAGCACTTCAAAATCTCGCAGTTTTGAGCAAAAAAACTGCAGTGATGCGAGGAGATGGAATAGGACCTGAAGTTGTAGATTCTATGCTTAGAGTTTTAAAAGAATGCAATGCTCAATCAGAGATAATTCTCTGTGATGTAGGCTCTGAGCAATGGGATAAAAATGGAAGAAAAGACAAATCGTACATTCCTGATGCAACAATGAAGATTTTGGAGGAATCTGATGCATGTTTTAAAGGACCTACAACAACAATACCAGTACCAGATGCACCAAGAAGCGTAGCTGTGACATTACGTCAAAAATTTGAATTATACTCGAACATCAGACCAACTAAAACATATGACAGACTGACTCCAAATAAAAAATTAGATTGTGTTTGTTTTAGAGAAGCTACTGAAGGTCTCTACTCAGGGGTAGAAGTAAAAATTACAGATGACGCAGCAATTGCAATTAGAAAAATCACCAGACAAGGATGTAAAAGATTCATGAATTCTGCAGTGAGTTGGGCAAACAAATACAAGATGAAAAAAATTGTTGCAATAACTAAAAGAAATATCCTAAAGCAGACAGATGGCATATTTTGGGAGGAAGTACAAAATGCAGTTAAAGGTACAGATATCACATTATCAGAAATTTACATTGACAATATGGCTCAGCAAATGGTAGTTGCTCCAGAGCAATTCAATGGTGCAGTTCTGGTAAGTACAAATTTGTTTATGGATATCATATCAGAATTGGCATCGGGATTAGTAGGATCAATTGGATTAATTTATTCTGCAAACATGGGAGATAATTTTGCAATGTTTGAAGCAGCACATGGTAGTGCACCGCAGTTTGCAGGTCAGAATAAAGTAAATCCAACTGCAACGATTCTTTCAGGGGCTTGGATGGCAGAATACCTAGGAGAAACAGAGATTAGAAATGCGATTTTTGCTGCCACAGAACAAGTAATCAATGAAGGAAAAGTAGTAACATGGGACATTGGAGGCAATGCCAGTACAACACAGATGACTGATGCCATCATCACATATGCTAAAGAAAAACTACGAAAATAAAATCTAATTCCTACTTTTGTCTGATAGCCTCAACTAGGATTAATTCTTCAAAAAACAGCTTCTTTTTTGCAAGAATTCGAGGACTGAGACCTAATTTTTGTGCGTAATCCATTAGTTTTTGATAATTAGAAAGAGATGAAGTTACAAAAAGAAATTTGCCTCCTATTTTGATATTTTTATGAATCGAATCAAATATTTTTTTAGGGACTTCAAATCCATCTTTTCCTCCATCAGTGGTAGCATCCAAAATTTCATCTGTTGCAAGATATGGGAGATTGCACACCACTAGATCAAATTCCAATGTGAGTGCGTCAGAACCACTGCAACAGATCAGATTTTTTGTACGATATGTTTGATTGTTTAATACAACAAAATTAATGTCAGTTCCAACAACAAAGGTGAAATTTTCAGATAATAGTTTTGTCAGATATCCAGAACCGCTTCCAACATCTAGCGCAGAAAGTCCTTTCTCTTTTTCAATATAATCAGCAATGAAGAATGTATCTTCGGATGGAGAATATTCCTCATCTCTTAAGAATTTGTTTTGCAAGATCAATTATTTCATCACCTGAAAGGTCATCTAGTCGTTTCACTATTACTGTTTCTTTTCCAAACTGCTTAAAGATATTTTGGATTGTTTTTCGTCTATACGAGAACATTTTGTTTACTACATGAATGAGATCTTTTTCAACGGATTGTTTTTTAGTGATTTTAAGAACCACAGACTCAACATTTGGTGGTGGAGAAAAATTTTTCTGTCCCACATCTAAGAATTTTTCAATCTCAAAAGCATAATTTGCAATGATGCTAACAGATCTTCTACATTTTGCAGATTTTGTAAGTAGTTTTTCTGCAAACTCTTTTTGCACCATAATTACACCATGAGAAAAAGGAGTGGTTGCTAGCCATTCTATTGCTTCTTTGCTTTTTGAATAAGGGAGATTAGATACAAAAATAGAAAAAACATCTTGTCTTTTGAAGCCATCACCAAACTCTATGGATAGATTATCAATATGGGAAAAATGAGATTTTGCTTTCTCATACAATTCCTTGTCGGTATCTATCGAAATCACTTTTTTTGCATTTTCACATAATAACGGAGTTAAAATGCCCAGTCCCGTACCTAATTCAAACACCACATCATTTTTACTAATTTTAGCCTCAGAAACGATTGATTTTGCTATTGTAGTTGAGGTTAGAAAGTGTTGGCCTAGTCTTTTTCGTTTAATCATTTTTTGACAAAAATATTCATTCTACTTTCACCCGTAATCTCATCCATGATTCTCGCTGAAATATGCTTGATTGGATCTTTGAATCCTACTCTTTCCTGCAAATCAGCATAACTTTGAAATTTTTTCTTTTCTCTTTCTTCTATCATGATTTTCATGTATGTTTTTCCGATTCCAGGAATCAATTCAAGTGCGTGAATTCTTGGGGTTAACGGTCTTGCATTGTTAATATATTCTACAAATCTTGCCTCATTGAAAGTTACAATATTTTCAACAACTCCAGATAATTCACTTTGAGCAGATGAAGAAATTTGTTCATACTCTAACTTTCCTAAAACAGAAAGGATTTTTGTTCTTCCTTCTTTTCCAATGTAAATTCTTTCTCCAACATCAAATGCAGAATTTGGAATTCCAAGAACTTCCAATAGTGTTAATCTATCTTCTCCAATGGCAGTAATAATAATTCCATCACGTCCACGTACGGTAGAAGATTTTCCACGAGGATTGAAATCTAAAACATATGCATGTTCCTCATACTTTCTAGGTGGGGATTGAGCCCTGTACAAAATAAATCTCTCCGGGAAAGTTAAGAATGCTCCTTGATGATCTTGAGCATTTTTGCTAGAGTCTCAGCAAGAATAAGTTTTTTCCAACCAAATGTAAATGAACGTAGTTCAGCTAAGCTGGTTGGTCTAATATTTACAATTTCAACAGATTCTTCTTCTGTTAATTCACAATCTTTCATTAGTTGTTTTTTCATATCTTTGGCATCTTTAGAATCAATTTTTGAGAATTTTGAAACATAATCATATGTCCAACGCTGAATTTGATCCATTTCTTCGACATCAACTTTACCTAAAATCTCTTTAACTTCTGAAAGAGAAATGCTTTGTTTCTTTTTTATCTCTTCCATGATTATACACCGAATGGTTTGATATGATCTAATCGAGTGATTAAGGTTTTTGTTTTATTTCCTAATTTTACATCAAGAGTAATAGCACGTCTACCAACATTTGTTATTCTACCTACTTTTCCATGATAACGTCTGTGAGGTAATCCTTTGTGCTGTCTAGGATCAATAATGACAAGTGCTTGTTCACCTTCATGATACACTTGAAGTAGGAAAGATACACCTCTAGGAGCGGTTTTAGTCATTACGGCTCTTGCTTTGTGCTTAAATCCATGTGAACGACCGTGTGATTTCTTAGTTGCCATATCTGAGTAGATTTCCTAATGACCCTATTTTAACACTTACGACTTGAGATATGCCATTAACTGAGAATATCTGTTCTAAGTTGCCCACATGCAGCAGATATTTCCGATCCTTTTTCCACACGGATTGTGCAGTTTACACCGGCATTGTGTAGTATTCTTTCAAATTCAAGAACATTTCGTTTAGATGGACGTTGAAAATTACCCGCTGTTGGATTTATTGGAATCAGATTAACATGAGAACCATTACCCTCTAAAAGCAAAGCAAGTTCTTTTGCAATTTCTGGAGAGTCATTAACACCCTCAATTAGAGCATATTCAAATGTGACACGTCTTCCTGTCTTCTTGAAATAACGTTTTCCAGCCGCAATCAAATCCTCCACTGAATTAGGTCCTGCAGTTGGGACTAATTTTTGTCGCAGTTTATCATTTGGAGCATGTAATGATATTGCAAGTCCAATTTGTAGATCTTCATCAGCAAGACGATCAATGCCAGAGATTATACCGATTGTCGAAATAGTGATGTTTCGTTGTCCAATGCCAAAACCTCTGCTGTGTGTCAGTAAACGTACAGCACGTATTGTCTCATCATAATTTGCCAGAGGTTCGCCCATACCCATAAAAACCAAGTTAGTTACATGTTGACCACGTTTTTCAAGAAGATGTGCAAAATGAATTACCTGTGCAACAATTTCTTCAGCTTTTATGTTACGTTCAAATCCCATTTGTCCTGTTGCACAAAATGTGCAACCCATTGCACAACCAACTTGAGTTGAAACACAAATAGTAGATCTTGGATGACCATTAATCTTTGATGATGGGTATTGTATCAAAACTGTTTCAACTGGAGTTCCATCAACAAGATTGAGAAGTAACTTTGTTGTATCTCCATCCTCACTTACAATACGATGAACTTCAATTGCAGAGCCAATTGTGTATCCCTCTGCAATGAGTTTATCTCGCATTGCGGTAGGTAGCTGTCGTAATTCAGAGATATCCTTTGGAAATTTATAGTAAAGTGGATAAAGAATTTGATCAGCACGGTAACGTGGTTGACCCATGTCAATGAGCAACTTTTCCATTTCCTCTGGTAGTAAGCGATAAAGATCTTTCATAGTATGATCACTTTATTTTTAGAATATACATATTCAGTCATTACTACAATAGCATGATATTATAATTTAATCAGTTCTCAGCAAGTGTAGTATGATTTTGATCAATACTTAACAAAGCACGGTTGAAAAATAAAACAAGAAATTAGGATGTACATTTAGTGTAAAAAATAAAGAAAAAGAAGATTTACTCTTCTATTGACTCTAAATCATCAGAATCAGTATCGTCTGTGACTTGAACCATCTCTAGTTCAGCAGATTCAACCGTAATTTCCGGTTCAGATTCTTTTTCCTTTTTAGTCACTTTTTTGGCTGTCTTTTTAGCGGGTTTTTTTTCTGTATCTTCCAGATCCATTACTCCTGCTTCACCCAGAGCAAAGATTACCTCTTCTTCGGGATGATGAGGACTGTCCACCATTCGTGCAATTCGTTTCTTACCTGATTTCTTAAAGTAGATTCTGTACGTAGAAGTATGTGCAACTACGTTTCCGCCTATTGGACGAGTTGGGTCACCAAAGAAAACATCAGGAGATGCCATGACTTGATTTGTTGCAATTGCAGCACAGTTGTAAGTTTCTGCAATTCTAGACAACATGTGAACAAAGTGATTTAGTTTTTGTTGTCTGTTTGATAATGTTCCTCTACCTAGATATTCAGCACGGAACAATCCAACTGCAGAATCTACAACAATTAATCGGATGTTGTTTTCTTGAATCACAGGACCTGCTTCCTCAAGAATCAATGTTTGATGTGCACTGTTGTATGCACGTGCTACAATTATTCTATCAAGAACTTTTTCCGGATCCATCTCGTGTGCTTGTGCAATAGATACAATTCTTTCAGGTCTGAAAGTATTTTCTGTGTCAATATACAAAACACCCCCATCCAATCCACCTTCTGTTTTTGGTTTTTGAACCATTACAGCTAGTGTATGTGCAAATTGAGTTTTACCTGAACCAAATTCACCATAAACTTCTGTGAGAGCTTGTGTTTCAACACCACCATCAAATAGCGTGTCAAGACAATTAGTACCAGTTGTAATTTTACCAATATCTTGTCTGCGCTTGTAGACTTCAGTTGCTGTAACAAAATCTCTGGAAAGTAATCCAGTTTCAACTAGATGTTGTCTTGCTTTATTGACAATTTTTTCTGCGGTATCTTTTTCCATTCCAGTTATTTCTGCAATTTCTACAGGACCTCTTACGATAAGATCCATAACATTGTGTACTCCTGCATCGGACAATTTTCTAGTAGTTACAGGACCTACGCCCTCCAAACTATCTAATCTCAAATCTTCTACCATACCGTATGGTACGGTACTAGTACTTTATAACAGTATTGTTTTGAAAAATGATCGCAAAAAGACAATTTGTTGTAATGTTTTGAGCTAACGTCTCTTTCTTCTTTGACCAGGTTTATTTTGTCCTGGAAATCTTCCCAAGGCAAATCGTTTTTTGAAATTACTCTTATTTCTAAGGCTAGAATTTGTACCGACTATTTTTCTTCCTTCAACTTTTGGAGTCTGTCCTCTTACTTTACCTGCTTTTGTAAGTGAACCGTGAGTTGCCATAATTCAATCAAACAAAATAGTAAATTTATGTATTTGTATGATTACCAGTATTTTATCTTTATAGTTTCAATAACTTTTTCGTGTTCTTTACTCTTACGACGGGCATATCTTTCCATTGCACCTAAAGGAATACCACCTAAAGATCTTGCAATTGTGTTAAAGAAATATCTCTGTGGTCCTTTTGCACCGGTTTTGGTCATGAATTTTTGAATTCCATATTTGAAATTATGTTGCCAAGTTTTGTAGAGTACACCTAGTTGTGCAGGAGTCATTTCATTTCCAATGTTAAAGAAATCAGATTTTTCTAATAATCCAATTGGAACAAAGGTAAGTGCTGTAGCAGTAAACATTGAATCTGGTTGCTCATGTTCTAATTCAGTGATTAGACGAATTGTATCCCAAGAATCTTCTGGTTGTTCATCATTATCGAGACCCATAATCAAAGTAAATGCTGGAATCCAATAATCCTGATTCAAAGTTTTGACACCTTCTTTTACTACCCAATGCCATTCACTTGGAGAGTATGGAGCAAGTTTTCTATCAGCATATTTTCCAATTAATCGTAAACTGCCGGTTTCAAGACCAGCTTGAATTCCAATCATATTATTAGGACCAGATTTCATAATTTTTGAAAGATTTGGAATGAGTTTCTCATCAGCTATTGCTCCTGCCAAAGTACCATGTGTTGGATTTGTGTGTTCTACTCCAGTAGACATGATAGCAGTGAATAGTTCTTCTAGAGCTTCTCGATTTGGTTCCATTCCTTTAGCAGTTCTAGGATCCATGCCATAGACAAAAATATCATCACTGTGTATCCAAGCAGATTTTGAGCCTCCTTTTTTGATGTTAACTTCAATTTCGCGTTTGACTTTTTCTGGAGAATAATATCTTAATGATCTTAATGTGACGTCACAAAATTTACAACCTCTTCCACAACCACGCATCACTTCAACCATTCCATGCATACTTGGTTCTACAATGTCTGGGATTTCTTCTAGATCTGGTCTATCCCAAAAATTTACAAATCTTCCATGAATTTTTTTTCCATTTCTTTCAAATTCTTTTATATTTACTTTAAAGTCACTACGTTTTCTGAATGGATCCATATTTTCAAAATCACCGTTAATTAAATAATTAAAGAATCTACCAGCATGTCCATCAATTTCAGGTGCAATACCTCCAAGCTCTCCTTCTAAGATAGCATAGATGCCAAATTCTTCGATTTTTTCTGGATCATAATTGTATTGCCAAGTTCCAGAAGCGCCAGAAATAACTTTGGCATTACTACCTGTTTTTAGTTTTGCAGCTTTTATTCGGTGGTGCAGTTCTGTATTGTAAAATTCATCATATGAAGTCTGTTTTCGACCATAAGTGAAAGTCATTGTAACTGGTCCCATTCCCAATGGGTCCATTTCATATGTACCAATTACTTGAGTGTCAGGACCAATAAATTTTTCAATATGATCAGGATGTGCAACAACTACATCTTCACGTCTAAAGCCATCTCGGAGTAAACCTGCTTCTACTTTACGTAGTCCATATGGAGCATAATTTGCCACACCATTAGTATGAGGAATGTAATTGCAAATAAAATCAAATAGAATCTTTGGAGTTACTTGATTTCCTAGAATTTTATACAAAAAGCTGTTTTTATTACGATTAGGATCAACAGCGGGCGCACAACCAAAAAATGTAGCTAATGACAAACCCCGATATGCAGACATCAAAGTACGATCAGCCGTTAAAACAATTTTTGGGTTACCCAATACTCTTCAACGCAATAATTTCCTGATTTATTTTAAACCTTGCTGGACAAACCTAATAATTTTCTAGAATTCCAGCCTTATTTCTATGAGAATGGCCAAATTCCTTATTGGATAGCAAATGATCACCGTTAAAGACAGTACCGTCTCTGCAAACCAAATCTTCGCCGACACAGCAGCTTCCACATATTCCAACACCACATTTCATCATGCGTTCAAGACTAGCTTGAACAAACAATCCTTTAGAATGTGCTAGTTGTACAGTTTTGTACATCATTATTTCTGGACCACATGTATACACTCCATCAAAATGATTTTCATTAACTAGTTTTTCAACCATACTCGTAACAAATCCTTTTTCACCATAAGTTCCATCGTCAGTGGTAACAATTACACGATGAGTATTATTTTTCAATAGATTATTTGTCAAATCTTCAAAGAAAACTTCATTTTTTGATTTTGCACCAATTAAAACAGTAACATCATCATCAGGCTTGACAAAAGTTAACAGTCTCATCATTGGGACAAGACCAGTTCCTCCACCAACAAGCAAAAGTTTTCCTTGTTTTAAATCAAAAGAGTTTCCATATGGTCCTCTTACACCAATTTGTTGACCCACTTGAACATTGAACAATCCGGTTGATGCAGAACCATGTCTTCTTACTGTAAAAGCAGCTTTGCCAGATTCTTGAGAAATCATTACACTCATTGGTAATTCATTAATTCCAGGAATCCAAACCATTGCAAATTGGCCTGGAAGAACAGTAGACAAAACATCATCAGTAAAAATTAAAGTTCTAACAGTAGGAGTTTCATCAATTACTTTTTCAACTATACAAATTTTTGTATGATTATGATTTCTTTGCAAGACCTATCATCTCATTTATGTTTGAATATCCTTTTCTTTTCATGTATTGAAGTATTCCTTGATTAATATCATTAAAAACATGTATCCAATTATCACCAATTGCACTTCCTAATTGAATTGCAGAAGATCCCGCCAAAATAAATTCAACTGCATCTTCCCATGTAGATATTCCACCACACCCAATTATAGGAATATTGTATTTTGAAGAAATTTCATAAACACATCGTAATGCAACATGTTTAATCGGAGTACCAGATAATCCGCCGAATTTATTACTCAGAATTGGTCTTTGAGTTTCAACATCAATTGCCATCGCTCTAATTGTATTGATTGCAGTAATTGCGTCAATTCCAGATTCAATTGCAGCATTTACAGTGTTAAGATAATGAGTTGTTCCCAATCCCACTTTAGCTATAACTGGTACATCGGTAGAATTTTTTACGGTACTAACAATTTTCTTGACTAGTTCAGGATCATCGCCTACTTCTAGTCCTACTTTAGCAACATGTGGGCATGATAAATTCAGTTCATATGCAGTAACTTTACAGTTTTTAAATTGCTTAACCATCATTTCAAAATCCTCAGGAATAGAGCCTACTAAACTAATAACTATTGGAACATCATTGTTAGATTCTATCATTTTTGCAAAATTTGGAGCCCCAGGATTTGACAATCCAACTGCATTAATCCATCCACCGCCATTTACACTAAAAATAGTAGGATTTGGATATCCATCCCATGGTTCTGTACTGAGAGATTTACTAACAACCGCGCCTGCTCCTGAACGATAAAGTCGATTAAAGACATCTAATGAAATACCCAATATTCCAGAGGCCAACATTACAGGTCTTTCTAGTTGAATTTTTCCTATAGACGTAACCAGGCTGGGTTCCACTTTGAATCATATACCGTAGTTTCGAATATAATAGTTGATTCATAAGGTTTCTAGTACCTTTTTAAAAGGAGACCTAGAATTAGCTATTCATGTATTCTGTAATCTTAACAGAATTTGGAATCGTAGTTTTCAAAGACGAAAAGCTGGAAAAGGCATTTCCTTTCAAAGATTCTGTCAGAGATTATCTTTCTGTAAAGAAAAAAGAATCAAGATTAAATGAACTTGTAGATTATCTTAGTCCACTTCAAAGAGGAGTCACAGTTAGTGATGAATCATTGATGACATTATTGAAAAAAAGTTCCATAGATGCACAAATGATGGAAGAAGTAGAATTAGAAAAGATCCAAGCAACAAAGCCTCAAATAATTGTTGATTCTGGATTTGCAGAAAACATACCTAATGCATTATCAAAGTTAAGAGAATTTGCAATGGGGTTATCATCATCAAAAGTAACAGAAGTTTCAGAGAGTCCAGATCTTCATATTATTCAGGCAATAAATTCATTGGATGAAATTGATAAAATCGCCAATGGGCTTAGCTCAAGATTACGAGAATGGTACGGATTGCATTTTCCAGAATTAGACAACATAATAGATAGCATTAATGGTTATGCACAAATTGTTTTGGCTGGAAAACGAGAATCATTAACAAAAAAAGTGTATGAAGAAGCAGGATTTCCTGATTCAAAAGCAGAAATGATTTCTTTGCTTGCATCAAAAAGTAGAGGAGGAGATATTTCAGATGTCAATTTATCAATTGTACAATCTATTGCAAAACAAATTTTAGATTTTCATGATTTACGAAAAAAATTAGAAGATCATGTTGAAACAGAAATGAAAACTATCGCACCAAATATTTCAGCTATTCTTGGAGCTGCAGTAGGTGCAAGAATATTAGGAAGAGCGGGAAGTCTAAGAAAATTAGCATCGATGCCTGCAAGCACCGTGCAAGTAATAGGTGCAGAAAAAGCACTCTTTAGATCATTGAAGACAGGAGCTCAACCACCAAAACATGGGTTATTGTTCCAGCATGCAATGGTTCACGCTGCTCCTAGATGGCAGAGAGGAAAAATTGCAAGGGCAATTGCTGCAAAGGCAGTCATAGCTGCAAGAGTCGATGTGTATGGAGAAGGAATCAACAACACTTTACTAGAAAAACTTAACGTCAGAGTAAACGAAATTGGTAAAAAATACGAAAACCCTACTGAAAGAGAAACCAGAAAACCAGAATTATTCAAACGTGAAGG
>ERZ1292640.3086-Hain-H43-02um-R1-3086-length-13107-cov-8_pt1 | contig 13107 bp, 10 predicted proteins | sample MGYA00564404_ERZ1292640 | MGnify/ENA primary metagenome ERZ1292640 (study PRJEB36523, sample SAMEA6512636) | groundwater metagenome | collected 2019-01-08 | study: AquaDiva: Metagenomics assemblies of 32 groundwater samples
GGCCGCGCGCAGGATGGCGCTGGTGGAGCGGTAGTTCTGCTCGAGCTTGACCACCTTGAGCTGAGGGTAGTCCAGCGGCAGCTTTTTCAGGTTGTCCAGCGTGGCGCCGCGCCAGCCGTAAATCGACTGGTCGTCGTCGCCTACGGCGGTGAAGCGGCCGCGCGCGCCGACCAGCAGCTTGAGCACCTCGTACTGTGTGGCGTTGGTGTCCTGGTACTCGTCGACCAGCACATGGCCCATAGCGGCCTGCCATTTGTCGCGCACGGCGTCATGCTCGCGCAGCAGCTTGAGCGGCAGCCCGATCAGGTCGTCAAAGTCCACGCTCTGGTAGGCCGTCAGGCGCTCCTCGTAACGCGCCATCACGCGGGCCACCAGCCGGTCCTCGTCGCTGGCCGCCTGGGCTTCGGCCTGGGCCGCGTTCAGGCCGCTGTTCTTCCAGGCGCTGATGGTCCACTGCCATTGACGCGCCGTGGCGGCATCGGTGCTGCCGCCGGCGTCCTTGAGGATGCTGGTCACATCGTCGCTGTCCAGGATGGAAAACTGTTTTTTCAGCCCCAGCACCTCGCCGTCCTGGCGCAACATGCGCACGCCCAGCGCATGGAAGGTGCAGATCAGCACGCCCCGGGCGGGCTGGCCGATCAGTTTTTTGGCGCGTTCGCGCATTTCCGCCGCGGCCTTGTTGGTAAACGTGATGGCCGCGATCTCCTGCGGCGGCAGGCCGGCCTGGATCAGGCGGCCTATCTTGTGTGTGATCACCCGCGTCTTGCCCGAACCCGCGCCCGCCAGCACCAGACAGGGGCCGTGCATGTAGTTGACGGCTTCCTGCTGGGCGAGGTTCAGGCCGTGGGCTTGGGGCGTTGCGGAGGGCGGGGTGGACGACATGCAGTGAACAGGGGCGGGCAGGGAAGGACCAAGCAGGTACAGCCGCCCGCCACGGGGCCGGCTGAAAAAGGGGACGCAAGCGGGCCATCATAGCCAGTCAGCGGGGCGGCCCCGTTGGCGGTGACAATACGGTTTGTGCTAAGCATTCTCCTGGTCACCTTTCCCTTCTTCGCGCTGGTGCTGTGTGGCTACCTGGCGGCGCGGCGCGGGCTGCTGCCGCAGGCCGCGATTCCCGGCCTCAACACCTTTGTGCTGTATTTCGCGCTGCCCTGCATGTTGTACCGCTTTGGCGCGAACACGCCGGTGGCGCAACTGCTCGACGGCGGGCTGGTGGCGGTCTACCTGCTGTGCGCGCTGATCATGGTGGCGTTCACGATTGCCGTGACGCGCAACCGGCGCATCGGCTGGAACGACGCGTCCTTCGGCGCGCTGGTCGCGGCTTTCCCGAACACCGGTTTCATGGGCGTGCCCCTGCTGGTGGCGCTGCTGGGCGCGCAGGCGGCGGGGCCGGCCATCGTCACCATCGTGGTGGATCTGCTGGTGACGAGTTCGCTGTGTATCGCCCTGTCCCGGCTGGACTCGGCCGACATCCATGGCGCGGAGGTGGCGGCAAAAAACGCACTCAAGGGCGTGGCCCTGAACCCCATGCCCTGGGCGATCCTGCTGGGCGCCCTGTCGTCCGGCCTGGGGCTGGCCTTGCCGGCCCCGGTACTGCAGACAGTGGTCCTGCTGGCCGATGCCGCCTCGCCCGTCGCGCTGTTCACCATAGGCGCAGTGCTGGCGCGCTCCCAGATGACCAGCGTGGAAACCATCCCCCTGAGGGACTATGTGCCGGTGGCGCTGATCAAGCTGGTGCTGCACCCGCTGCTGGTCGGGCTGATGGGCTTGGGCGCCATCCAGCTGGGCGTGCCGCTGCAGCCTTTTGCCCTGACGGTGATCGTGCTGGTGGCCGCCCTGCCGAGCGCCAGCAATGTGTCGCTGCTGGCCGAACGTTTTGGCGCCAACAACGGGCGCATCGCGCGCATCATTCTGGTGTCGACGGTGCTGGCGTTTTTCACTTTTTCAGGCGCCGTCGCACTGCTGATCTGAGGAAGTGGCAAGCGACGGACCCCGATTCAGACCAGTCGGGGCCGCGGGTCCGGCTCTGCCGGCCCGCAGGCGCAGCGCCCCCGAGGGGCTGGAGCCTGCGGCTCCAAACCTGCCGGCGCAGGTTTGGACAGGCGACAGAAGCGAAGCCTCCGGCGAGCGGCGGCCTGCAAGGCCTCGCGCAGTACGCGAAGCGACAAGCGTGGGGGCGTTATATGGCCAGGGGATCCACGTCAATGGCCCAGCGCACCAGGCTTTTGAAGTCGCCCTGTTGCCGGGTCTGGTGCAGCAGCGGCTGCCAGGCCGCCAGGAAACGCTGCAGCGCCGCGCGCGAGGGGCTCTCCACCAGCATCTGCGCCCGCTCGATGTTGGCCACCCGCTGGATGGTCATGGGCACGGCCGGGTAAGGCGTGACGGCATCGTGGCCGGGCAGTTGCTGCGTCTGCGCGGCCGCTGCCGCGGCATTCAGAAAACCCTGGGCCACGGCCTGGTCCCGGGCCTCGGCGCGTACCAGGGCTGAAAAGCCGAAGGGCGACATGCCGGCGGCTTCGCGCTCCTTGAGTTCCTGCGCCGCAAACGCCGGGTAGTCGTGTTTTTTCAGCGCAGCGAACAGCGGGTGTTGCGGATGGAAAGTCTGCACCCACATCTCGCTGGCCTCACCATGGTCGGCATCACGCCCGGCGCGCCCGGCGGCCTGCATGAGCAGGCCGAACAGGCGCTCCGGCGCGCGGAAGTCGCTGGAGAACAGCGCGCCGTCGGGGTTGATCGCCGCGACCAGCGTGATGTGGCGAAAGTCGTGGCCCTTGGCAATCATCTGCGTGCCGACCAGCACATCGACCTCGCGCGCGTGCACGCTGGCCAGCTGCGATTCGAGCGCGCCCTTCAGGCGGGTGGTGTCGGCGTCGATGCGGGCGATGCGCAAGGGGCTGCCGTCCGGCCGCGTGACCCTCGCCAGCAGCTCGGCGATGTGTTCCTCCAGCCGCTCCGTGCCTTTGCCCACAGGCGCGATGTCGATGTTGCCGCAGGCCGGGCAGGCGCGCGGCACGCGTTCGGTGAAGCCGCAGTGGTGGCAGCGCAAGGTGCGGTCTATCTTGTGGAAGACGCGGAAAGCGCTGCAGTGCGGGCACTCGCTTTTCCAGCCGCAGTCGTGGCAGGCCAGCACCGGGGCGTAACCGCGCCGGTTCAGGAAGATCAGCGACTGCTCGCCGCGCGCGATGCGCTGGGCTATCGCGTCCAGCAGCGGCGGCGCGATCGTGCAGTGTTTGGGCTGGTGGTTCATGTCCACCAGCCTGACGGCCGGCAGGCTGCCCTGTTGTTCCGCGCCGCCTATCCGTTCGTTCATGGTCAGGCGCTGGTAGCGGCCCACCACGGTGGCCTGCCAGCTTTCCAGCGAAGGCGTGGCAGAACCCAGCAAAACCCGGCAGGTTTTGGCCCCCACGCTCGTCACTTCGTGTACGTCGCTGCCCCCCGGGGGGGCGCTGCGCCTGCGGCCCGGCAAAGCCGGTTCCGCGGCCCCGGCTGACAAGGGAAAAACCTCCGCGCCCTCACTGTCGCCTGCCTGTGATCGTGCGCTTTCCAGCATCGCGCGGTACACCGCGAGGTCGCGTGCCGAATAACGCGCGCCTTCCTGCTGTTTGTAGCTCGGGTCGTGCTCCTCGTCGACGACGATCAGGCGCAGATTGGGCAGGGAGGCAAAAATCGCCATGCGGGTGCCCAGCACCAGCCGCGCCTGGCCGGCATGGGCGGCGAGCCAGCTCTTGAGCCGCTGCGCGGGTGTCAGGCCGCTGTGCAGCGCCACCACCTGGGCCTTGCCGAGGTGGGCAAAACGTTCCTCGAAACGCGCCTGCAGCTGCGGCGTCAGGTTGATTTCGGGCACCATCACCAGTACCTGGGCGCTGGCGTCGCTGGCCAGCACTTTCGCGGCGGCACGCAGGTAGACCTCGGTCTTGCCGCTGCCGGTCGCGCCAAACAGCAGGGCCGGCCGGGTATCGGCATCAAATTCGGCGATAGCCCTTTCCTGCTCTGCGCTGAGTGCTATTAAATCCGTAGTGTCCGGGGTGTCCGGCGCGGGGGCCACCGGCCGCTTGAGCCGGCGTGCCAGCTGCACGGTGCTCAGTTCGCGCAATTGCGGCGGCAGGGCGGCCAGGGCCACTTCGCCGATGGAGCGCTGGTAGTAGCTGGCGGTGAAACCGACCAACCGCCGCCAGGTGGCCGACAGGGGCGCCAGGCCGTCCAGCGCGCCCAGCACTGCTTTGGCCTGGGTTTCCGGCAGGTCGCCGCTGTCCGGCAAGACCTCCCACACCACGCCCAGGACTTCGCGTTTGCCCAGCGGAACGCGCACCAGGCTTCCCGGCGGAAGCGGCCACTCGCTCCGATAGGTCAGCGGCCCGGCCACGCTGCTGTGGGCGGGGGTGGCGACAACAATGCTGAGCCAGTACCTCATTTTGGGGTGGATGGATAGGGAGAACAGAGGGGATAGTTAACCAGATAGTCCTAAGATACATTTGCGAACATCGCTGTAAGTGCTTGATTTAAAAAAGCTTTGGCGGTCTTCCAAGGTTTCTGTGGATAACTTTGTTGATAGATTGCCCCGGCACGCGTCCGGGCCTTATAAATCAAGGCTTTTCTTAAATTGCCCGCAAAAAAAGCAGTTTAAAGATCCTATATGAATCAAGCACTTAGAAGCGCTATGGCTTTGATAGCGGGAGACCGACTTGTTACAGCTTCATGCGGCACCGCAGCACAAATTTTGTGAATAAGTCGGGTCTGCGGAGCTGGAATTTGTGCTATCAGACGGCAAAACCCGCATCAATGCGGGGTACCCGTGCGCATGCGGCGTGAGTAAGCGTGCACGGCGCGGACCAGCACCTCCACGTTTTCGGGCGGGGTGTGCTGGCTGATGCCGTGGCCCAGGTTGAAGATGTGGGTCGGGCCGCTGCTGCGGGTGTCCGCATGCGGGGTACCGAAACTCTCCAGCACCGCGGCCACTTCCTGCTCGATCTGCGCCGGGTTGGCGAACAGCACATTCGGGTCCAGGTTGCCCTGCAGCGCCTTGCGATCGCCCACGCGTGCCCGGGCCTGGGCCAGGTTCACGGTCCAGTCCAGGCCGAGCACCTCGCAGTCGAGTCCGGCCATCTGTTCCAGCCACAGGCCGCCGCCCTTGGTGAACACCAGGCGCGGAATGACCACGCCGTCATGGCTGCGCTTGAGCTGGCTCAGCACGCGCTGGGTGTAGGCCAGGCTGAAGGTCTGGAAGGCCGCGTCGGCCAGCACGCCGCCCCAGCTGTCGAAAATCATCACCGCCTGGGCGCCGGCCTCGATCTGGGCGTTCAGGTAAGCCGCTACCGCGTCGGCATTGATGGCCAGCATTTTGTGCATCAGGTCGGGGCGCTGGTACAGCATGGTCTTGACCAGGCGGTAGTCGTCCGAACCGGCGCCTTCGACCATGTAGCAGGCCAGCGTCCAGGGGCTGCCGGAAAAACCGATCAGCGGCACCCGGCCGTTCAGCGCCTTGCGGATGGAGGTGACGGCGTCGAAGACATAACGCAGTTTTTCCATGTCCGGCACTTCGAGTTTGGCCACGGCCGCCTCATCCCGGACGGGTGTCGCAAAACGCGGGCCCTCGCCGAGCGCAAACGACAGGCCCAGACCCATGGCGTCAGGCACGGTCAGGATGTCGGAAAACAGGATGGCTGCGTCCAGCGGGTAACGCTCCAGTGGCTGTAGCGTGACTTCGGTGGCGTAGTCGGGCGAGGTCGCCAGGCCCATGAAGCTGCCGGCCTTGGCGCGGCTGGCGCGGTATTCCGGCAGGTAGCGGCCGGCCTGGCGCATCAGCCAGACGGGGGTGTAATCGGTGGCCTGACGCAGGCAGGCGCGCAAAAAGGTGTCGTTTTGGAGGGGGGCAAACATGGCTCCATTGTCTCAGAGCCGTGAATCTTTCTACTGCGCGGGCCGATCTGGTGCCCGCGTGGCGGCGCGGCGGAGTTTTGAGTCAAGCAGGCGCAGCGGCCCCGGCTTTGCCGGCCCGCAGGCGCAGCGGCCCCCACGGGGGGCAGGGAGTTACACGAAGTGAACGACCGTGGGGGCCACTACCTGACCGGCAGGAACTGCAGGAAAGAAGCACCCGCCAGGCTCTGCACATAGGTGATCACGGCGCGGCGGTATTTCTCGGTCAGGACTTCGGAGAGCAGGTCGAGCCGGCCTATCACCTTGCCGAACTCGCGCTCGAAACTGAGGTTGCGCTCGCGGTCGGAGATCTCGTCGGCCAGCAGGAGGGGCTGGCCGGCCGGGTTGCGCCGCGAGGCCAGCAGCCAGACGGCCGACTCGATGTTGCGCGCGGCGTTGTAGATGTATTGCGCGTCCAGGCTGTCGACCAGGTAGAAGTCGGTCTTGCCGTTGTGCGCCACGATGAGCATGTCGGCGCTGGCGTACACAAAAGCGGCGACGCGGTCGCCCCGGAAGTCGGGGCTCAGGGCCAGCGACAGGGCGGCGATGTCGCGTTTGCCCTGCAGCTCCGGCCAGGGCGTGCGGCTGTCGATGGCGCTGCGCACACGCTGGACCGCCGCCTCGCGGCTGGTGCTGCCGGTCTTGCGCCACTCGGCGGGGTTGCGCCGGTACAGCTTGTCGAGCAGGCGGTACAGGCTGTCCAGGTTGTCGCGCATGCCCAGGGTGGCCATGCGGTTCACGTCCGATTGCGCCAGCTCGCCCGAGGTCAGCGGCGCCACCGGCGTTTCGCCGCGGTGGGTCGGGGCCGTCTGGAGGCAGCCGCCCAGCAGCAGCAAGGCCGGCAGACAGAACAGGGACAACAGCAGAGGCCGGCGCGGGGAGGGCATGCGGCGATTATCCCGGAGCCGCCGCAGGGCGCAAGCGCCGCGGACCGTCAGCCCCCGTGGGCCGGCAGCAGGCCGCGCGACTTCAGCACCCTGTGGTCAACCATGAGGCAGTGGTCCTGCACCACCAGCAGGCCGGCTGCTTCGGCCTGGGCGGCGGCGGCCGGGTGGCGGATGCCGAGCTGCATCCAGACGGCCTTGGCGCCAATCGCGATCGCCTCGTCGACGATGGGCGGAATGTCCTCGCTGTTGCGAAAGCAGTTCACCAAATCGATGGGTTCCTGCTGCGCGGCTTCCGTCAGGCTGGCATAGGCTTTTTCCCCGAGCACTTCGGTGGCATTCGGGTTGACCGGGATGATGCGGTACCCCTGGCCCTGCATGTAGCGCGCCACGTCGAAACTGGCGCGATGCGGTTTGGGCGACAGGCCCACCACCGCAATCGTGCGGCAGTGGGTGAGGATGTGGGGCAGACGTTCTGCCGGCGGAATCGGGGTCACGCCGGGGCTCATGCCTTGTACTTGATTGAGCAGCCGTAGGCGCGGCTGCTCGCCACGCTGAGGGCCTTGCCGGCCAGAGCTTCGTTCAGGCCCTGGCGCACATAGTTGGTCGCAGTCCGGATGTCGTCCAAACGGGCGGAGGGCACGCTGTCGATGGCCCCGGCATACACCAGCTGGCCTTGCGGGCTGATGATGTACATGTGCGGCGTGGTCCGGGCGCTGTAGAGCTGGCCGATGCTGCCGGACTCGTCCATCAGGGTGGCGCTGGCCGCCGCCTGTTTGTTGCGCATCCAGCCGGCAAGCTGGGCGGGCGCCAGGTAGTCGCCGCTGCCGGTTTCGGTCGAGTTGATGGCCAGCCAGACCACCCCTTTGCCAGCCGCCTCTTTCTGCAGGCCCTGCATGTTGCCGCTGTAATGTTTTTGGACAAACGGGCAGCCGGGGTTGGTCCATTCCAGCACCACCAGCTTGCCCTTGTAGTCGCTGAGTCTATGGGGTTTTCCGGCGGTATCCAGCGCGGAAAAGTCCGGCGCGGCCTGGCCGACGGCCGTGGCCGCGTGGGCGGCCGGCGTCAAGGTCGCCGCCCACGGCGCGGTGAGCAGGGCACCGGAAAAGAGGCGGCGGTTGACAGGGTGATTCAACATGGCTTGATCTCCTTCAGAAAAATGAAGTGACGGACAGGTTGCAGGACTAGAGCTTGGCCAGTTCGGCCCGCACATCGGCAACCGACAGGATTTCCGACAGCACCACTGGCGCGCGGCCGGGCTTGTAGATCACATACACCGGCACGCCGTTGCGGCCCAGTTGCGCCAGCGCGGCGGTCACGGCCGGGTCGCGGCGCGTCCAGTCGGCGCGCAGCAGGGCGACGTTTTTGGCATCCATGTCGGCCAGCACATCGGCATTGGCCAGCGTCGTTTTCTTGTTGTACTGGCAGGTCACGCACCAGGCGGCGGTGAAATCGACAAACACGCTCCGGCCCTGGGCCGCGAGCTGGTCCACGCGGCCGGGCTCCCAGGCCTGCCAGCGGCCCGAGGCTGTTGCGGCGGCGCTGGAGGTCTCCAGCGGCTTGATGATGTTTTGGCCTACAGCCCACACCCCGAAAGCGCCAAACGCTATCGAAAGCGTAGCGGCCACGGTCCGGGTCCGGCTCCGCAGTGTCAGCGACCACAACACCAGCGCCATCAGCACCAGCAGCGCCAGCAGGGCGCCGGCACCGTCGATGCCGCTTTGCTGGCCCAGCACCCAGACCAGCCAGGCGACGGTGGCGAACATCGGAAACGCCATCAACTGCTTGAAGGTCACCATCCACGTGCCCGGTCGCGGCAGGGCGCGTGCCACCGCCGGCACCGCACTGGCCGCGAGGTAGGGCAGGGCCATGCCCAGGCCGATGGCACCAAACACCGCCAGCGCCTGGACGGCCGGCAGGCCCACGGCGTAACCGAGCGACGCCCCCATGAAAGGCGCGGTGCAGGGTGAGGCAATCGCGGTGGCCAGCACGCCGGTCAGAAAGGCATTGAGCGTCGGGTTTTTGGCCTGCAGGCCGGCGACCTTGCCGGGTACAAAGCTGCCAAATTCAAACAGGCCTGCGAGGTTCAGGCCGATCAGCGTGAACAGCACCGCCAGAGCGGCCACCACGGCCGGGCTTTGCAGCTGGAAGCCCCAGCCGAGCTGTTCGCCGGTGGCACGCAGGCCCAGCAGCAGGGCGCCCAGCGCCAGGAAGGACAGCACCACGCCGGCCGTGTAGGCCAGCCCGCCGCTCAGACGTGCTGCGCGGTTTTTTTCCTTGGCGAAACTCATCACCTTGATGGCCAGCACCGGAAACACACAGGGCATGAGGTTGAGAATCAGCCCGCCCAGCAGCGCACCGAGCAGGGCGGCGACCGGCGTGAGCGGCGGCGCGCTGTTGCCGGTGGGCGCCGCGCCCAGCGCCGCATTGGCCTTGAGCGCTGCTTCCAGCGCGGGCGACACCGTGGCCGCGGCGGCCACGGCCGGCCAGTCGCCCTTGACCGGCAGCTCGATGCGGTAGGCGGTCTTGTCCAGCGCCACCACCACCGGCATCACGCGCGGGCTTTCGCTGCGCTGGCTGGAGAGCGGCAACTGCGCCGTCCACACCGCGCCCTGCCATTTTTGCTGCCAGGCGCCGGCGGGCTCGATCACGCTGCCGGTCTCGGGGAAAAAGTCCAGGGTCTTGCCCTGCAGGCGCGCGGGCAGGCCTGCGAGCGTCACCTGGATGGCTTTGGCGCTTACCTGCACTTCGCTGCCGGTTGCGGCCAGCGGTTGCGGGCCGGCGGCAAAGGCGGCGGCAAACAAGCCGCTGCTGCTGCCGGTCGAACTCCGGACCGGGATCTGCAGGGAAAAATCACCTTCCTGCGGAATACATTCCTTCTTGCAGACCAGCCAGCTGGCCTTGAGCCGGATGTCCAGGTTGGCGGCGTTGAAGCCGGGCGCCACGGTCAGCGGCACCGGCAGCAGCACCGTGCCTTCGTAGCCGTAGTTGGCGAGGGTGCCAATCGGTATCTTTTTCGGCGTGGGCCAGGCGATGTCGCCAGCCGTGACACCGGTCGGCAGCGTCCATTCGAGCTGGGTCGGCAGGCCGGAATCGCCGGAGTTTTTCCAGTAGGTGTGCCACTCGGGAATGTGCGCCAGTTGCAGGCCCACCCAGACCGGTTTGCCCGGCTCCACGCCATCAGGCGCCCAGGCCAGCAGTTCGGCACGCACCTGGTCGGTACTCACCACGGCATTCGCCGAGGTCTTGTTCGTGAAGCTGATTTGGGCTGTAGCGCCCGTCGTTGTTGCGCAGGCAGCTATCAAAAACAGAGCGGATGCGAAGCGGTGAAAAATCATGGTCATGGTGTGAGCGGCACGCTGGCCTTTAGTTCCTGGGACGGTGCCCGCGTACGGGTCCCTATTGTCGTCCGGCAGGGTCCGTGGGCGGGCCGGGCGGCGCAAACACCGCCGGCAGCTTCTTCGGCGCGCGTATGCGCAACTGCTTGTTGACGTTTTCCCGGCCGAAAACCACTTCGATGTCGCTGACCGCCACGCCGAACAGCGGCGCCAGGAAACGCAGCATGTGGTCGGTGGCCTTGCCGGCCTGCGGCGCCGCGGTCACGCTGACCTTGAGCTGGGTGCCCTTGGGTTTGCCGATCGCGTCACGGCTGGCCGACGGTTTGCCCAGGATGTTGACCACCAGCACCTCGCCGTCCCAGGCAAAAAAGGAGTCGCCGGTGATGTTTCTCGGTCGCATCGGGGCAAAGATCAGGCGGCGAAACCCAGCACAACGCGGCGCGTGGTGGCGCTCTTCTTCTCGATTTTGGCGACCACCACCGCGCCGATCTCGGACGTGTTGGCCACATGGGTGCCGCCGCAGGGCTGGAAGTCGATCATGGCGTCTGCCCCGGCGCCGCCTATGCGGATGGTGCGCACCTGGCCGCTGCCGCGCGGCGGCTGCACGCTCATGCTTTTGACCAGGGCCGGGTTCGCGTCGAGCTCCGCGTCGCTGATGCTGCCCACGGCCACCGGATGCGCGGCGGCCACCAGGCGGGCGATGCCGGCGCTCAGGACGTCCTTGTCCAGCGGGTCCGTCATGTTGAAGTCCAGCCGCGCATAGTCGGGCGTGATCGAGCAGCCGTTGACGAGCTGCGGCACCAGGTGGCACAGCAGGTGGGTGGTGGTGTGAAAACGCATGAGCCGGTGGCGGCGTGCCCAGTCGACGCGGGCGGTCACCACATCGCCGGCTTTCACGCCCATGCGCAAAAGGTGGTCGAGCACCGACGTGGCCGGGTCGGGCAAGGCCGGCAGGTGGCAGATGTCCGCGGTGAACTGGCCTTCTGCGTTTTTGCCCTTGCGTGTGTCGGCGATGGGGATCTCGCGCCCGTCGGCCAGCACCAGCACACCGGTGTCGCCGGCCTGGCCACCGCCCAGCGGGTAAAACACCGTGCGGTCCAGCACCAGGCCCTGCTCGGTCACCGCGGTCACGGTTGCGCTGCATTCGGCCAGATAAGCGTCATCACGAAACAGGGTTTGCGTCATGGTTTGATAATACCGGCATGAACTCCCTCGCGCCTTCGCCCCTTCTCCCTGAGCCGCAGGGCGGGGCGCGTATTGTCCTGGCCACGCTCAACGCCAAATACATCCACGCCTCGCTGGGCCTGCGTTACCTGCTGGCCAACATGGACGCCCACGGCGGCGTGGGCCTGCGTGCGCAGACACAGCTGCGCGAGTTTGTCATCGGCCAGCCCGAGACACGCATGGTGGAAGAGCTGCTGGCGCTGCAGCCCGAGGTGATCGGCTTTGGCGTGTACATCTGGAACGTGGTGGAAACCACGCAATTGGTGCGCCTGCTGAAAACCCTGAGGCCCGACATCAAGATTGTGCTGGGCGGACCTGAGGTCAGCCATGAGGTGGGGGAGCAGGAGATCTGCCGCCTGGCCGACCATGTGGTGACCGGCTGGGGCGACGTGAGTTTTCCCAAGCTGTGCCGCGCGCTGCTGGACGGCCCGCAGCCGCTGATGAAGATCATCGCCGGGGAGCAGCCAGCACTCGACGAACTGGCACTGCCCTACCAGGACTACAGCGACGAGGACCTGGCGCAGCGCCTGCTGTATGTCGAGGCCTCGCGCGGCTGCCCGTTCAAGTGCGAGTTCTGCCTGAGCTCGCTCGACAAAACCGCCTGGGCCTTTGACCTGGACATCTTCATGGCGGAAATGGAAGCGCTGTACCGCCGCGGCGCGCGCAACTTCAAGTTTGTGGACCGCACCTTCAACCTGAAAATCGACAACTCGGTGCGCATCCTGCAGTTTTTTCTGGACCGTATTGCGCAGGCACCCGATGTGTTTGTGCATTTCGAAGTGGTGCCCGACAGCCTGCCGGACCGCCTGAAAGCGCTGATCGCGCAATTCCCCGACGGCGCGCTGCAGTTCGAGGTCGGCATCCAGAGCTTCAACCCCGAGGTGCAGCAGCGCATCTCGCGCAAGCAGGACAACGGCAAGACCGCTGACAACCTGCGCTGGCTGGTCACGCAAAGTCGCGCCCATGTGCATGCCGACCTGATCTTCGGACTGCCCGGCGAGACGCTGGCCAGTTTTGCGGAGGGCTTCGACCGCCTGTACATGCTGGCTCCACATGAAATCCAGTTCGGCATTTTGAAACGCCTGCGCGGCACACCGATCACGCGTCACACGGCAGAGTTTGCAATGGCTTACGACCCGCACACGCCCTACACCATCTTGCAGAATTCGACGGTGGATTTTGCGACCATGCAGCGCATCAAGCGTTTTGCGCGTTACTGGGACATGGTCGCCAACTCGGGGCGGTTTGCCGTGAGCCTCGATCTGTTGCTGGCGCTCGGCTCGGCCTTCGGGCATTTCCTGGCCTTCAGCGACTGGCTCTGGCAGACGACCGGCAAGACGCACGAGTTCGCGCTGGAAAAACTGGTGGACCTGCTGTTTGCGCATTTGACGCAGGTGCGTTTGCTCGACCCGCAGCGGGTGTGCGCTGCCTTGCTGGCGGATTACCAGGCCAGCGGTGCGCGAGGGCGGCCGCAGTGTCTGGCGGCGGTGCTGGGCGGTCCGCAGAAAGCGCTTTCGGCAGCGGCGGAGCTACACGGGGCTCGGCGGCAGGGTCGGCATCTGAGCCAGCAGCAGAATTTGCGGGTGGAGATTCAGAAGGCTGCGGCAGCGGCTTAGTTTTGAACCTTTGAGCCGTTCGGGCTGAGCTTGTCGAAACCCGTGTGTTGATTCCATGGGTGGTGGTTCGCCAGCAGGCCGGGTCTCGCCCCGGCGGGCGAGGCACTTTTCTTTGCGTCGCCAAAGAAAAGT
>ERZ1292640.3088-Hain-H43-02um-R1-3088-length-13099-cov-14_pt1 | contig 13099 bp, 13 predicted proteins | sample MGYA00564404_ERZ1292640 | MGnify/ENA primary metagenome ERZ1292640 (study PRJEB36523, sample SAMEA6512636) | groundwater metagenome | collected 2019-01-08 | study: AquaDiva: Metagenomics assemblies of 32 groundwater samples
CGTAATGACCAGCAAACAAAGGAGCAGATTTCTCCCCGGAACAGGCGCTAAGTAACAAACTGTAAAAAAAATATTAACAAAGAAAGGGCTGGATAATGATTTATATAGTCACTCCGCTCCTTATAAATCAATCGTATGTCACGAGTAAAAAAAGGGAAAATTGCCGCGAAAACAAGACGAAATGTCCTCAAAAAGGTAAAGGGTTACCGCTTTGGACGCAGTACCAAAGAAGCGCAAGCTTACGAGGCTATCGTTCACGCCGGCAAATATTCTTTTGCCCACCGCCGCGACAAAAAGAACGATTTTCGCCGTCTTTGGAACGTCAAAATAAACGCCGCTTTAAGAGAAAACGGACTTACATACAGCAAATTCATCAATATGTTGAAGAAAAAGGGCGTTGCCTTGGACAGAAAAATTTTGGCCGACCTCGCGGAAAACAATCCCGAAAGTTTCAAAAGGGTCGTCGCGCAAGTTAAGTAGACCAAACAAAAAAACTTCGCACCGCGGAGTTTTTTGTTTTTATTTGTTATTTGCTGTCACTTATTTATTGTTTACTGGTCCAACCTGTTGACCTCCTGCTCCATTCCGTTAATTCCGTTCAATACCGCTCTGTCTGACCTCTTGACTGACTTTATAAGTTCAATGGCGCGTTTAACCAGCTTTTCCGGGCTTTCGTCAAAAATAATGTGTTTGTTGATGCGGTTGCTTTTGTCTATTATATTTTTCAAAATCTCGTCCATATCCCATTCGCCTTGCAAGATACCTATGGTTTTCTCGTCTTCGTAAGCAATGGTAAATTCATGAACTGTGCCGATGCGCCCGCACCCGATTAAAACCGCGTCCGCCGAACGAGTGAGCAAAAGGTCGCGCCCCGAATATCCGAATCCGGTATATACTATCAAGTCCAAGTAATCTATCGGCAGGCGATATACTTCCAAATGTTCTCTCTCGCTTCCCGCCGGCGAAAATCCGATGGAAATGCCGCCAGCCTCTTTGGCTCCCATGGCGGCCCAGAGAGGGAAGCCAGTGGTGGCGCCGGTCAAAAGTATGGCTCCTTGAGAAACCACCTCGCGCCCCAGGGCTTTGGCTTTTTCAAGAGCGCCCGGTCCGCAATGCCCCGTCTCCGCCGCGCCGGAAACGCATATTTTGAGTTTGTTGTGCCCGTGTTTGTCGTTGCCTTCCATGATAAAAATTAAAAATGTAAAGCGAAAAAATAAAAATTGAATTCAGTAGTTTTATAGTTTTTCATTTTTAAATTTAAGTTTTTAGTTTATTCATTATACCACGGCGTTTAAAATTCCAGAGTAACACTTTCCCCCCTCTCCGGAACGAAAGCATCAATGCCCAAATAGTCCCTTAATCTCTGGGCCAAAAACATGGAAGATTTCGGTTCACCCAAAACGACAAACACTTTATTGACTTTTTCGGCGGTATTTTCAACGAAAGAAAACAAGTGGTCCCCGTCTTTGTGCGACGAATACCCGAAAATACTCACAACTTTCGCGTTTACCGCCACATCCGCTCCGAGTATTCGTATCGTTTTTGCTCCTTCTTGGAGCATTCTGCCCGGAGTGCCTGCCGCCTGATACCCCACCAAAAGAAGCGTTGACCTTGGGTCCGGCAAATACAACTTCTCGTGATGGATTATGCGTCCGCCGTTGGACATACCCGACCCGGCGATGATGATTTTCGGATTGGGTATCAAGCGTATGTTTTTTGATTCTTCCGTGGTAAGTGTCGCGCGAAGCCCCGGAAAATTAAAAATGTCGTCGCCTCCTCTGATTTGGCTGCGGGTCTCTTTGTTAAAAAATTCGCCAGACTCTTTGTATATTTTTGTAACTTTTATTGCCAGGGGAGAATCAAGAAATATAGGAACCGGGGGAATTCTTTTATTTTCAACAAGATTATTTATTTCAAAAAGCAAATCCTGCGTGCGTTCCAACGAAAAAGCCGGGACAAGAAGCGCCCCTCTGAACTTGACCGTGTTTTCTACGGTTTCCTCCATCCGTTTTTTCCTTTCTTCGTGCGGTTCATGATTACGGTCCCCGTAAACGCTTTCCATCACCAAATAATCCGCGTCCGTCACAATTTCCGTGTCTTTCAAAAGAGATGCCGGGGAGTTGCCCAGGTCGCTGGTAAAAATAATCTTCTTCCCGTTGTATGTGATTTCAATCATGGCGGAACCCAAAATATGCCCGGAATCCCGGAAAACCACGGAGAAAGGGCCGGCAGAAACAGGCTGGTGATAAGAAACCGTTTTCCAGAGACGCATGGAGGAGGCAATGTCCGGCTCCTCATAAACAAGAGGCAAATTGTCGTCTTTTGATTCTTTCTCAAAAATGCCGAGGCTGTCCTCAAGCATAACTTCGCTGATTCGTTTTGTCGGCAAAGTTGAATAAATCGGTCCCTTATACCCATGCCTCACGAGACGCGGAATGCGTCCGGTGTGGTCCATGTGGGCGTGAGTCACAAAAAGAGCGGAAATTTCTTTCGGGTTGTAAGGGAATGGCTCAAAATTGCGGTCGTCGCGTATTTTTCTGCCTTGAATAAGCCCGCAATCAATCAGTATTTTTGTTCCTTCCGCCTCAAACAAAAAATTGGAGCCTGTCACTTCCCCCGCTCCTCCGCAAAATGTCAGTCGCGCTTGTTTGTTGATAGCCATTTATGTTTTAACTTACAATCATTATATCAGATTATGCCCAAGAAAAAATCCGCATAAGCGGATTTTTTCTTAGAGTTACTTGGCGGATATTAGCCACTAGTTAAGTACCAAGTGGGTAATCTCAGCTTTGCGCCAAGGCGCAAAACATTTTGAATTCCCTGCTAAATTATTTAATCTAGATAATATTCCAAATAACTCTGCTTACAGTTTGCGCTTGCGAAAAATTTTTGCAATATTGACCGTGTCAAAAATTTATATCCGAATAGCGCGTGGGTGAAAGATATCTTGATTTAAATAACCTTTTCGGTAATTGACAACGGTTCTGCTCTGTTTTTTAACAGAACAAGCCCTTCTCTCCCTTGTCCTCGTTTAATTTTTAATTTTCAAACTAAAAATTTGATAAATTGTAAATTAATAATTATTAAATGTTTCTGCTAATCTACTCCGTAACGTTTATACTTGAAAACCGGAGACTTACCAAACCAAAAATTAATTTCGTGAGTAGCTTCGGCCTGTGTTTCCGAGGCGTGGACAAGATTGGCCACTGCCCTTTTTTCCATATTCGCGAGTACCGGAGAATCAACGGAGAAATCCCCGCGAACCGTGCCCATTTCCGCGAGATACGGCAAAGTTTGTCCGGTAATTTTGCGCACCATATCAACGGCGTGAATCCCCTGAACCACCATGCGGACAAGCGGAGCTGAAGTCATATAATCAACAAGCCATTTTCTCACCATTTTGCCGATTTTCGCCGGGTCGCTGGTTCCTAATTCCTTTTTAGGGTCCACTCCGTATTTTTGGTATGTAGATAATGTTTTCTCGCCAAGCCGCGTAATCCATTTCTGGTCTTTTGGATAATGGTTGTCAATTTGCTTAACTGTCGGCTGAAACATTTCAAGCGCGACAACTTTGAGGTCGCGTCGCTCAAAACGGCTTATGACTTCGCCGACTAATCCTTTCTGAACCGCGTCCGGCTTTAACATCACGAATGTTTTCTCTTCTTTAAAATTGGCCATGGGATTAACAAATAACTAATAACATATAACAAATAATCATACGGGCATACTAGCAGGATTTTATGTATTTGCAAAATCTGCCTGTGGTATGCGGGCGAATTTTGCAAATTGAAATTTTCTTATTTGTTATATGTTATTTGTTGTCACTTGTTTCTCGTATCTCTTCATCATTTCCGCCTCTACTTCCGCTCTGTCTCGACCATATTTCATTCGCGAGAATTCTTTTACTTTACCCGCGTGCTCGCGGTCTCCTTTTTTATCCCGCGGAACCTCCATGGAAAACGGCTTGGCGGGCTGACCGCGAATCAACATCTTTATATAGCAGTTATAGTTGTCTATGCTGATGATATCGCGCGGAGTGAAAACCGGCTCAAACTGTTTGGCCAAAAATTCGGCATCTTCGCTTCCCACCCGATATACCGCCACAGAACCAACATTGCCGAAAACAGCGTTCTTGATTCCATCTTCCAGTTGTTTGATATACTGATGCGCGAGATTTAGTCCCAAGCGATACTTGCGCGCTTCGGATAAAATCGTGGAGATCGAATCTGTGGTTACATTTTGGAATTCGTCTATATATAAATAAAAGTCGGGAACTTCTCGCACCCCGATAGCGTCAACGCGAGAAAGGGCGGCCATTAAAATTTTCCCAACTAAGATAAGACCGAGCAAGCTCGCGTTGATGTCGCCCAGACGCCCTTTTGAAAGATTTATCAGAAAAATCTTTTTGCTGTCCATTATGTCGCGGAAATTAAACGACGAACGCTCCTGCGAAACTATCGGTCTCATAAAATCGTTTGACAAAAATACGTCAAATTTGTTGGTTATATAAGGCACGAAATTGGCCAGTGATTGATCCCCTGTGGTCCGAACGGCATTCTCCCAAAACTGCGTAATGAGCGGATTTTTGCAATGCGAAAGCTTCATGGATCGATATTCTTTGTCAGACATAACTCTGCCTATATCAATAAGAGTGTTGCCTGATTCGGGATGCTCCATAACCAAAAGCGCGCTGTTTCTAAAATATTGTTCAAACATGGGCCCACCGGAAATTTTCATGTCAAATAACTTGTTGAAAATAGCCAGAAGCTCGTTGACTACGAAAGTTTTCTGCTCGGGAAACCGCGGGTCGTATTCAAGCATATTAAGCCCCATTGGTCTTCCCATGTCCGCCGGGTCAAAATAAATCACATCATTAATTCTCTCCGGCGGAACATTAGCCAAAATGTCCATGATATCCGTACCGTGCGGATCTATCATACAAACGCCGTTTCCGGCTTCCATATCCTGCACAATCATGTTCTTCAAAAGCGTGGTCTTCCCAGTTCCTGTTTGTCCGATAACGTAAAAATGTCTCATGCGGTCCTCGGAAGCGAGGAATATGGGCGTTTCCAAGTGCCGATATTTATTCGTACCCAAGAAAACGCCTTCTTTTGACATCGCAAGCGGGGCCGGCGCCGTGGCGCTTTTGCCTTGTTTTAGTTGAGGAGAATCAGTAGCCCCAATGGGGAAATGAATTAGGGACGACAATTCTTTTATGTTAAGCGGCAAGGGATGGTCATATGAAAAAGTTCTGTAAGAAAATTCGTGAAAAAGTTTCCTCAATTCGCGCCTGCTTTTCATCGCTTGGAAAGTTATGCCGTTTGACCCAGCCAAGGTGAATTGATTGAAGGCCGACTCAACGTCGGAGAGAATTTCTTCCGCGCGGTTGGCTGTATCGGCAGAAGCAATAACGCGGATATTAGAATTAACAATAGTATTCCCAATTTTGTCCGTTAGGCGCTTTATGGCGCTTTCGTCTATCTTTTTTGTCTCTCCGTCTTCTTCTTTCTTTTTCGCGCTACCGCCAAAAACAAGCTCTCCTATGACTTTGGCAAAAGCGCCGCCAAACCCCCATGCGATATTTGTAGCTTCTTTGATAGAGACCCCGCGTTTTATCTGGTCCAACACCGAACCATACTTTTTCAAAAAATAATCTCCTACCGGCGTGATGACAAACTGAAGCGCCGCGCCTTCGCCATCTTTTTTAAGTTTTGAAAAAACATTCAAAATAACGGGCAAGGTGTCGTTTTCAAAAGCTTCGTATGTTTTTATGGGAAATACCTGCGATTCTGTAAATTCAGCGTATGCCCCAACCGACGCGCCGGTATCGTTGAAGATATTGTAATCATCTTTAATCTCCTTGAGTCGAGCTTTCGGATAAAGAGCCAGAAGCTGTTTCTCAAGCAAGTCTTCCTTGTCGCCGGGCACCGCCGAATAAAAAACAATTTCATCGCTCTCGTTTGAAAGAGATATTTCAAGCGTAAAATAGTTTTTGCCCGGCAGGTTGTCGCGGCCGTCGGAGATGGAAAGCATGCCCGCGTAAAATTGTTCCATCACGGCGATTATTTTCTTAAAATCTTTTTCGACTCCGCCACCCGGCGTATTTCTTTCTCCTTCCGGCAAAATTATTTCAAACAATTTCATCCCAAGCGACTTTCTAAGATCCTTGTTCTTTTCTACTCCCGGCACACTTCCTCCGGATTTCAAGTATTGAATCAAGAGGCGGTGAAAGTCATCATCTATGTGCGGATTATCCAATTTTTCCACGACGGAAAGAGTGTTTTTTATCCCATGACTAAGCAATATGCCGAGTAGCTCTTCCATTTTCTTGTCGTGGGCTTCGGGTTTAAGTTCCAGAACAATCTGCTCGGTTTTTGTTTCCGAGACGGCGTATTTGGGCGATAAAACATCTGCTGATTTTTGCGAAGCGTAATCTTGAATCACCCCTCGCGCCGATTCCAACTTTTCCAAATCTTTCCTCCCCGCACCGACATCCTCAATCTCGTTTTCTTTGGCCGCTAATTTCTCTCGCAAAAAACGAACCTCCTCTTCGGGGGATGAAAATTTTTCTCGCGCCACTGTTCCGACATTTTCCATCTATTTACACCAATAATAGCGCAAGACACGCCAATTTCAATGCGACAACATGAAAAACTAGGTTCTCCGCGGCAAAATTGTGAGAATCTCCGCTCCTTTCTCCGTGACCAAAACCGTATGTTCAAAGTGGGCGCTTCGCGACCCGTCCAAGGTGCGAAAGGTATACCCATCTTTATGGTCTATATAAACTTCTCCGCCGCCTTCGTTAAATATCGGTTCAAGAGCAAGAAGCATCCCTTTTTTAAGCATCGGGCCGGTGCCCGATTCCCCGTAATTGGCTATGTGGGGTTCTTCGTGAATATGTTTGCCTATGCCATGCCCGCCTAAGATTTGCACCACCCCGTATTTCCCGCCTATGGCTTCTTTTTCTATGGCCTCGCTGATATCTCCGATACGCCCGCCGTTTTTAATTACTCCGATTCCGGCTTGGAGAGCTTGCTTTGTTGTCCTGATAAGTTCATGCGCCCCCGCGTCAATCTTCCCGACAGGCGCGGTGATTGCCGCGTCAACAAAAAATCCGCCGTGCTTTAATCCCAAATCAAGACCGACAATATCCCCTTCTTTAAGCGTTCGCGCGCCTGGAATGCCGTGAACCACTTCGTTGTTTACCGAGACACAAAGCGTGGCCGGATACGGCCTGTCCGCGCCGTCCGGTTTGTAGTTTAAAAAAGCCGGAATATCTCCGTTTCCCCGAATTAATTTTTCAGCCAAAACGTCCAGTTCTTTGGTGGTAATTCCCGGCTTCACGGCCTTTAGAACCTCGCTCAAAACAAAAGCGAGGCGTCTTCCGCCCTCGCGAACAATTTTTATGTCTTCTTCGGTTTTAATAATGGTAGACATGATACGAATGATTAACGAATTGAGACGAATGATACGAATTGGGTTCGAGTTATTCGCATGCGCTATTCGTCAAGTGTATCTACCGCATATTGGCATCACGTACTTTAAAATAAACTACCTCGCAGCAAGCTGACGAGGTATTTATTTTGAGAACCTCTCGGTTCTCAACGCTCGCTTCGCTCGCTGCTTTCCTCCACGGGGAAACTCCCGTTTCCCCGACCCCCTTCCCTCATCCCGCATTCATCCCCGCGGCAAGACGGCGGGGAATTCTGCGGTTTGATTAAAAACTGAAAATTGCCGAGACGATGTCTCGATGTACTTCTTCGATGGTCTGCTCCCCGTTTATGTCAACAACTCTGTAATAGGGCTCCTCCCGAAACCAATCAATGGCCGGCTTCACTTCCGTATCAAACCAGGCCAGACGCTTTTTGACTTCTTCTTCACCTATATCGTCTTTCCGACCGCGATCGCGCAATCTTTCTTTGGACCATTCGCTTGAAACATCCAAATGAACGACAATCGGCTGTTCTTTTTTGAAAAAACGGAGGGCGGTATCGAGCACCATGGCTTCGCGCAATCTTCTCGGCGCGCCGTCAATAAGCAAATGCTCGTTTCCTTTTATTTTGTCGATCATTTCTTCCGACCACATAAGCACGGCCAAAAATTCCGGCTGAAGTTCTCCTTTCTCCATTATTTCTTTGGACAAATCGCTGGCGTAAGAATCACCGGCGATAAAAGAACGGAAACGCCCTCCGGTTTCAATGAGAACGACAGAACACCCGGAATTTTTTTCTTCCAGGTACTTCTTCAAAAGTTCAATTTGCGTGCCTTTACCGCAACCGGAACGGCCAACGAAGATAAAAGTCATGGGTAACATATAACATATAACTTATAACTTATAACAAATAAAGTAAACCTTTCTTTGTTGTATGTATGCTACTAAAAACCACTTGGAACATAAAACTCCAAACCAATGAACAAAGATAAAAAATTTATCAACTAATCTTTGTTCTTCATAAATTCTGCTTATTATTTAATAATTAATGACAAAATGAAAATTAACCTATACCATATTCTATTCCTGCCTAGGCAGGAATAGAATATGGTATAGGTTAGCTAAAAGCTAAAAGTTTTTTGTGGTCATTCCGTTGTTGGTTGGATCCTTCTTGTTTTGCTCAATACTCCCTCATGGAAACCTGGGCGTCTATTTTTTTGATGAGGTCAAGAACCACCGAAACAACGATTAGAAGAGCTGTGCCGCCGATGGCAAGCGAGGTGATTCCCGTTATGCCCTGCATGATAAGCGGCAAGACGGCGATAAATCCGAGAAAAAGGGCTCCAAAAAGAGTTACTCGGTTCAAGACGCGGCCGATATATTCCGCCGTCGGATTCCCCGGACGCACGCCCGGTATGAAAGCGCCGCTTTTTTGCAGATTCTCGGCTATGGCGTTAGGGTCAAAAGTTACCGCCGTATAAAAGTAAGTGAAAAGAAAAACAAGAAAGAAGTAGATTATTGAATAGACCCAGCTGTTTTGAAATACATTTATCATAAACTGACCGACGCTTTGCAAAATCCCGTTGTTTAGGGCAACCAAAAAATTGCCTATCATTTGCGGGAAAAGAAGAATTGAGAGGGCAAAGATTATCGGAATAACGCCGGCTTGATTTATGCGAAGAGGAAGATAGGTGGAAACACCCCCGTATACTTTCATCCCGCGAACCCGTTTGGCGTAAGTTACGGGAAGAGGCCTTTCCGCCTCGGTTATGAACACCACCCCCGCCACTACGGCAAGAGCCGCAACGAGAAAACCTAGATAAAGCGGTATCTGCGAAACTTCAAAAGAAAACAAAAGCTGGCCGATGGTCCCGGGCAACATAGCCACAATACCGGCAAAAATAATCAAAGAAACTCCGCTACCAATGCCGTACTGGGAAATAAGTTCCCCTATCCACATCAAAAGTATGGTGCCGGCGGTAACAACAAAAAGGTTTATTACCATTTCGAAGGTGGTAAGCTCGCCCAAAACGCCTTGTCTGGAAAGCAGAACCAAAAATCCCCAGCCCTGAAGAGCGGCCAAAGGCATGGAAAGCAGCCGTGAATACTGGGTAAATTTCTGCCTGCCGGCTTCTCCTTCTTCGTGGAGCAACGCCTTGATACGCGGAATCATTATGGTCAAAAGTTGCATGATGATTGATGCCGTAATGTAGGGCCCCACTCCAAGCATGACTATGGACAGGGTGGACAACCCTCCTCCTGAAAATACGTCAAGAAAACCAAAAAATTGGTTGTTGGTAAGAAATTGCGAAAGCTTAACAGCGTCAACTCCCGGAATAGGAATGGCGGCCAAAATACGAAACAAAATTAGAGCTCCCACCACAAAGAGCACGCGTCCGAGAAGAACTCTGTCGTGAAGTATTAGTTTTAATTTGTTTATCAGGACGTCCATATCAGGTTTAGGGTTTAGGGTTTAGGGTTTAGGGTTTAGGGTTTAGTTGTTTTGAACATCACTAAACGCTAACCGCTATACCCTTACCCCTGCTTTATTTTTCCTCCCTCCGATTCAATTTTCTTTTTGGCGCTTTCCGAAAACGAGCAATTCTCGATCATCAAAGCTTTTGAAATTTCCCCTCCGCCCAAAATCTTTACTTTGGGCAGACGTCCTCCTATTTTGCGTATTAAACCTTGGGCCACCAAAAGTTCCGGCGTTATGGGAGAACCGTTCACTTTTTCCAAAGAGGAAACATTTATGACGGCGATAGGCCTCCGGGTAACCGGCTTGTTGGGATGTATCCCGCGTCCACGGCGTTTTGGCAGCTTTTTAATAATATCACGAATAGCCGGGCGTATTTTGTGTCCGGCGCGAGCTTTTTGCCCTTTGGTTCCACGACCGGAAGTTTTGCCGCGTTTGCCTCCGCGGCCCACAGCGCGCTTTTTCAAGTTATCGATATTTCTTTTTAAGTTATGTGTTTGCATGATACGAATGGTTACGAATGGAAACGAATGATACGATGAGAATTATTTTTTTATTCCTTTTTCATTTCATCGCCGGTCGTTGATTGCGGGTCGTCGGTTGTTTGTTTTTGTTCCTTCTCTTTGGGTGGCAAAAGATTGCTTAGGGCCTTAATGGTAGCGCGGGCAATATTTAATTTGTTCTTACTGCCTGAATAAATCTTGGCTGTGGTGTCTTTGACTCCGGCAAGGTCAAGAGCAATGCGGGCTGAACTTCCAACCACCAATCCTTTGCCTTTGTTCGGGGTAAGCATGATTACCGCGCTTGAGTACTTGGCGGAAATAGCGTGAGGAATTGACATGTTTTTGGTCAACTTGAGGCGCAAAATATTTTTCCTGGCATCGCGAAAAGCTTTTTCTATGGCGAGAGATGTGTCGTTTGCCTTTCCCGTACCTACACCAACAGCCCCCTTTCTGTCTCCGATAACCAAAGCCACGCTAAAGCTAAATCTGCGTCCGCCGGCAACAACGCGGGTAACGCGTCTTATGTCAATCATCTTCTGGTCAAACTCCGGTTTAACCCGCTCAAAAGAACCCCTGCGCCCCGGACGACCCCCGCGACCGCGAGGTTTCTTGTCGCGATCGTTGCGCGTATGGCCTTCCTTCGCTATTGTCTTTGAAACAACGCTGTTTGTTCCGGCTTTGGCCGCGTTAACATCATCCACTACCACATTGGTAGGCGCGTCAACAACCGAAGCTGTCGGAACAACTGTTTCAGTTTCTACTATTTCATTTTTGATTTCGTCTTCTTTGGTCATGATTAAATTAAAAGTTAAAAGTTAAAAGTTAAAAAATAAAATTTTTCATCAAAAACATTGCCAGTATTTTCTTTTATTTTTTCGCTTTTCATTTTTAGTTTTTTAAAACTTTAGCCCCCCTTCCCTCGCTCCATCCGCCAAAGCCTTGACTCTGCCCGCGTACGAAAAACCCCCGCGGTCAAAAACAACCTTTTTGATTTTGTTTTGCTTGGCGTTTTCGGCAAGTTTAACCCCGGTTAACTTGGCTCTCTCGGTTTTTGTTCCTTTTGCCCCCATATCAGACGCTGATGCCAAAGTTTTACCGGAAACATCGTCTATCAACTGGGCATACATAAAACGGCTGGAGCGAAATACCGAAAGACGCGGCACCTCGCTTGTTCCGGAAATTACAGATCGCACTTTTTTGTGAATGCGTGATCTTTTTGATATTTTTTTGTTTTGCGTCTGTTTCATTGTTTTAGGGTTTAGGGTTTAGGGTTTAGTTAATTCGGGTTCGCATTTGCATTTACCTAAACGCTCTACCCTGTATTCTTATGCTGATTTCTTGCCCTGCTTCCTGCGAATAACTTCCGTATCATAGCGAAACCCTTTGCCCTTATAAGGCTCCGGTTTTTTTAAGGCTCTGACTTTGGCCGTAAACTCCCCCACTTTTTCTTTGTCGGCTCCGCTTACGATAATGACATTTTTTTCCGCCGTCACTTTCACGTCGGCCGGTATGGAAACTTTTATCGGATGAGAAAATCCCAGAGCCAAAACAAGATTCGCGCCCGATACTTCCGACTTGAAACCCACTCCTTCCAAAATCAATTTTTTCTGATAGGCCTTCTCCGCGCCGGCAATCATGTTCTTCAAATGCGAAGCGTATGTTCCCCAGAGAGATCTAGCGGATACGTTGTTTTTCTTTAAAGCGAGGGTGATTGTCTGTCCGTCAATGTTTACCGCGACATCTCCGCTTTTGAAGATTTTTGAAAGTTCCCCCTGTGGTCCTTTGACAACAATAACATCGCCGTTTTTTGTAACGGTTACCGCGCTTGGGATATTAATGATTTGTTTTCCGATTCGGGACATTTTAGTAGGGTTTAGGGTTTGGGGTTTGGGGTTTAGTTAATTCGGGCTCGCGTTTGCATTTTCCTAAACGCTAAACGCTTTACCCTGTGTTCTTTTACCATACCATTAACAGCACTTCTCCCCCGACATTCTCCTTTTTCGCTTCCCTGTCCGAAAGAATGCCTTTTGGTGTTGAAAGAAGCTTCACTCCGTAGCCTTGCCTGACGGGTCTCAATTCGCGCGTTCCGGAATACATTCTGCGGGACGGTTTGGAAATGCGCTTGATGTCGTGAACTTTTGGTTTGTTTTCCGCGTCATAAGCAATTCCTATTTCAAGAAAAGCTTTTGATTTTTTGGATTTTTTTGAAACCTCTTTGACGAAACCTGCTTTTAAGAGGGCGCCCGCAATGGCAAATTTCAATTTGGAATACGGAATAATCACGGACTCCTTCCTGGCGAGCCCGCCGTGCTTAATGCTTATTATCATGTCGGAGATGGGATCCATTTGGATAGGGTTTAGGTGTTAGGGTTTAGGGTTTAGGGTTTAGTTAATTCGGGCTCGCGTTTGCATTTACCTAAACGCTAAACGCTTTACCCTGTGTTCTTACCATGACGACTTTTTGATACCCGGTATCATTCCTTCATTGGCCAGTTCGCGGAAACAAATGCGGCACAAATTGAAATCCCTCATAAAACCGCGCTTGCGGCCGCACTTAAAACAGCGGTTGACCGCTCGCGAGCTAAACTTCGGCTTTTTCGCCGCTCTGGCTTTGGTTGATGTTTTTGCCATTTTTTAAGAAGTGAAACGACTGTAAAAAATGAGCATCCCGAGTACCCCCGAGGGAGG
>ERZ1292640.3089-Hain-H43-02um-R1-3089-length-13097-cov-11_pt1 | contig 13097 bp, 15 predicted proteins | sample MGYA00564404_ERZ1292640 | MGnify/ENA primary metagenome ERZ1292640 (study PRJEB36523, sample SAMEA6512636) | groundwater metagenome | collected 2019-01-08 | study: AquaDiva: Metagenomics assemblies of 32 groundwater samples
GCGATTTCGGTGAAGCAAGTCCGCGCGCTGATTGAACGGCTTTCCATGTCTTCGATGGACGGTTCTTGGAAGATCGGGTTTGTGCAGGAAGCGGATCGGCTTTCAACAGGTGCGGCAAATGCGCTTTTAAAAACGTTGGAAGAACCCAAAGGGAAAACACTCCTTCTGCTGCGTGCGCCAAGTGTGGAATCTGTGCTGCCAACGATCGCGTCGCGTTGTCAGACGATTCGTTTGTCGCCGGTTTCAAAAGCAGACATCAGCCTGGCACTTGAGAAACGCGGACTTGGTCCGCAAGAGGCGCGTGAGATCGCAGCGCAATCGCTCGGTCGTCCGGGTCTCGCGCTGAAGTTTGTAAATGATGGAGCGTTTCGTGCGAGAAAAGAAACCGCGATCAACCAAGCTCGAACGCTTCTACACGCCTCTTTGGCCACACAGTTCCAATCCGTTGCCGAACTCATCCCAAAACAAGATGTCGATAAATCGCACGCGCTTTCACAACTTCTCCAAGATTGGTCCGAAGTCGTCCGTGAAGATCTACTTCGACTCGACGAATCAACGCCGTTCAACGTCAGAGTCTTACGCCGCATTGAAGAAATTCAGTCTGCGATGCGTCACAACGTCAATCCACATTTAGCTCTTGAACATCTGTTCTTATCAACACATTTATGAAACGTCTCGCGCTCTTTCTCTTACCGCTTGTTTTTTTAGGTGTCGGCTGTCTCAATTTTGGCAACAACAAACCGAAAGTGCCGGATGGTGGTGTGTTTAAAACCACAGATGCCGGGCAAACCTGGGTCCAAGTCACGGCGGTTCCAACCGTACAAGGGGTTGGGACGCTTTCGACAACGAACGTGGGTCAGCTCGTGCTTGATCCAAACGACGAAGCCTTTTTGTATCTGGCCACGCAGAACAATGGACTCCTTTATTCCGAAGATGCTGCGGGTTCTTGGGAACAACCTCGCGGAGCCATGATGAAGGACGGAACGGTTTCTGCGGTCGCGGTTGATCCAAAAGATTCTTGCACGGTGTATGTCGCCAAGGGTCCACGATTGTATAAGTCGACAAACTGCATGCGTTCGTTTGTTGATGGGGTGTATGTCGAAACCCGACCAAACATCACGATCACAGAGATTGCCGCAGACTGGTATACCAAAGGAAATGTGTTCATCGGTCTTTCAAACGGTGATGTGTTGAAGAGTGCGGATGGAGGAAAAAGTTGGAAGTCTCTTTTGAAGACAGGATTCTCTGTGACCGGAATTCTTTTTAGCAATAAAGACAGTCGACAGATGCTCGTGTCTTCTGTTGATTCAGGAATTCAACGTACGCTTGATTCGGGAGAACATTGGGATAAAGTCGTTGGGAATAAAGTCGCACTCGGCACCACTGAATCTATCTACCGTTTTGTCCAAACAAAAGATGGTTCAACCGTTTTTGCTTCCACGAAAAATGGAATCGCTCGTTCAACCGATTTTGGGTTCACCTGGCAGCCGCTCAAACTTTTGACGGCGCCTGGCGAAGTGACGATTCGTGCGCTCGGCATTTCTCCAACCGATCCAAAAATTATTTACTACGCAACCACTTCCACGTTCTATCGTTCTGCGGATGGAGGTGTTACGTGGGAGACAAAAAAATTCCCAAGCGCGCGGATTCCACAAACATTACAGGTTGACCCGAAGGATTCTTCAGTGTTATATATCGGAGTTGTTGAACCGACGAAAAAATAATTGATATTGTTCTATGCATGTTTATTTAAGTGGGAAAAAAGCCGCATTTCAGATTGCGCTTGATCATCTGCAAAAAGAATTTTCCGCATTGCGCACGGGTCGCGCCACCCCTGCACTCGTGGAAGATATTCCTGTCCATGCGTATGACTCGACGATGGAACTCAAAGGACTTTCCTCGATTACGATTCCTGATGCGAAAACGATTCTGATTGAACCTTGGGACAAAGCGCTTTTGCAAAATATTGAAAAGGGCATTCGGGATGCGGGTATCGGACTCAGCCCCGTGACGGACGGTTCCGTGATTCGTGTGATGATTCCTTCGATGACAGAAGAAACACGCAAACAGATCGTGAAGTTGCTCAAAGAAAAAGTTGAAGACACACGCATTCGCATCCGTGCGGTTCGCGAAGAAGTGCGCACAGAGATTTTGCAAAAAGAAAAAGACAAAGATTTTTCAGAAGACGAAAAATTCAAACTCTTCGACGAACTCGACAAACTCACAAAAGAATTCAACGAGGAAATTACGTCGATGGCCACGCGCAAAGAAGACGAAATAATGACCGTGTAGGAATGGATCTATGAATAAGATTGATGTGACAATGGAGAAACTGGTGAATCTGTGCAAAGCTCGGGGGTTTGTATACCCAGGCTCTGATATTTATGGTGGCCTGGCGAACTCCTGGGACTATGGTCCACTTGGCGTGGAGTTGAAAAAGAATATTGTCGATGCTTGGTGGAAACGCTTTGTGACTTCGCGCGGCGATATGGTTGGGATTGATGCAGCGCTCGTGATGAATCCGAAAGTGTGGGAGGCGTCCGGGCACGTCGCAACGTTCACGGATCCGCTGGTGGAGTGCAAGACCTGTCATGAACGTTATCGCGCGGACCAAATTGATTTGAATGCGGCCTGTCAGAAATGTGGGAACAAAGGGACGTTCACCGATCCGGCGGCGTTTAACATGATGCTGAAAACGTGGCTCGGTCCAAAAGAAGATGCGAGCGCGGTCGCCTATTTCCGTCCGGAAACGGCCCAAGCGATGTTTGTGGACTTTCCGCACGTTCTGCAAAGTTCCCGCAAGCGCGTGCCGTTTGGTATCGCGCAGGTCGGTAAAGCTTTTCGCAACGAGATCACTCCTGGAAACTTTATCTTCCGTACCCGCGAATTCAATTTGATGGAGTTTGAATACTTCATCCATCCTTCGGACTGGGAGAAATATTTTGAGTATTGGCTTGGAGAGATGAAAGCCTGGCTCACGTTTTTGGGTGTGGCTGATGATAAACTGGTCTTCCACGAAATCGAAGATGGCGAGCGTGCGCATTATTCCAAACGCACCGTTGATATTGAATACCATTATCCATTTGGCTTGAAGGAGTTGTACGGCTTGGCCTACCGCACGGATTTTGATCTGAAACTTCACATGGAGTCATCCGGAAAGGATTTGCGTTATACCGATCCAAAGACGAACGAGAAATATCTCCCGCACGTTATTGAGCCGGCTTTTGGTGTGGATCGATCCGTTTTGGTGACACTGCTCGAGGCGTACTGCGAAGAGGAAGCGCCAACGAGTGAAGAAGGGGAATCGGCCACGCGTGTGGTGTTGAAGCTCCCGAAGTCGCTCGCGCCATATAAAGTGGCGGTGTTGCCGTTGTCCAAAAAAGATGAACTCTCAAGCGTTGCTTTGAAACTTGCGGACGATCTGCGTACAACGTTCACCACGGATTACGACGAAACGCAATCCATCGGAAAGCGCTATCGTCGCCAAGATGAAATCGGCACGCCCTATTGTGTAACGGTCGATTTTGAAACGCTTACGGATAATGCGGTCACGATTCGTGATCGCGACACCATGGAACAAGTGCGCATTCCTCTGACGGAATTGAAAGCGTGGTTTGCGGAGAAGTTAAAATAGATTTTATGGAACAGTTCACCCTGAAAAATGGCTTGCGCGTTTTGTTCGCGCCTGCGAAAGGAACCGAAACCGTCACCGCGACGGTTCTTGTGCGTGTGGGTTCCCGCTACGAATACAAAAAGGTGAACGGCGCGTCGCACTTTGTGGAGCACCTGCTTTTTAAAGGAACCAAACGTCGACCAACCGCGCAACACATCAGTCGTGCACTCGATGCGATCGGTGCCGATTTTAATGCGTTCACAGATAAACACGTCACGGGATATTACACGAAGGTGGACAACACGCATCTTGCTCTTGCACTCGATATTCTCTCTGACATGTTGTTTCATTCCACATTCGATGCAAAAGAACTTGCTCGTGAACGCACGGTGGTGATCGAAGAGATCAACATGTACAAAGATAACCCAAGTTCGCACGTAGAAGAGTTGCTCGAAGATGCATTGTTTTTGGGAAGTACGCTTGGATGGAATATTGCGGGTTCACAAAAAACCATGACAGAAATGCCGCGCACGGAGATTTTGGAATACTACAAAACCTATTATCGACCAGGCAACATGGTCCTTGTGGTGGCAGGTAACATCGATGCACAGGCTCGTGCGCTCGTGGAAAAATATTTTGGCAACAAGACAAAACAATCTGATCACACCTCGCCGTTTGTTCCGTTTGCAACGAAGTCTTCCAAAGAAAAATCTCCATTGGTACGTCTGCAAACAAAAAAAACCGAGCAAGTACAACTCGCGATCGGGTTTCCTTCTTACGGAATTGATGACGACAAAAATACCGCGCTGAGTCTTTTGTCGATTATTCTTGGAGGAAACATGAGTTCGCGATTGTTTGTTCAGGTACGTGAGAAACGGGGTTTGGCCTACACGGTGCGTGCGAGTAATCAGGCATATGATGATGTGGGAGCGTTTGTGGTTCGCGCGGGGCTCGATAAAAAACGACTTGCCCTTGCCGTTGCCACAATCCTTAAGGAGCTTCGCGCGCTTGTGAAAAGTGGGGTTACACAAACAGAGCTCGACGACGCAAAAACATTTGTGCGCGGACAACTTTCCATTCGTATGGAAGATTCTGCGAGTCGTGCACAATGGTTTGCCACAGAAGAGATGTTTGAAAAAAAGATTCACACTCCACAAGAATATCTCGATCTGATCGACAAAGTGACAGTACTGGACGTGAAAGCGATTGCAAAAGAACTGATCGATTTTGAAAAAATGTGCATCGCCGTCATTGGGCCGTATAAAGATCGCGCAGACTTTTTGAAAAAAGCAGGTCTATGAAAACCGTTATCGGGAATTGGAAAATGAACGTGGGTGTGCGAGAGAGTGTGGCGCTTGCGCGTGGCACGCTTTTGACATTGCGCGGACGCAAAGTCATTCCCGAGGTGATCATCTGCCCGCCATACGTCGCGCTTTCTGAAGTGCGAAAAGCGGTTGCACGCAGCGCGGTTGCAGTCGGCGCACAAAATCTTTTTTGGGAAGATCACGGCGCGTTCACCGGAGAAACATCCGCACGCATGCTGACGGAATTAGGTGTCGGGTTTGTCCTCATTGGACATTCTGAACGTCGCACACATCTTGGAGAAACAGATGAGATGGTGAACAAAAAAATCGTGCAAGCACTCGCCAACCAACTCGTCCCGATTGTCTGTGTGGGCGAATCCACAGAGCAACGCGCGGCGCAGACACAACGTGAGCATGTCCGTAATCAATTGATCGCGGCGTTCACGAATGTGCGTATGCGAGGTCAGCACAGAATTTTGATTGCGTACGAACCGGTGTGGGCGATTGGAACCGGAGAGGTTCCAGAGATTGGGGAAGTGCTCGCGATGCACGAATTTATTCGCGACGTCGTTTCCAATATTTTCGGCACTGATGTTTCTTTGCAGCTCGAAGTGTTGTATGGCGGAAGTGTGGATTCAGAAAATGCGTATCAATTTCTGCGTGAGACGCAAATCGACGGCGTGCTTGTGGGGGGAGCGAGCGTGAAGTTAAATCACTTCAAAGATATTATTGATGCGGCAAGCGAAGTGCTTGAAGCACAAGAAACGAAGGTATGATTTTACTGATCCCGCTTATTTTATGTGGACTGAGCATTCTGACGATCGTGGTGATTTGTCTTTCCAAAATTCCAAAACTTCGTGTGATCGATGTTTCTTCGATTGCCCAGGAGCGCACACGTCTTTTGAAAGAAAAAATCATCATGGAGAAATTTCAGCGTGCGGGACAAGCGAAGGTCCGTCTTGTCACCTCTGTTTTTTCCGCAACCGCCAAGGCCGCCTCTCGCACAGGTCGTCGCGCGGTTCAGAAATTGTATGCGGTTGAACAGTACTATCAAAAGTTAAACCGAGCGGCTTCAGAAGGGCAGCACGCCTATACACATGATGTGTTGAAGCGCATGGGAGATGAAGCAAAGGCCTTGATCCGCAAGGAGGAGTACATTCCTGCGGAAAAGATTTTCATCGACATGATCAGTCACAATCCAAAGAGTGTCGAAGCGTATGAAGGATTGGGAAATTTGTATCTGCAAAAAGAAGAATTTACACAAGCACGCGAAACGCTTTTGTTTACCTTGCGCCTTTCGCCAAACGACGCGAGTGTCAACGCCTCGCTTGCAGAACTTGAAATGAAACTCGGCAACGATCGCGCGGCATTGGATTATCTGCGCAAGGCGGTCGGCAAGCGATCAAAAAATCCAAAGTACCTCGACTTCTTCACAGAGGCCGCTCTGCGCGTTGGTTCCCTCAAAGACGCTCGTACTGGTTTGGTTCAGTTGAAGAAGGTCAATCCAGAAAACCAGAAGATTCAGGAATTCGAAGCACGATTTCAGGAGTTAAAAGAGGAGTATATTTCGAAGACGAATACCACAGATGACACGTCTTCACAAAGCGAGTGATGTCTGTTATTATTTCCGCGCTTAGGCCGTCGTAGCTCAGCTGGCAGAGCATATCCATGGTAAGGATAAGGTCTCGGGTTCGAGCCCCGACGACGGCTCCAGGGTCGGTACTCAAGCGGTCAACGAGGTCAGACTGTAAATCTGATGGCTCACGCCTTCGAAGGTTCGAATCCTTCCCGGCCCACCAGTCAATTAAAGACAAAAGAATCATCCGCCGGTGTAGCTCAGGGGTAGAGCAACACTTTTGTAAAGTGAAGGTCGTGGGTTCGAATCCCTCCACCGGCTCCATTGACAGTTTCTTTCCTATCCCCTATATTTCCTCTGTAAAAACTGCCTATGTCTCAAGATAACATGATCAAGCTGGAGTGCACCCAATGTAAGTCCATTGGGTACCGCACGCACAAAAACAAAAAAGCCGTGAAAGAACGCCTCGAATTGAGCAAGTTCTGTAAGCGATGCAATGCGCACAGCGCGCACAAAGAGACAAAGTAACAAAAACCGATCCTGTAAAGGGTCGGTTTTTGTTTTGGGTTTTAGATTGACAATTTCGTGTTTTCGGTTACAATCCCGCTCGGATTCAATCCAACCTGGAGGTACGTGTCATGACAGATGTGGTGTTGGTCGACGAGGGCGGTCTTGCTCTCGATCACGATGGGACCCTGACCTGGGCCGAGATCGAGTGTGGCCCGTTTGGCCCGGCGTTCTTCGCCGTGATCGCCGAGAAGCTGAGGCAGCCGCTCGATTTCGTCCTGGAACGGGCGAAGAAGATCTACGAGGAGACGATCCTCCCGAACCCGGCGCGCTTCGGTTGGGTCCTCGACGACCCGTTCGTCTTCAATGGCGAGACCTTCCCGCGCCAGCGCTTCATGGCTCCGGCGACGCCCGACCCGATGCTGCGTTGCAACGCGATCGGTCGCGAGCTGCTCCGAGGCGTCATGGATCCGGCTGAGATCGGTAAGTTCCTCAACGGAGCGTACGGCGTGGGCTACGAGGCCACCATCGACGCCCCCAAGGAAGGTCTCGCGGAGTTCCTCGAAGAGGTCTGTCGGCGAAAGATGCGGACCCGAATCGCGACCAACTCTGCCACTGACGCGGTTCAGCGCAAGCTCCTGCGTCATCTGGGCGAGAGCGAGCTCTACCGCTGGTGGCACGAACGTGTCGTCGGCGGCGCGCGCAAGTTCGATCCCACAGAGATCGTGCCGAAGGACGACTCACCCGAGAGTCTCGCCGCCGCCGCACTGTGGCCGGCCGACTATCCGGCGGAGATCGAGCTGCCCGGCTTTCCGCGCGCAACGGTGCTCAAGCGCCCGCGCCTGCTCAAGTTCCTCGTCGAGTTCAAAGCCTCGATCGAGAAGGACCTCGGCCACGAAATCCCCTGGTCGCGCATCGTCTTCGTCGGAGACATCTTCGACATCGACCTGGTGCTCGCGCTCTGGCTCGGCTGCCACGTCGGCTTCATGACCAACGAGTTCTCGCCCGCCTGGGAGGTCGCCTACATCACGAACCACCCCCGCGGCATCATCATGACGGGCGTCGCCGAGATCCTCCCGTTCTACGACTACGTCCAGTCCTTGCCCGCCTGATCCATCTGGAAGGCGGCTTTTTTATTGACATGTCCTCCGGTATTTCCTATTATTTGAGTAACCACACCTTATTTTCGTTTCGAAGATAGGAGCGGTTGTCTTAAATCACATTACCCAGAAGACTTGCTTCTCTCTTACGTTATGCAGAACAAGTTGTTTGTGGGCAGCCTGCCATGGGCCACTGATGATGCTGAGCTCACCGCGCTCTTCTCCCCATTTGGAGAAGTGACGTCCGCTCGCGTCATGACCGATAAGTTTACCGGTCGCTCACGTGGATTCGGCTTTGTGGAATTTGCCAACGAGGCAGATGCCGCCAAGGCCGTCGCCGCGCTCGATGGCTCCACTCTCGGCGGTCGCCAGATCGTCGTGAACGTTGCTCGCCCACCAAAAGAACGCGAATAAGTTGCGTCACAAAAACACCCTTCGATTCACGAAGGGTGTTTTTGTATTGACAATTTGTTGGTTTTTGAGTAGATTCCGGGTGCCAACTCATTTTGAAGGAGGGCAAAACCGTGTATGGAACTTTGAGCATGCTACTGTGGCTGGTCGGCTACGGGGCCTACCACTACTGGGACACGAAAGATGTCGTGTCCACTCTCAACGTCCTCGCCTGGAGCTTCACGCTCTACATGGCGGGGAAGGTACTCTACCTCCTCTTCCGGGTGCCGCGTCGTGTTCACTACGCGACGCCACGGATGGAAGTTCCCGAGATCGTCAATCGGGAACATGTTCCAACGTTCCGGGATGGGGCGATCGCCCTGCCTGAGCGCGCAGTCGCCGATCTTCTCAAGGCTCTGTGCAGAAAGATCCGGCACGCGGCAGATGAAGCGGCGATTCACAGCTTCGTGAACGCCAAGCTCACCACGATGCGGCGCACGACACACGAGCGCTTCTCCTCCATCACGGGCCAAATCAACGTCATCGGCTTCGAAGGGATCATCGGCACGCTGATCGGCCTGGTCGTCTTCATGGCGCAGGCCACGGTTCTCTTCAAAATCCCGGAGATCGATCCCAAGAATCTCGACTCCGGCAAGCTGATCTCCGGCATGGCGCAGAACTTCAACCAGATCAACCTCTGGGTCGTGTCGACCGCCTTCTTCACCAGCATCATCGGCTGGAGTGTGAAGGCGTGGATCGGCGCGTGGGTTGATCAGCGAATGGGGGAAGAAGCCGCAAGCATCACGCTGGTGGAGAGCTGGCTGCAGGATGAGATCCTCGCGCGGCTCACACTCCCAGCGGAGATCACGGCACTGCTCAAGTTCGCCGACGTCAAGGAGCTTCACGGCCCCTTGACCGAAGCGGTCGCCGATCTCAGGACGGCAACCACGACCATGAACGACGTGCTTGCGCGTTCGGCGGCATCCATCGAGCAGTCGACTCTCCTGGCGGGGAGGCTCCAGGCGGATCTGATTCCGGCGGCGGTCGAGGCCCTTCGGCGTGTCACGGAATTCGCTTCGGCGGATTCCTGGCGTCTGGACGTCGCCTACGTCAGCGGTGGTGTCAGAGTGACGCCACGGCTCCAGAAAGCGAAAGGAAACGGTCATCTCCCCGAGGAACCCCTCCCTGTCGAGGCGCCCAATGCGTGAGTTCGTCTCCAACACGGGCGAGGCAAGTCACGGGGACGCACAGTCCGACATTATGGGGGGAGCTGCGATCACGGTCATGGCTCTTCTGGTGGGAATGGCAGGACTCGTCCTGATTCTTCTCATGCTCGTCGTGAACACGACTTCTCAGGCGCAAGCCAAGGAAAAGCAGGTTCAAGCGCAGACGGCGGAGATCGCTCAACTTAAGAGTATTTCCGGTCTGACTCCCGAGGAGATCAAGACGTTTGTCAGCGCCCAACAGAGCGAGCAGGACGTTCAGAACGCTCAGCAAGAGCGTGACGAGGCCAAGCAGAAGCAAGAGCAGGCGGAATCTCAGGCAGCGGCTGCAAATGCCGCAGCCGCACAAGCGCAAGCCGCCGCAGCAGCTGCGAACGCGGCTGCCGCTGCCGCAAACAACGGCGCTCAATCGATGAGGGTGGCCCAAGAGGATGCCCAATTCTACAAGGGCCGTGTCGATGCACTCACCAAAGCTCTGGCCGAGTCGGAGCGTCAGCTCGCGAAGGCGAAGACGGAGCTCGAGCAGGAAAAGAAGAAGGCTGAGCAGCCTGTCGGAATGCTCGTGAGCACCAGCCTGCGTCTGTGGACCTTTCGCAACGGGGAGACGTTCATCACGGACGCCGAACCAAGCGCAGACGGAAAGTTCTGGACGCAGAGATATGCGTGCCGCAAGAAGAACCGAAAGGTTCCATCGACAACCCGTGACCAAGGTCAGAAAGACATCCTACTGGGTCAGTGAAGGAGATTACCATGGACATGATGAGAATGTTGGATGATGCGGAGCGGTTTCTGCCGCATCTGCTGCGGTCGCAAGAGGGGTGGAATTCCCTCGATGTCGACTATCACGCGCCACGCGTCGAGCGTCTCTGGCGACCGATGGGCGAGAACCGCCTGTCGTTGCATGTGATCCATCCGTGTCGACAAGAAGACGCTCTTCTGCATCCGCACAAGGTGCCGTCGGCGATGCGCATCTTCGAAGGGATCTACCGCATGTCCGTCGGCAGTTCGCCGGGAATCGAGACGCCGCCGATCGTCTTCTCCTCCGTCGTCCACGCCGGACAGGGGACGATCTACCGCTACTCCATGGAGCATCCCGACGGCTGGCACAGTGTGACCCCGATCGGTCAGCCGGTCTGGACCGTGATGGTCTCCGGCAAGCCCTGGGATCGCCCGATCCCCGAAGTCACCGAAGCGGCTACAGGCAAGCTCAATCCGCTTCCCGACTGGCGCGTCGATCAGATCCTCAGCGGATTCCGAGGGTTCATCCGCTACTAGTCCGTTCTCGGACTCTCACACTCCCACCACACACGTCGGTGGGATTTTTTTATCCACTCGCACTTTTATTTGAGACCCGGTAAGCTATTTTTGCTATGCAATTCCTCCGCCCCGCAGACGAAAAAAAGGAACTCACCTACAACGATGTGTTTCTCATGCCGCAGTATTCGGAAGTCCCTTCGCGCATGGATGTCGACATCACCCCTGTTGGGAACACCGGAACGAGGATTCCCATTGTGGTCTCAAACATGACCGCTGTTGCCGGTAAACGCATGGCCGAAACAGTCACTCGCCGTGGTGGGCTTGTCACACTGCCTCAGGATATGCCGGTGGAGCGGATCGAGGAAATTGTTTCCTACGTGAAACAGTGTCATCACGTTTACGAAACGCCCGTTGTTTTAAAAGAAGATCAATCTGTTCAAACTGCGCTCAATTTGATTTACAAACGTTCGCACGAGGCGGTCGTCATCACAGACGACGCAAATCGTCCGGTTGGAATTTTTACGGAGAAGGATGCGTATCGCCGCGATCGTTATTCGCGCGTGGGAGATGTGATGACACGTCAGTTGATCAGTGTCTCAAGTACGATGTCTCCAAAAGATATTTTTCAATTACTCATCGATCGGCGACTTTCGATTGTTCCGGTGATCCATCCAGACGGAACGCTCGCCGGTGTCATGACACGCAAAGGAACGGTTCGCGCTACGATGTATCAACCGGCATTGAACACAAAAAATGAACTTCTCACTTCGGTTGCCGTTCGTGTACGCGATCATGTTGCGGAAACGATCGATTGGCTTGTCCAAATCGGAGTCGATGTCATCGTGCTTGATACGGCGCACGGTCATCAAAAACAAATGCTCGATGCGATCAAAACGGCCAGAGCCATTCTTGGTCCAGACAAACCACTTGTGGCAGGGAATATTGTGACCGCTGTGGCTGCGCAGGATTTCATCGATGCGGGAGCGAATATTTTGAAAGTGGGAGTTGGTCCAGGAGCCGCATGTAAAACACGCATGACGACTGCTGTTGGGCGTCCACAGTTTTCGGCAGTGCATCGTGTTTCTTCTCTTGCACGAAAGCAGGGAGCAGAAGTGTGGGCGGACGGTGGCGTACGATCGCCACGTGATGTTGTTTTAGCGCTCGCAGCTGGCGCAAGTAACGCCATGTTCGGGACATGGTTTACCGGAACGTTTGAAAGTCCAGCCGACACACAACGCGACGCCGACGGTCGTCTTTACAAAGAGCAATTCGGCATGGCCTCCCGCCGCGCGGTGATGGATCGCAGTCGTCAGGTCGATCCATTCGAACAAGCCCGCCGCGCGTTTTTTGAAGAAGGGGTGAGCCAGTCAAAGATGTATCTCAAACCAGGGCAGGAAAGCGCAGAAGATATCCTCGACGAAATCACCGCCGGCCTTCGCAGCGCCTGCACCTATTCGGGCGCCCGTGATCTGGAAACATTTTTTCAAAACGCGCTCATTGGCGTGCAAACAAGCGCGGGGTACGAAGAAGGCAAGCCGGTTGAAAAAAGCTGGTAGATACTAACGATGATTGTGGCCGCTTCCTTGACGGCGAATTTTTTCTTGATCAACGTGTGTGTGAAGTGTGCGCAGGAGTTGGTGTGAGTACTGCTGGTGGATACGTCGAAAGTCATCTTGAAGTGCATCGAGTTCTTTGTCCGACATTTCCTCGATATCGACAAAACTTGTGCGTGCATTTTTCCCCGCCCGTAGCAGTTCATCTAATTTAATTTGGATTGCTTTGCCGTCACGGTTCTGCGTATTTTGCACCAGAAAGACAATGAGTCCTGTGGAAATTGTTGTTGCTGTATTAATGATCAGTTGCCATGTATCCGAGTAGCCAAAGAACGGACCTGTTGTGGCCCACATGAGTACAACCAAAAACGCAATCGCGAACGCCCAAGAAGATCCCACCGCTTCGGAACATCTGTGTGCAAATTTACGGAAAAGAGTCTCGATCATATGTCATTGTCTAATAGTTTTGATTATTGTATCATGCGTCCGCCTCCAAACGGAGGGGCGTGGTGAAATGGTATCACATGGGTCTCCAAAACCTCTGTCGTGGGTTCGATTCCCACCGCCCCTGCCA
>ERZ1292640.870-Hain-H43-02um-R1-870-length-25071-cov-9_pt2 | contig 13097 bp, 11 predicted proteins | sample MGYA00564404_ERZ1292640 | MGnify/ENA primary metagenome ERZ1292640 (study PRJEB36523, sample SAMEA6512636) | groundwater metagenome | collected 2019-01-08 | study: AquaDiva: Metagenomics assemblies of 32 groundwater samples
TTCACCCCAGGCCCGACCATGCTGATGTGCATGACGACCTCGCTGAACCATGGCCCGCGCAAGGCCATGACCTCGGTGGCCGGCAGCGTCAGCGCCGTGCTGGGCGTGATGCTGCTGTCAGCCCTGGGCCTGGGCGCGCTGCTGGCGGCCTCGGAAACAGCCTTCACGGCGGCCAAGTTGCTGGGTGCGGCCTACCTGATTTACCTGGGCGTCAAAACCTTTCGCAATGACGCCTCCGTACTGCGGGCCGATGCGGGTCCGGCTGAAACACCACGCCGCTCGTTTTTCCTGCGCGGCTTCCTGGTCGGCGCGAGCAACCCCAAGGCCGTGCTTTTTTTCGCCGCCTTCTTTCCCCAGTTCCTCGATCCGCAAGCGCCCTTCGTGCCGCAGTTCGCCATCCTCGCGCTGACCTTCATCGCCTTCGAGTTCAGCGTGCTCAGCGGCTGCGCGCTCGGCGTGTCGCGCATTGCACCGCTGCTGCGTTCGAGCCGCGCGGTGCGCTGGTTCAATCGCGTCTCGGGCGGGCTGTTCACGCTCATGGGCGGGCTCCTGTTGCTCACCCGCAGGCAGGCCTGAAGCGACACGATGGATCTCGCCAATTTTCTCATCCAGCTGCTCAACAGCGTCCAGTACGGCCTGCTGCTGTTCATGCTGGCCGCCGGCCTGACGCTGATTTTCGGCATCATGGGCGTGGTCAACCTGGCCCACGGCAGCTTCTACATGCTGGGCGCTTACCTCGCCTGGTCGCTCAGCGCCTATTTCGGCAGCCTCACGCTGGCCATTCTGGGCGGAGCGGCGCTCTCTGCGATTTTCGGGCTCGCACTTGAGTGGCTGCTGTTTCGGCACTTCTACCAGCGCGACCACCTCGACCAGGTATTGCTGACCTTCGGGCTGATCTACATCTTTGAAGAGCTGCGTTCCATTGTCTGGGGTGACGATGTCCATGGTGTGCCGATTCCCGAGCTGCTCAGCGCGTCGATCCCGCTGACCGAGAACCTGTCCTACCCGGTCTACCGCCTGTTCATGTCGGGCGTGTGTATTGCGCTGGCCGTCGGCCTGTACCTGCTGATTTCAAAAACCCGGCTGGGCATGAAGATCCGCGCCGGCGCCTTCAACCGCGACATGGCGGGCGCACTGGGCATCAACATCAAGCTGATCCACGCCGTGGTGTTTGCACTCGGCGTGACGCTGGCTGCGGTGGCCGGCATGATCGCCGCGCCGATCGCCAGCGTCTACCCCAACATGGGCTCGCAGGTGCTCATCATGTGTTTTGTGGTGGTGGTCATTGGCGGCATCGGCTCGGTGCGCGGCGCGCTGATTTCTGCGCTGCTGGTCGGCCTGGTCGACACCTTCGGCAAGGTGCTGCTGCCACAGGTGGCGGGCATGCTGGTCTACATGCTGATGGCCGCAGTTCTCCTCTGGAAGCCTGAAGGCTTGTTCAAGCAATGAGCACGATGAAAGCCAACCTTGAAGTCCTGCCGCGCGGCGTGCAGGTCACGCTGGCACTCGGCCTGGTCGCCCTCGTCGCCTTCCCTTTTGCGGGCACCGACTTCTACACCCAGATGGTCACACGCATGATGATCATGGCGATTTTTGCCATGAGCCTGGATTTGCTGCAGGGCGTCACCGGCCTGGTCTCGCTGGGGCACGCCGCCTACTTCGGCCTGGCCGGTTATGCACTGGCCTTCCTCATGCCGCAAGGTGAAGCCGTCAGCCTGTGGTGGACGCTGCCCGTGGCGGTGCTGGCCTCCGGGCTGGCCGCGCTGATCATCGGATTTTTCGTCGTCCGCACCCACGGCATCTACTTCATCATGGTCACCATGGCCTTTGCGCAAATGGTGTTTTTCCTGTTTTTTGACAACAAGGTGCTGGGGGGGTCGGACGGGCTGTACATCAACTTCAAGCCCGACACCACCCTGTTCGGCTGGATGCCGTTCGATCTGGACAACAAGCGAACGCTGTATTACTTCACGCTGGCCGTGATGCTGGGGGTCTACGCCTTTTTGCGCCGCCTGCTATGGAGCCCGTTCGGCCGTGCGCTGGCCGGCATACGCGTCAATGAACACCGCATGCGTGCCATGGGTTTCGGCACCTTCCGCTACAAACTCACGGCCTTCACATTGGCCGGCGCGCTGGCCGGCCTGGCGGGCTACCTGTGGGGTACGCAGACCGGCTACATCAACCCCGAACTCATGGGCTTTCACATGAGCGCACATGCGATCATGATGGTCATTCTCGGCGGCATGGGCAACTTCGCCGGCGCGATTGTCGGCGCCTTCGCCTTTGAATACCTGCTGCATGTCTTCAAGGATCTGCCACAGGTCGGCAGCGTCAACCTCGGCAAGCACTGGCAGCTGTGGATGGGCTTGTTCATCGTGCTGCTGGTGACCTTTGCGCCACGCGGCATCCTGGGCCTGGTGGAACGCTTTGGTAAAAGCAGGGGAGCTGGCGATGAGTGAGGTGCTTCTTTCTGCCCGCAAGCTGACCAAACGCTTCGGGGGCCTGGCCGCCGTCAACGACGTCTCGCTGGACCTGCAGCGCAAGCAGATCCACGCCGTGATCGGCCCCAACGGCGCCGGCAAATCGACGCTGACAAACCTGCTCTCCGGCGACCTGCCACCCACCTCGGGCTCGGTGCGGCTCGGCGAGCGGGACATCACCGGCTGGAACCCGGAAAAAATCTCGCGCCAGGGCCTGGGCCGCAGCTACCAGAAAACCAATATCTTCCTGCCCTTCACGGTCTGGGAGAACGTCCGCCTGGCCGCGCAGTCGCGCCAGCCGCATGCCCTGCACTGGCTCAGCCGTGCTACCCATTTGAGAGCAGTCAACGCCCGGGCGGAAAGGGCCATCGAGCTTTCCGGCCTGGAGAACCGGAAGCAGGCAATCGCCGGTGCCACCAGCCATGGCGAGCAGCGCCAGCTTGAAATTGCCATGACGCTCGCCACCGAGCCGCAGGTGCTGCTGCTCGATGAGCCACTGGCCGGCATGGGCGTGGCCGAGGCCGAACGCATGGTCGCGCTGCTGCTCAAGCTCAAGGCCGACCACGGCATCCTGCTGGTCGAACACGACATGGACGCGGTCTTCACGCTGGCAGACCGGCTGACCGTCATGGTCAACGGCCAGGTGATCGCCAGCGGCACACCCGCCGAGATCCGGGCCGATGCCGGCGTGCAGGCCGCCTACCTCGGGGAGGAACACTGATGGCCAACCTGCTGATCGATGCCAAAGGCATCCAGACCTATTACGGCGCAAGCCATATCCTGCGCGGCATCGACTTTTCCGTCGCGCGTGGCGAAACCATTGGCCTCATGGGCCGCAACGGCATGGGTAAAAGCACCCTGCTCAAAAGCATCATGGGCCTGGTCAAGCCGCGCTCGGGCAGCCTGGACATCATGGGCCAGGCGATGCTGGGCCGGGCACCGTACGAAATTTCCCAGCTCGGCATCGCCTATGTGCCCGAAGGCCGCGGCATCTTCGGCAACCTCAGTGTGGTCGAAAACCTCAAGATGGCCGCGCGTGCCGGCAGACCGGGAAGCGCCGCAGACGGCGTGGGGCGAAGGAACGACTGGACCTACGACCGGGTGCTGGAGACCTTCCCCCGGCTGAAGGAACGCCTGGGCCATGGCGGCCAGCAGCTGTCGGGCGGCGAGCAGCAGATGCTCACCATCGGCCGCGCGCTGATGACCAATCCCGATGTGCTGATCCTCGACGAAGCCACCGAAGGCCTGGCACCGCTGATTGCGCGCGAGATCTGGCGCATCTGCGGTGTGATCCGCGAGAGCGGCATCAGCAGCGTGATCGTCGACAAGAACTGGAAACACGTCACCCAGATCACCGACCGCAATGTGATTCTGGTCAAGGGCGAGGTGGTGTTCGAAGGCAGCTCGGCCGACCTGCATGCACGGCCGGAGCTGTTGACGCAATACCTGGGCGTCTAGCCGACACAGAAGCAACGGGAAAAAACGTGTGAAGCAGGCGTAGCCGGACCCTGGCGCAGCAAGGGCCTGTCGCAATCGACAAAGCCCGACCCGCATGGCATCATGGCCTCACGCCGGGCAACATGACCGGCCCCACTGAAAGGCTGAATGCATGCGTTGGCCCTGGCAAGTTGATGCGCCGCCCCGGCAATCACAAACGCACGCAGACTCTGCCCAGGACTCGATCGGTCGTCCGATCGCCTGGCTGACGGGCGGGCTGATGGTGGTTTCCGCCTGCGCGGTGGCCATCGCCCTCTTCTACCTTCGCGGCGAAGCCTTGCGCGCTGGCGAGAAACTGACCCAGTCGCTGGTGCAGGTGATCGAGGAACAAACCGGCCGGTCCTTCCAGACGGTGGACCAGCGCCTTCAACTTGCGGCCAGCCGGCTGCTGGCATTGCAAGATGAAAAGCGGCTTGACGAACACACGGCCCGCACCATGCTGCGCGAGCAGCTGAGCAGCCTCCCCTTCGTGCGCGCCATCTGGGTGCTGGATGCCGGCGGCCGCATCGTTTTCGACTCCGACCTCGGCAACATCGGGGCCAAGCTGACAGACCGCGAGTATTTCCAGATCTACCAGCAGCGCCCGTCGGCCGGTTTCCACATCAGCACGCCGGTACGCAGCCGCTCCACGGGCAGCTGGCTGATCAGCGCGTCCAGACCCCTTCGGGCGGAGAACGGCAGCTTCGCGGGCGTGATCGTGGCCGCCGTGGAACCGCCTTATTTCGACAGGCTCTGGCGCGGAGTGGACCTGGGCGCCGGCGGCGCGATTGCGCTGTTCCGCCGCGACGGGGTGCTGATGTTGCGCAGCCCGATGGACGAAACCGTCATGGGCAAGGCCTTTCCTGACCTGCCCCTGTTTTCCGAACAGCTTCCCAAAAGCACGCAAGGCGTCTACCAGGCGACCAGTCCGATCGACGGGCAGATCCGCATGATTGCCTACCGCGCCCTCGGCTCTTATCCCGAGCTGGTGATCTACGTTGGCACCCCGTACGACGAGGTACTCGCGCCCTGGAAGCGTTTTGCCACCCTCACCTGGCTGATCTGGCTGGCAGCCGCGGCGACAGTGACGCTGCTGTCGGCGCTGCTCTACCGGTACTCCCAGCAGCGTGCACGCACCCAGCTGCGCTTTCGCCAGTTGGCCCAGGCCATGCCGCAAATCGTGTTCATCACCGATGCAGGCGGGCACATGACGTTCGTCAATGACCAATGGACCCACGTGACGGGCCTGCCGGCGGAGGCTTCGCTCCAGGGCGGCTGGTTCACACGTGTTCACCCGGATGACCTGGAAAGGACCACCGAGGATTTCCGCCTCGCCATCGAAAGCGGGCAAAGCCTGCACAACGAACATCGCCTGCTGTGTGGTGACGGCACCTACCGCTGGCAGCTGGCGCGGGTGATTCCCAACCGCGACGACGCCGGGCGCATTGTCTCGTGGTACGGCACCTCCACCGACATTGACGACCTGAAACAGACCGAAGCTGCGCTGCATGCACAAACCGCGCTGCTGCGCATGGCGGGGCAATTGTCCCGGGTGGGCGGCTGGGCACTGGAGTTGCCCGCGATGCGCTTTGTCTGGTCGGATGAGGCCCTGTTGATCCTCGAGCAGCCCCCAGACAGCGCGCCCACACTGACCTCCGCCATCGGCCTTTGCACCGAACAGTCGCAGGCACTGGCCGCCCGGGTGGCACAGGAATGTGTGGAAAACGGCACGCCTTTCGACGTCGAGGTGGAGATGGTGACCGGTACCGGCCGCCACATCTGGGTACGCTCGCTGGGCCAGGCCGTACGGGACGGCCACGGCACCATCATCCGCATGCAGGGAGCGCTGCAGGATGTCACCGAACGCGTCAAGGCCGAGCATGAAGTCCAGGCCCATCTGCAAACCCTGCAGCGTGCCGCAGAGGCGGCGCAGGCCATCACCCAGCACCACACGCTGGATGCCGTCATGCAGGAAGTGGCGGAGCAGGCGCGCAGCATCATCGGCGCCCACCAGGCGGTCATCAGCCTGCGTCGCGGCCCTGAAAAGGGCCAGGTCCTCACCGCGCTGTCACTGTCCGACAAATACGCGAACTACCGTCATTTGATCGAGCCGCCCGATGGCAGCGGGATCTCCGCCGTCATCGGTGAGACCAACCGGCCCATGCGCCTGACGCAGGCGGAGCTCCAGGCCCATCCGCGCTGGCGCGGCTTCGGCGCGTATGCGGACCGGCACCCGCCCATGCGCGGCTGGCTCGCCGTGCCGCTCACGGGACGTGACGGCAGCAACGTCGGCCTGCTGCAGCTGTCGGACAAACACGAGGGCGACTTCACCCGGCAGGACGAATACGTTGTCACCGAACTCGCCGAGCTGGCCCTGATCGCGATCGACAACGTCAACCTGCTGGCACAGGTGCAGGCGTTCAACAGCGGCCTGGAGGAAAAAATTGCCCAGCGCACAAGCGAGCTGTCCCGCCAGGAGGCCCTGCTCCGTGCGCTGGCCGAGCAGGCGCCGTACCCGATCTGGACGATTGACCCGGAGGGCAATGCCACCTTTGTCAGCCAGGCCTGGTACCAACTTTTCGGCGGCGCGCCTCCCGACTGGCACGGCACGGCCTGGATGGGGCTGGTGCATCCGGACGATTTGCCGGGCATGCTTGACGCATGGAATGGCCACCGCCAGACGCGCACGCCCCACGCCGGCACACGGCGCCTGCGCACACCCGATGGCAGCTACCGCCTCATGTCCTACCGCGTGTCACCGGTGCTCAACGACGCCGGTGAGGAGATGTTTTGGGTCGGCATCGATGTGGACATCACGGAAATCAAGGCGACCGAGACCGCCCTGCGGCTGTCGAACGCGGAACTCGAGGCGTTTTCCTACTCGGTCTCGCACGACCTGCGCTCGCCGCTGACCACGGTGGACGGCTTCAGCCGCCTGCTGCTCAATGAGCTGCGGGGCCAGGAGTCCGTGAAAGTTCAGCATTACCTGGCCCGCATCCAGGCCGGCGTCGACAGGATGGGGCACCTGATCGAAGGCCTGCTGTCCCTGGCCCATCTGACACGGCAGACCCTCCAGCACGAGCCGGTGGACCTGAGCGCCATCAGCACCGAAATACTCGCGCGCCTGCAGTCCGCCGACCGTTCGCGCCATGTGGTGTTCAGTGTCGAGCCGGGCCTGCTGGTGCACGGCGACAGCCGGCTCTTGCAGGCCGTCATGGAAAACCTGCTGGGCAATGCCTGGAAATTCAGCGCGCGCTGCTCCAATGCCGAAATCTCGGTGGGCCGGCTCTCGCCGCGCGGCGCCTTTTTTGTGCGCGACAACGGCGCCGGCTTCGACATGGCCTACGCCGACAAGCTCTTCGGCACCTTCCAGCGCTTGCACGATGTCGCGGAGTACGCGGGCACCGGCATCGGCCTGGCCACGGTGGCGCGCGTGATTTCACGCCATGGCGGCCGCATCTGGGCCGAGTCGGCGCCCGGACAGGGAGCAACTTTTTTCTTCACGCTGCCGGCAGCGGCCTGACGTTCTGACGCCCTGCCGCGCGCTACATCAGTGGCCGCAACTCCCGCGCGGCGTCGAACAGCAGCGGCAGCAGATCGCGCTGCATCTGTTGGGCGCTCAGCCGCTGCGGTGATGCAACGACATTGAGCGCGGCCACCGTCCGGCCCTGCATGTTGCGCAGCGGCACCGCGAGCGCATGCACGCCGAGCTCGTGTTCTTCCACCGCCAGGCACCAGTCGTCGGTGCGAACCTGCTCGATCACCGCACGGAACTGCTTGACGTCGATGATGGTGCGCGTGGTCAGGCGCGGCAGGGTGCGGCCCTTGAGCCATTGCGTCAGGCCGGTTTTGGGTTTGGCGGCCAGCAGCACCCGCCCGGTGGAGGTGGCGTGGGCCGGCAGGCGCGCGCCCAGGTGCAGGCCGTAGGCCAGCACGCGCACGGCACCGCCGGTTCCGTTTTTCCATTCGTAGCCGCTGCGCCCGACGATCACCACCTCATCGCCGTCGAGCACCCCGGCGGAAAACGACTCCTGGGTCTGCGCCGCCAGACGGTTCAGGGTCGGCTGCACGGCACGCGGCAGCCGCGCCGACGCCAGGTAGCTGCCTGAAAAGCGCAGCACCTTGGGGGCCAGCCAGAAATAGCTGCCGTCGGTTTCCAGGTAACCCAGGTGCGCCAGCGTCAGCAGGTGGCGGCGCGCGGCGGCGCGGGTGATCCCGGCACGTTCTGCGGCCAGCGTGGCGTTCAGCCGCTGGCGCTGCGTGTCAAAACTCTCCAGCACCGCCATGCCCTTGGCCATGCCTTCAATCATGTCGGCCTTGGCAATGGGCCGGCTGGTCTGGAGGACCGCGCCCATCTGCTCGGAGGGTGGCGAATTTCTGCTCATTGCGCGATCATCGCACAAATGGCCTGCAGATCGTGCACCGCGCGCGTAGCCGTCTGGCAGTCACCGGGCATGAGGCCTACGCTAGCGACTCAGTCAAAACGAAGTGGAGATAAACATGCGTACCCAGGTTGCCATCATCGGTGCAGGCCCTTCCGGCCTGCTGCTCGGCCAGTTGCTGCACAAGGCCGGCATAGATGCGGTCATTGTCGAGCGCCAGAGCGGCGACTACGTGCTGGGCCGCATCCGCGCCGGCGTGCTGGAGCAGGTCTGCATCGACCTGCTCGACGAAGCCGGCGTCGGCCGACGCATGCACCAGGAAGGCCTGGTGCACGGTGGGTTCGACATGCTGTTCAAGGGCGAGCGCCACCGCATCGACATGAACGGCCTGACTGGCGGCAAAAACGTCATGGTCTACGGCCAGACCGAAGTCACCCGCGACCTGATGGATGCGCGCCAGGCGGCGGGCCTGCCCACCATTTACGAAGCCGGCAACGTGGCCGTGCACGACTTCGACACGAAGAAGCCGCGCGTGACTTACGAAAAAGACGGCCAGACCCATGAGATCGAATGCGACTTCATCGCCGGCTGCGATGGCTTTCACGGCGTGTGCCGCGCCAGCGTGCCCGAGGGCGCGGTGGCCGAGTACGAAAAGGTCTATCCCTTCGGCTGGCTGGGCGTGCTTTCCGACACTCCGCCGGTACACCATGAACTCATCTACGTCAACAGCACGCGCGGCTTTGCGCTGTGTTCACAGCGCAGCGCCACCCGCAGCCGCTACTACCTGCAGGTGCCGCTGACCGACAAGGTCGAATCCTGGTCGGACGACGCCTTCTGGAACGAGCTGCGTCTGCGCCTGGACAAGAACGGCCGCGACAAACTCGTCACCGGCCCCTCGATCGAAAAAAGCATTGCCCCGCTGCGCAGTTTTGTTGCCGAGCCCATGCGTTTTGGCAGCATGTTCCTGGCCGGGGACGCCGCCCACATCGTGCCGCCCACTGGCGCCAAGGGCCTGAACCTGGCCGCCACCGACGTGAAATACCTCTCCAGTGCGCTGATCGAGTTCTACGCCGACAAAACCGAAGCCGGCATCGACACCTATTCCGAGCGCTGCCTCAAACGCATCTGGCGGGCCGAGCGTTTCTCATGGTGGTTCACCAGCCTGATGCATCACTTCCCGGAAAACGGCCCCATCGGCCAGAAGCTGCAGGACGCCGAGCTGGACTACATCGTCCACTCGGAGACCGGCGCGCGCTCGGTCGCTGAAAACTACGTCGGCCTGCCCCTCGATTTCGGCGCCTGAGGCTGACGTGGCAGCCCCCGTCAGCTGCCATCGGCCTCATGCACCAGCAGATCGCCGGGCTGGCAATCGAGGAATTCGCAGATCTTCTGCAGCGTGTCGAAACGAACGCCCTTGACCTTGCCCTGCTTGAGCAGCGACAGGTTGGCTTCGGTGATGCCGACGTAGGCGGCCAGGTCTTTGGACCTGACCTTGCGCTGCGACAGCATCACGTCGAGTTTGACGACGATGGACACGAGAGAGCTGACTGACTAACTAGACGAACTGCGCGTTTTCTTCAGCGAGCGCCACGGCCTTGGCCATCACGGCAGAGATCTGCCACACCATGCCGGCAAACAGCAGCGTCAGCAGTTCGTTGCTGCCCAGGCCCATGGCCAGCGCGCGCTGGCCCGCCGGTGCGCCCAGGGTCAACACCACGCTGATGGCCATGGAAACAAAAAAGCCAGTCACCACCGAGGCAAAAACGCCCGCGGCGAAACCGCGCAGATAACGCACGTTGCGCAGGCTGAAATACTCGCTCTGGGAGAAGCCCGAAAAACAGCGCATGGCGCAGACCAGACCGTAGGATGCGCAACACACCGGCACCATGCCCAGCACCACGGCCAGAACACGTTGCCACAGCTCCACGTCCAGCATGGCCACCTGCAGCGTCGACAGGCTGACGCCCGATCGGAGCAACAAACCCTCGGTCGGCGTGGTCACCAGCTGGTAGAGCACAGCCAGCGGCAAGGCCACCGCCAACAGGGCGCAAACCCAGGCAAAGGCACTGTTCAGGCGTTGCACGTCGGGGCGTGCCAGGGTGCTTGCGGCGAATGCGTTTTTCATGGGAGCCTCCTGTGTCTTGAGGCGCCCATTATGGCTTAAAATATCTATAAAACAATAATTAATTATTGTAAAACATTCATTTTTACAAAAAAGAAACAGAACTGACTGGCATCCGGGGGGGTACCGGCAGCCTCCGCCGCAGGCGCAAAGTCTGGTAAGGTCAATTGCCTCTGGCCGCCTTCTACCTTTCTGCCCTCCAGACCATCAGCCACCACGATGACCTCCTCTGCCTCCGCCAAAACCCCTCCCCTTCAGGCCCTGCAGGGCATCCGCATCCTGAGCCTGGCGCTCAATCTGCCCGGCCCGGCCGCGCTGATGCGTTGCCGCCAGATGGGCGCGACCTGCATCAAGCTCGAGCCGCCCTCTGGCGACCCCATGGGCCTGTACAACAAGCCGGCCTACGCGCAACTGCATGAAGGCGTGAAGGTGCAAACGGCCGACCTGAAAACCGAAGCCGGCCAGAAGGCGCTGCACCGCGAACTTGAAAAAGCCGACGTGCTGCTCACCTCCTTCCGTCCTTCGGCGATTGAAAAGCTGGGCCTGGGCTGGAAAAAAATCCACACGCTGTACCCCGCGCTGTCGCATGTCGCCATCGTCGGCGCTCCCGGCGCACGCGCTGAAGAGCCCGGCCACGACCTGACCTACCTGGCCGACAACGGCCTGGTGCCCGGGCTGGAGCTGCCCGCCACGCTGTACGCCGACATGAGCGGCTCGCTGATGGCCAGCGAAGCCGTGCTGCAGGCCGCCTTGCAGCGGCAGGAGCCCTATGCAGGCACCGGTGACCCGCATCCACGCGGGGCCTTCATCGAAGTGGCGCTGTCCGATGCCGCGGCCTATCTGGCGCTGCCGCGGCAATGGGGCCTGACGCAACCCAGCGGTTCGGTCGGTGGTGCGCATGCGGGCTACCGGGTCTATCCCTGCCAGGACGGCCGTGTGGCGGTGGCCGCGCTGGAGCCGCACTTCGCCGCCGCCCTGTGTGCAGCCGCGGGCGTGGAAGCCGCGGACATCCGCGCCATGTTTGCAACCGCCACGCACGAAGCAATCGCGGCTTTCATGCGCACACAGACACGCGCGCAGCTTGACCAGCTCGCGGCCGCGAAAGACATTCCCCTGCATACGCTATTGAATTCATAGCTACTGGCGCCCGGTCCATAAGGGCTGGAGACCAATACGGCTTCATAAAAGGGAGAGGGGCGACCGGTGGCCGTGTTGCATGGCACCCGGGCGCGTAGGATGGGGGCCGCACCCTGTCGCAGGCCCCACCATGACCGAGTTCGAACTCAAGCTTGAAATCCCGCCCGCCCGGCTCGCTTCGGTGGAAGCGGCGCTGCGCCGCGGCATGACACGCACCCAGCGCCTGCGGGCGCGCTACTTCGACACGGCCGACGGTGCGCTGGCGGCGCAAGGCGTGGTGCTGCGCCTGCGCAAGGAAGGCCGGCACTGGGTACAGACGGCCAAGGCCCCCGGCAGCCGGCCGCTGGAGCGGCTGGAGCACAACGTCGCGCTGGGCAGCCAGACCGCACCCCTGCCCGACCTGTCACGCCACGACGGCACACCGGTGGGCGAACACATCCGCCAGGCCCTGAAGCGCCAGCCCGACACGGCGGCGCCCGACCTGACCCTCGTCTACCAGACCGACATGGTTCGCCTCACGCGAACCGTGCGCGCACGCGGCGCGCTGGTCGAACTGGCGCTGGACCAGGGCCACATCACCGCCGGCGACAGAAGCTTGCCCGTGCGCGAGCTGGAGCTCGAACTCAAGCAGGGCCAGGCCGCGGGCGCGGTGGCCCTGGCCACCACCTGGTGCCTCCGGCATGGCCTGTGGCTCAGCAGCGTGAGCAAGTCCTTGAAAGGCCAGCGCCTGGCGCAGGGCCAGGACTTTGGCGCAGCCGTGGGCGCCGATGAACCGCGCTTTCCCCGCCACGCCTCGGGCCACGAGGTGGCTGCCGCGGTGGTGGCCACTTGCCTGAACCAGGTGCTGGCCAATGCCAGCGACGTGGCCGCCGGCTGCAGCGCCGAAGAAAACATCCACCAGTTGCGCGTGGGTCTGCGCCGCTTGCGCACCGCACTGCAGGAACTCGATGACCTCGCCGGCGGTTGGGGCGATCAGGGCGAGGCCTGGAAGGCGGCGCTGACCAGCGTGTTCCGCGAGCTGGGCCAGCACCGCGACCGCGACTACCTGCTCGGCAAGCTGCAGGGCCAGATCGAAGCCGCGGGCGGGCCACCACTGGACTGGCAGGAAACACTGGGCGCCCTGCCCAGCACCGCCGAGTCGGTACGCGCGCCGGCTTTCCAGCAGGCACTGCTGGGCCTGATCGGTTTTGTTCACGCCGCCCCCGGCGAAGGCGCGTCTGCGCCTGACGACACATCGCCAAAAAAATTCCTGCGCAAGCGCCTGGCCAAGCTGCACAAGCAGGTGCGGGTGCAGGGTCGCCAATTCACCGCCCTGCCCGAGGCCGAACAACACGCGCTGCGCAAGCGCCTCAAGCGCCTGCGTTACCTGGCCGAGTTCGCGCAACCCCTGTTTGCCAAACGCAAGGCCGCCGCCTACCTGGCGGCCCTCAAGCCACTGCAGGACGCGCTGGGCATCTACCACGACGAAGTGGCGGCGCTGCAGGTCTGGCAAGGCCTGTC
>ERZ1292640.3090-Hain-H43-02um-R1-3090-length-13095-cov-44_pt1 | contig 13095 bp, 8 predicted proteins | sample MGYA00564404_ERZ1292640 | MGnify/ENA primary metagenome ERZ1292640 (study PRJEB36523, sample SAMEA6512636) | groundwater metagenome | collected 2019-01-08 | study: AquaDiva: Metagenomics assemblies of 32 groundwater samples
ACACCGACTTCTCGCCCACCAACACTAACTGGAGCCCGGACCACGTGCAGCGAATGCCCGACGGCGAATGGCGCCGCGCCTGGCCGCGTAACTACGCGCTCAAGCCCGCCAAGGCGGTCGAGATGGACGAATATTACGCCCGGCGGATCAAGGACAAGTACGGCATCCGGATGTCCTACACCGACGTCCACACCGCCGTCGCCCCGTGGCGTTACTGCGATTTCGACGCGCGCGTGCCCGGCGCCGGCGCCTTCGCGGCCACCTTCTACGCTTACGGCCAGCTTCTGCTTAACGACCAGAGAGTCTACGGGCCCACCCAGTCGGAAGCCACCTATCAGTGGATGTACGCGGGGCTCGAATCGGGCAGCTACGGCTGGGTATACACTAACGTCAACCTGCTCACCCACCCGCTGGATGTCGCCTTCAAGCTGACGAAGATTCACCCGCTCCAGTGCGACTACGGCATGGGTTACACCCACTACTACCTGGAGCGGCTCGACCCAAAGTGGAAGGCATCGCCGAAGCGCCGTGACTACGTGGATCTCTTCCTGGCCACCACCATCGGCTACGGCAACATGGGCTGGCTGGTGACCGACTGGGGCATCGATGAGCCGTTCGGCGTCGAGACCATGGCCCGGTCTTATTACATGATGCAGCAGTTACAGCAGCAGTACGCGTTCGTCCCGCCCCGAACCATCGAGTATGCGGACCGCGGCGGGAAGCTCTTCCCCCCCAGCCTTGCCCATGCCGCCGGCGTGATCGCCGATTCCCGCCTGCACGTCGAGTACGAGAACGGCACGCACGTGTACGTCAATCGTGGCAAGGAAGGCAACTGGAGCGTCAGAGCTGTCGAGCTTCCCACGTCTGGGTGGCTGGCGTTCAACTCCGATAACAGCCTGTATGAGTTCTCGGCTAATGTGAACGGGCGGCGGATCGACTACGTCCGTGCGCCGGAGTACGAGTTCCTCGACGGCCGCGGCCAGTGGACCGAGCACGGCAGCCTGGGCGCCAGCGGCAGCGTGGCCCGCAGGAACCGCGGCGGCGTCACCGAGTTAATCGACATCTACGGCAACGACCGGATTGCGTTCGAGGCCAAGGCGGACGGTGTGCTGAACGTTTACGACCCGGAAGGCAAGAACCTGGGCACGGTGGAGACGGTCTCACCACGGGCCGGCTGGCTCGAGTTCAAGCCCGTGACGGGCGCCCGCAGCTACGTGTTCGCGCCGGCGGCCGCGCAGCTACAATAGTCTCCCATGTGGTCTCGCTGGCTTGCTTCCGTTTGCCTTGCGGTGTTCACCGCTTCGCCCGCGCAGGTGGACCGCTCGCCGCTGCTGATCGACACCCACAACGACGTGCCGCTGCGGGTGATCCGCGGCGCCGACATCGGCCCGCGCTCCGCCAGCGGGCATACCGACCTGGCGCGGTTGCGCGAGGGCGGAGTCGGGGCTGTCTTCTTCTCCGCCTATGTCGCCCCCGGCTACGTGAAGCAGAACCGCTCGGCGAACCGCGGCCTGGAGATGATCGACACGATCCGCCACGATATCGTCGCCCGCCACCCCGAGCATTTCGTTCTGGCGCTCACCGCGGACGACATCGAGGCCGCCCGCCGGCAAGGCAAGATCGCCGCGCTCATCGGCGTCGAGGGCGGTCACGCCATCGAGGACAGCCTGCGCCTGCTGCGCTCCTTCCATGCGCTCGGCGCCCGCTACCTGACCCTGACGCACTCGAACACCAACAACTGGGCGGACTCCTCCGGCGACATCAACGACCCCAAGGTGCAGCACCACAACGGGCTTACTGATTTCGGCCGGCAGGTGATCGCCGAGATGAACCGGCTCGGCATGATCGTCGATATCTCGCACGTGTCGGACAAGACCTTCCTGGACGTGCTGGAGGTGAGCAAGGCGCCGGTGTTCGCGTCCCACTCCTCCTGCCGCGCGCTGGCTGACGACCGCCGCAACATGACCGACGAGATGATCCGCGCGCTGGCCGCCAAGGGCGGGGTGATCCAGATCAACTTCAACCCCGGCTTCCTCACCAAGCGCAAGAGCCCGCCGGCCAACCTCGAGGACGTCGTGGCCCACATCGAGCACGCGGTCAAGGTGGGCGGGATGGACGCCGTCGGCATCGGCAGCGACTTCGACGGCATCGATGAGACGCCAGTGGGCCTCGAAGACGTCTCGAAATTCCCCGCGCTCACCCGCGCCCTGCTCGCCCGCGGCTATTCGCCCGCCGACATCGGCAAGATCTACGGCGGCAACACGCTGCGGCTGATGCGGGCGGTGGAGGCGGCCGCGCGGCGCTGAGGGAGACGGGGGACAGCCTGCGTGTTTCCTGTTCTGCTGTTAAACAGGAAACACGCAGGCTGTCCCCTATTTGGTATTCTCTTCTCTGGTGTTCAGCCGGCATCATCGCAAGGTACGAGTCCTTTTCGGCCTCTCGGACATCCTGCTCACCGCCCTGGCCTTCGAGGCCGCCTACCAGACCCGGCTTTGGCTGCCGCTCGAGCGCATCTTCTTTCTCACCCCACCGGTGAAGGCGCTGCTGCTCGGCTTCTCGGTGCTGGTCTGGCTGCTGGGCGGGCTCTGGCTCGAGGTCTACGAGAAGCTGGAATCCGGCCACCCGCGGGTAATCCTGCGCGACACCTTCCGCCAGAGCCTGCTCGGCGCGGTGGCGGTGGTGATCTTACAGTATGCGCTGCACCTGGACCTGAGCCGCCCGTTCCTCGCCCTTTTCGCCGTCTATGCCTGGGTGCTGTTGTGCCTGTTCCGCCTCACCGCCGGCAACCTGGTCGGCGTCATCCGCCGCGAGTTCGGCGCGCCGCACTACGTGATGGTGGCCGGGCTGGGCGAGGCGGCGCGGCGTGTGGGCGAGGAGCTGGAGCGCTCGGCCAGATACGGCGTTCAACTGGCGGGCTTTCTCAGCGAGCAGTCCGAGGGCGAGCCGGCCAGCCTGCGTCTGGAGCGGGAATACAAAGTTCACCCGCTCTCCGATCTCGGCGCGCTGCTGCGACGGCAGGTGATCGACGAAGTGATATTCGCGGTGGAGCCGCGCGAGCTGGCGGCGATGGGGGATATCCTGCTGCTCTGCGATGAGCAGGGCGTGCGCACCCGGGTGGCGGTCGATTTCTTCCCCCACGTCAACAGCGAGATGTACCTGGAGCGGCTGGGCCCGCTGCCGCTGCTCACCTTCTCGGCCGCACCCCACGACGAGATCCGCCTGCTGGTGAAGCGGGTCACCGATATCGTTCTGGCCGCCGCCGGGCTGGTGCTGCTGGCCCCGTTCATGGCCGTGATCGCGCTGCTGATCCGGCTGACCTCGCCGGGGCCGGCCATTTTCCGCCAGGTCCGGTGCGGCCTCAACGGCCGCCGCTTCACCTTCTACAAGTTCCGCTCCATGTGCGCCGACGCCGAGCGGCTCAAGGCGCAACTGGAGCACCTGAGCGTGAAGGCAACGGCCTTCAAGATCCCCAACGACCCGCGGCTGACCGGGGTCGGCCGCTACCTGCGGAAGTTTTCGATCGACGAATGGCCGCAGCTCTGGAACGTGGTCAAGGGCGACATGTCGCTGGTGGGGCCGCGGCCGGCGGTGCCGGAAGAGGTGGAGAACTACAAGGGCTGGCAACGGCGGCGGCTGCGGATGCGCCCCGGGCTCACCTGCCTGTGGGCGCTGGAGGGCCGCGACGCGCTCGATTTCGACACCTGGATGCAGATGGACATGCGCTACATCGACAACTGGTCGCTGGGGCTGGACTGGAAGATTCTGCTCCGCACGATACCTCGGGTACTCACCGGGAAGGGGGCCTACTGACTATGCACCTGGTTCCAACTGAAGCCGAAGTGGTCGAGCTGCTGCGCCAGACCGGCGCCTTGCGCGACGGCCACTTCGAATACCCGAACGGGCTGCATTCCAACGAATACTTGCAGGTGGCGCTGGCCATGCGCTACTACCAGCACGCCAAGATGCTCAGCGTCGGCCTGAGCCGGCGACTGCGGGCGCATCCCGAGATCCGGGCCGTCATCCCCGAGCTGTCCATCGTGACGCCGGCCACCGGCGGCCTGCCGGTCGCCTACGGCATTTGCGAGGCGCTCCGCGCCCACCAGGTCTACTGGGCCGAAGCCGAGGACGGCGGCGGGCAGTTGCGCTTCCGCCAGTACCTGGAGCAGGTTCCCGGCGAGAAGGTGATCCTGGTTGATGACATCCTGCGCACCGGCAAGAAGCTCGGCGAGATGAAAGCTCTGCTGGAAGCCAACGGCGCCGAGGTGCTGGCGCTGGCGGTCATCGTCTACCAGCCGACGCCGCGCACGCCCGACTTCGGCCGGCTGCCGCTCTACTATCTCGCCAAGCTCGAAGCGACTTACTCCCGCGACGCCGGCTCCTGCGATTTGTGCCGCCAGGGCATCCCGATCGAGACGGTGCGCGTGTAAGCGTCACGCATGGCGCGCGCGAGAGTAGTGATCACCGACGTCATCAGCGGTGATCTCACGCCCGAGCGCCAGGTGCTGGGCGAGCTGGCGGAAGTGGCGGCGCTCGGCGCGCGGCGGGAAGAGGAACTGGCCGGGCGCGTCGAGGATGCCGATGCGCTGATCGTCTACAACCTGGTGACGTTGACGCGGCCGACCATCGCGAGGCTGCGCCGGTGCAAAGCCATCGTGCGCGGCGGGGTGGGCTACGACAACGTGGATCTGGCCGCGGCCCGCGCCGGCGGCATTCCGGTGGTCAACGTGCCGGACTACGGCACCGAAGAGGTGGCGGATTCGGCCATCGGGCTGATGCTGGCGCTGACGCGCGGCCTCGGCGTATTGAACTCCCGCCTGCGCGCCGGCGAGCGCGGCTGGAGGCACGACGCGGCCGCGCCGCTCCACCGCCTGCGCGGTCGCGTGCTCGGCATCGTCGGGCTGGGGCGGATCGGCACCGCCACCGCCGTGCGCGCCAAGCCACTGGGCCTGGACGTTGTCTTCTATGACCCTTACAAGCCGGACGGCTACGATAAGGCGCTCGGCCTGCGGCGGGCGGTCACGCTGGAGGAACTGCTCGATCAGGCCTTCGTGCTAAGCCTCCACTGCCCGCTGACGCCCGAGACGCAGCACATGATGGACGCCGCCGCCATCGCCCGCCTCCCGCGGGGCTCTTACCTGGTGAACACCGCGCGCGGCGCGGTGGTGGACACGGCGGCCATCCCTGGCGCGATCGAGTCAGGGCAACTGGCCGGCGCGGCCATCGACGTGCTCGAATGGGAGCCGCCGCGCGCTGACGACCCCCTGCTGGCCGCCTGGCGCGATCCGAACCACCCCGCGCATCACCGCGTGCTGATCACCCCGCACGCGGCGTTCTACTGCGAAGAGGGCCTGATCGAGCTGCGCGCCAAGGCCGCCGAAGCCTGCCGCCGCGCCCTGCTCGGCCTGCCGCTGGCCAACGTGGTCAACTGAGCGCCGGCGGCGAGAACGCCACCCGCGGCTGTGTGCCGCTGGAGAAGGTGTTGGTCACACCGTCGATGGTGAAGTCGTTGGAATACTCCGCGTTTCCGTCGGTCATGAACTGGGAGGGCGCGGCGTTCCAGCCCGCCTTTCGCAGTCTCAGGTTGGTGGAGTTCATCACGCCGGGAGCCAGCAGCACCAACTCGAACGGATTACCGGCCTGCACCGGCAACTCGGTGACGCGACGCTCGTCGATCACCTGCCCCATGGAAGCCGTGGCCGTCTCCAGGACCGGGGGCGAAGGAGCACGTCACTGCCAGCATAACCAGGAGCTTTGATGGCATAGGCCAAACCTCTGTTTACCGATTATGGGCCCGCAACCGCCGCGGCACGAATCGAGAATCACCACTTCACGAGGGAAAGGCCCGGGATGCGGGGAAAGCTCCGCTCATCGCGGGTGGCAACCCGAGCGCCTATTGCGATGGCAGTGGCGGCAATGATGAGGTCGTGCGCGCCAACCAGCGTGCCCTTGGCCGCCAACTGCGCCCAAAGCCGGGCGTGGACACGCGCGGCGGTAAGGTCGAAAGGAACGACTGGCCACCACACAAGCCAGCTCTCGACGAAGGCCTCACGCCGAGTGCGGTGCTCCGGCCTAGCCGCGCGCTCAACCCCGTGCAACAGCTCGGACGCGGTGATCGCCGCGATCGCCACCTCCTCGTTGCCGTGCCCGGCAATCAACCGATCAAGGTCAAGGCGCCCCCGTTCGGTGGCGATCAGCACACTGGTGTCGATCAGCGTGACCATGGCGACTCAGGCAGTGGGGGTTGTGTCCTGATGACTTCCTCCACCGCGTCCCAATAACCCGGATCCGGCTTTGGGGCGGACTTTAGCAGCTCGACGAGCTCGCGCAGCGTGAACCGTGGGCGGACGGGGACTATTCGGCAGAGGGGTTCCCCGTGCCGCTCGATGAGGAACTCCTCGCCACGGTAGCGTACGCGGTTGAGTAGCTCCGACAGAGAACGCGCGAGTTCTGTGGCTGAAACCTTTGACTCCACAGGAATCATATTATCAGATTTTCAGATAGCGCGGTACGCACTGGCACACCCACTCTAGTGTACGCTAACCTAGTAGACACTAGAACCATGCCAACCCTAAATCAGAGAATGACATCCGAAGAGCGCCGGGCGGCCATCATGGGGGCCGGAGAGCGGTTGTTCGCCGAGCGGGGGTTTCGAGGTACAACCACTCGGGCACTGGCCGATGCCGTGGGAGTGAGCGAGCCGGTCCTGTACGAACACTTCAACTCCAAGCGGGACCTGTACGCCGCTATTGTCGGGGCCAAGTCCCGTGAAGGCCTCACCATCGGGACGGCGCTGCTGGAACCGTACGCCAAGGCACGCGATGACCGCGGCTTCTTCACGTGCCTCGGGGAGTTCATCCTCGATCAGTACACGGGCGATCCGGCCTACATCCGGCTGCTGCTGTTCGTGGCGCTGCAGGACCCGGATCTGGCGGCGCTGTTCCACGAACACCAGCGCGAGGGCCGCGAGTGCCTGAGCCATTACATCCGCCAGCGGATGGAGGAGGGCGCCTTCCGTCCCGTGGACCCGCCGCTGGCGGCCCGCGCTTTCATGGGCATGATCTTCCATCACGCTCAGGCGTGCCTGTTGTTCCCCGACGACTTCGTGAAGGGCAGCCGGAAGGAAGTCGTCGCGGGCATGGTGGACATATTTCTGCGGGGCATCCTGCCCGCGAGGTGAGACAATGAAGACCCGCTGTAGCTCGCTGATAATCGCCGTGCTGGTGGCCGCCGGCTGTTCGAACAAGCCCGCCCAGAGCCGCGTCGAGGCAGCCGCGAAGGCCGACGATCCGCTTGAGGTCCGGGTGGCGCTGGCGGAAACGCGCCGGGTGGAGAGAACGATCGCGGTCACCGGCTCGCTTGCTCCCGATGAAACGGTGACCGTGAGCGCCGAGGTTGCCGGCCGGGTGACCGCCATCCACGCCGATTTCGGGCAGGCGGTGCGCAAGGGCGAAGTGGTCGCCGAACTCGACCAGCGTGAATTCGCGCTGCAACTCGAGCGTAGCCGGGCGGCGCTGGCACAGGCGCTGGCGCGCATCGGGCTCATGCCCGGACAGGAAGAGGTCACGCCGGAATCGACGCCGGCCATCCGCCAGGCGCGGGCCCAGCTTGAAGACGCGCGGTTCAAGTACGAGAACGCCGCGCGGCTGGTGAAGACGGGCGACGTCTCGCGAGAGCGCTTCACCGAGCTGGAGAAGGCCTACCACGCGCGGCAAGCCGCCGCCGAGGCCACCGGCGACGAGCTGCGCACGCAGCTTGCCAGCATCCAGGCGCTGCGCGCCGAGGCCCGGCTGGCCGAGAAGCGCCTGAATGACTGTACCGTGCGCGCTCCGTTCGACGGTGCGGTGACGGCGCGCCTCGTTTCGCCCGGCCAGTACATGAGGGAGAACACGCCGATCGTGACCGTGGTCAAAACGCATCCGCTGCGGCTCCGCGTGGACATCCCCGAGACCGTATCCGGCCAGGTCCGTACCGGCAGCACGCTGACCTTCACCACCGACGCCGCCCCGGGGGCGGAGTTCCGCGCCGTGGTCCGCGAGCTGAATCCGGCGCTGGACGCGCGCTCGCGGTCGCTGACCGCCGAGGCGCGCCTTACGGCTGCCGACGGGCGCTTGCGCCCGGGCATGTTCGTGCAGGTGCGGCTGGTGGTGGCCGGCGGCGCCGGCGCGGTGGTCGTGCCCAGGGAAGCTCTCTATCGCGTGGCGGGATTGACCAAGATCTTCACCGTCCGCGACGGTCGCGTGGCCGAGCACAAGATCACCCCCGGCCCGGACATCGAAGGTTGGGTGGAGATGCCGGCCGGCGCGGTCCGCCCCGGCGATGAGGTGGCCGTCAGCCGGCTGGCGATGCTGGTCGACGGCGCCAGGGTGAAAGCAGTCCGGCGGGAGAAGTGAGCGCTAACCGCGCGGCGGGGCGCCCTTGGGCGCCAGGCTGCACGTCACGGGGCCCAGCAAGTGGGCATGACGTTTGCTCAGGAGGTTAAGCCATGCAAAAGCTCGCGCAACTCTGTGTGCGGCGGCCGGTGTTCGCCACCATGCTCATTCTGGCGTTGGTGGTGATGGGTCTGGACGCCTACCGCAAGCTGGGCGTCGATCTGTTCCCCAAGATCGAGTTCCCCACCGTGACCGTCACCACCATCCTGCGCGGCGCCTCGCCGGAAGAGGTGGAGACCCAGGTGACCCGTCGCATCGAGGAGGCGGTGAACACCGCCAGCGGAATCGACGAGATGCGCTCGCAGTCGGCCGAGGGCATTTCGCTGGTCTTCGTCACTTTCGTGCTGGAGAAAAACGCCGACGTGGCCGCCCAGGAGGTGCGCGACAAGGTGGCCGGCGTCATGCGCCAGCTCCCACGCGACATCGAGCCGCCGGTGATCGAGAAGATGTCCACCGACGCGACGCCGGTCATCAGCATCGCCGTCTCCTCGCCGCGCGACCTGCGCGAGACCACCAAGCTGGTGGATGACCAGATCAAGAAGAACATCGAGTCCATCAACGGCGTCGGCCAGGTGCGCTTCATCGGCGAGCGCACCCGCCAGATCCAGGTCTGGCTGGACGGGGAGAAGCTGCACGCTTACAACCTCAACATCGACCAGGTGCGCAACGCGCTGGCGGCGCAGAACGTCGAGGTGCCCGGCGGGCGGGTGGACCAGGGCGCGCGCGAGCTGACGCTGCGGACGCTGGGCCGGGTGGAGAAGCCGGCCGATTTCGCCTCGATCATCGTCGGCAATGCCGGCGGCATGCCGGTGCGGGTCAGCGACATCGCGCGGGTGGAGGACGGGGTGGAAGAGCCGCGCTCGCTGGCCCGGCTGGACGGCACGGCGGCGGTGCTGCTGGAGGTGCGCAAGCAGTCGGGCACCAACACGCTGGAGGTCATCGGCGCGGTCAAGGCGCGCCTGGAGGAGCTCAAGCAGAATCTGCCGCCCGATTTCCGCATCACTTACACCGGCGACCAGTCGCGCTTCATCAGCGAATCCTTCAAGGCGGTGCAGGAGCACCTGATCCTGGGCGGGCTGTGCGCCGCTTTCGTGGTGCTGCTGTTCATGCGGAGCTGGCGCTCGACGCTGATCGCCGCCGTCGCCATTCCCACCTCGATCATCTCCACCTACACGCTGATGAACTGGATGGGCTTCACCCTCAACCAGATCACCATGCTGGCGCTGGTGCTGGTGGTGGGCATCGTCATCGACGACGCCATCGTAGTGCTGGAGAACATCTTCCGCAACGCCGAGGAGAAGAAGCTGCCGCCGATGGAGGCGGCGGTCGAAGGCACACGGGAGATCGGCCTGGCGGTGATGGCCACGACGCTGAGCCTGGTGATCATCTTTCTCCCGGTGGCGATGATGGGCGGCATCGTTGGCCGCTTCATGTCGAGCTTCGGCTACACGGCTGCCTTCGCGATTATGGTGTCGCTGCTGGTCAGTTTCACGGCGACGCCGATGCTGAGCTCGCGCTTCCTCAAGCTGGGTGGCGGCGAGGGACGCGCGTCCACCAAAGACACGATCCTATTCCGCATGCTGGCCGGTCCCTACCGGGCCATGCTGCGCTGGTCGATGCACCACCGCTGGGCGGTCGCGCTGGCAGCGCTGCTGGTCGCGCTTTCGACGGCGCCGCTGTTCCTTACCATCGGCAAGGACTTCCTGCCCACCGACGACCAGAGCGAGTTCGAGGTCAGCGTGCGCATGCCGGCCGGCTCGTCGCTGGAGGGCAGCGACGCCGCCATGCGGGAGATCGAAGCGGAGCTGCGCCAGCTCCCCGGCGTCCGGCATCTGCTCGGCGCGCTCGGGGCCGATGCGCGGCGGCAGGTGGACCGCGGCTCGGTGCTGGTCGAGCTGGCCCCGCTGGAGGAGCGCGAGCACAGCCAGCAGGAACTGATGCTGATGGCGCGTCGCCGCCTGTCCAGGTTCCGCGACCTGACTGTCGGTGTCCAGCCGGCCTCGATGATCCGCGGCAGCGGGCCGCGCACCGACCTGATGTTATTCCTCCAGGGGCCGGACTTCGCCCGGCTGGAAAGGTACACCGAGGCGATCAAGAAGCGGCTGGCCGCGATCCCCGGCGTCAAGGACCTTGACAGCTCTTACGAGCCCGGCAAGCCCGAACTGCGGGTGCGGATCAACCGCGACAAGGCCGCCGACCTCAACGTGAGCGTGGCCTCGGTGGCGACCGCGCTGCGCACACTGGTCGGTGGAGACGAGCAGGTGACCACCTACCGCGAGGGCGACGACCGCTACGACGTGCAGCTTCGCGTCGAGAAACAGTTCCGCGACTCACCGCAGGCGCTGGAGCGCCTCTACGTCCCGTCGGCCACGCTGGGCAACGTGCCGGTCGCCAACCTCGTCACCGTGGAGGAGGGCAGCGGGCCGACCCGGATCGACCGCGTCAACCGCCAGCGGCAGATCATGATCACCGCCAACCTGGTCGAGGGGCAGGCGCTCAGCAACGTTATCCCCATCCTCGACCAGACGGTGGCCGGCCTCAACATGCCGCCCGAGTACCGTTCCGGCCTGCTCGGCATGAGCCGCGAGTACAGCCGGACGTCGCTCCAGTACGTGATCGCCTTCCTGCTCTCGATCGTCTTCATGTACATGGTGCTGGCGGCGCAGTTCGAGAGCTTCATCGACCCGGTCGTCATTCTGATCAGCCTGCCGCTCTCGGTGCCGTTCGCGCTGCTGTCGCTTCGTTTGACCGGCGAGAACTTCTCGATCGTCTACTCTTCGCTCGGCATCCTGATGCTATTCGGCATCGTGAAGAAGAACGCGATCCTGCAAATCGACCGCATCAAGCGGCTGCGCCGCGAAGCGGGCCTGCCGCGGCTGGAGGCGATCCTGAAGGGTTGCGAGGACCGGCTGCGGCCCATCCTGATGACGACCGCCTCGCTGGTGGCCGGGATGACGCCCATGGCGCTGGGCGGCGGGGCCGGCTCGGGCTCGCGCCGCACGGTGGCGATCGTGGTCATCGGCGGCCAGTCGTTGTGCCTGCTGCTGACGCTGCTGGTGACGCCGGTCGCCTATTCGGCTTTCGACGACCTGGCGCACTGGACGCTGTGGGGGCGGATGGCCGCCTTCTCCCGCGGCTTAACTCTGCGACGCGCCTGGAACGGGGTTTCGCGCTTGTTCCTGGTGGTGCTGGTGCTCGCCGCACCGGTTTCCGCGCAGACCCGTGTCGGCGTTGGTATGGTGAAGCGCCAGCTCGGGCTCCAGGAGGCGGTAGAGATGGCGCTGCGGAGCAACCTCGAGATCGACATCGAGAGGCTCAACACGGCCACGGCCCAGCAGGCGGTCAAGGCCGCGCGCGGCTACCTTGACCCGACCTTCCGCTGGGCGCCCGGCGTCGAGTCGCGCAACACGCCGACCGGCTCGGTGCTGATGGGGGCTGGCGGCAAGCTGACCGAGCGCTTCCTCAGCCAGAACTTCTCCGTCCGCCAGCGGCTGCCGTGGGCCGGGGCCGGATTCAACATCGACTTCGACAACAGCCGCCAGTCCACCAGCAATCCGTTCGTCTCCTTGAACCCGTTCATCACCTCGCGCCTGCTGGTTGGCTTCACGCAGCCGCTGCTGCGCAACCGCGAGCTCGACCCGGCATCGGGCGAGCTGAGGATCCGCCGCAAGCAGCTTGAAGTGTCCGACACCGAGTTCGAGCTGAGGGTGATCGACGTGATCCTGCGGGTGGAGCAGGCCTACTGGGACCTGGTGGCCGCCCGCGAGGACGTCGAGGTCAAGCGCGACAGCGTCGAGTGGGCGCGCGAGCAGTTTGCGCGCAACCGGCGCATGATCGAAAGCGGCGTGCTGGCACCGGTCGAGCTGTCGGCTTCGGAAGCGGAGCTGGAGCGCCGGCGCGATACGTACTACGCGAGCCTGGGCACGCTGACCGAGGCGGAGAACGCGCTGAAGTCGCTGGTGGCGGCTGGGCGCGACGAGGCGCTGTGGAGCGAGGAGATCATCCCGACGGAGAGCCGCACGCCGGAGCCGGCCGGGATGGATGACCTGCGGCAGGCGGTGGCGGCGGCGCTCAAGCAGCGGCCGGAGCTGCGTGCGATCGCCGGCCGCAAGGAGGCCAACGACATTCAGAAGCAGATGAACGCCGAGCAGGTGAAGCCGCAGTTGAACCTGGTGGCGGGCTACGCCAACAGCGGCCTGGGCGGCACGGCGGCGGCGCGGGAGAATCCGTTCAGCGAATCCAGCCGGCTGTCGGCCACTCGCATAAACGAGCTGTCGGCACGCGCCGGGCTGGAGCCGCTGCCGGCGACGACCTTCGGCGGCGCGCTGCCGGCGATCCTGGTGGGTGGCTACGGCACTGCGCTGTCCAACGTATTCAGCGGGCGATTCCAGACGTTGCAGGCCGGCGTCGCGCTCGACCTGAACCTGCGCAACCGCACCGCCGAGGCCAACCTCACCCAGAGCGTGATCGCCGAGCGGCGGCTGAAGCTGGAGCAGACGCGCGCCGAGCAGTTGATCGAGGCCCAGGTGCGCAACGCGCTACAGGCGCTGGAGACGGCGCGGCAGCGCATCGCCGCCGCCAGCGCCAGCGCGCGGGCGGCCAGGGACAAGCTCGACAGCGAGACCCGCCTCTTCCAGTCCGGCGAATCGACCAACTTCCTGGTGCT
>ERZ1292640.3091-Hain-H43-02um-R1-3091-length-13095-cov-8_pt1 | contig 13095 bp, 12 predicted proteins | sample MGYA00564404_ERZ1292640 | MGnify/ENA primary metagenome ERZ1292640 (study PRJEB36523, sample SAMEA6512636) | groundwater metagenome | collected 2019-01-08 | study: AquaDiva: Metagenomics assemblies of 32 groundwater samples
ACTACCAGGGCAAGGGCCATTCGGTCGGAATCCATACGCGCGACGATGACAATGTCATGCGTCTCGGGCTGGAGTTGGAAGTGTGCCGGGTGATCGTGAATCAGGCGCATTGCATCGCCACTGGCGGTTCCTTCGACAACGGACTGCCGTTCTCGCTGTCGATGGGGTGTGGCACCTGGGGGCGCAACAGCTTTTCCGAGAACATGAACTACCGGCATTTCCTCAACACTACGCGCGTCGCGCGAGTCATTCCGGAGAACAGGCCCGCGGACGAAGATCTGTTCGGGCCGTTCTGGAAGAAATACGGAAAGTAGGCGCGGACGAGCGATGAACTTCGAGGAACACGCGGGAAAGCTGCTCCTGGCCGGGCGCGGCATCGCAGTTCCCAAGGGCGGATTGGCGCAGACGGCGGACGAAGCCGCGGAAATCGCCGCCGCCATCGGTCCCGTTGTCGTCAAGGCGCAGGCCCCGACCGGCAAGCGCGGCAAGGCGGGCGGGATCAGGCTGGCGGCCACGCCGGATGAAGCGAGGACCCATGCCAAGGCCATCATCGGCATGCGGATCGGCGACTACAGGGTCGAGAAGGTGCTGGTCGAGGAGCAAATGCCGATCGTGCGCGAGTTTTATGCCGCCGTGCTCAACGATCCCTCGAGCAAGAGCCCGCTGGTCATGTTCTCGACCGAAGGCGGCATGGATATCGAGGAAGTGGCGGCGACGGCGCCGGAAAAGCTTCAGCGTCAGCGTGTCGATATCCGCCGCGGCTTCTCCCGCGCGGATGCCGTGAAGCTGGTTCAGGGCTTGGGGCTCGGCGCGGCCGAAGAAAGAGTCGCCGACGCGCTCGCCGGGCTCTACGACACCTATGCCGCCAGCGACGCCGAGCTGTTGGAGATCAATCCCCTGGTTGTCACCAGGGACGGCCGCGTCGTCGCGCTCGATTGCAAGTTCGTCATGGACGATTCCGCCATCGTTCGCCATACCGACCTCGCGCGCACCGGCACAGCCGAGAAACTGACCGGCCTCGAGGCCAGGGCCAAGGCGGCCGGACTCAAATACATCGACCTCGACGGCGATGTCGGCGTGCTCGCCAACGGCGCCGGGCTGACCATGACGACCATGGACGTCATCCGCCACCTCGGCGGACGCCCGGCGAACTTTCTCGAGATCGGCGGCGAGTCCTACACCCAGGCCAGACCGGCGCTCGAACTGCTGCTGTCGAACCCCCGCATCAGGAGCCTGGTCATCAACTTCTGCGGCGCTTTCGCGCGCACCGACGTCATGACCCAGGGCGTCATCGAGGCGATCGAAGCGTTGAAGCCCGAACTGCCGATCTTCTTTTCGGTGCACGGCACCGGCGACGAGGATGCGATCAAATTGCTGAAGGATCGCCTTGGCGTCACACCGCTCGCGACCATGGACGACGCGATCAAGGCGGCAATAGAGGCAGCGGCATGAGCGGCGCAGCAGGGGTCCCGAAAGACGCTGGCTGCCGACATGGCGTACATGGAATTGTGGTGACGACGGCGGAGGCGGCGCAATGATCGTCCGCGGCACTGATCGGGTGCTGGTGATGGGTATCACCGGCAAGCAGGGCGGGTTCTGGACCGAACGTATGCAGGCCTACGGCACCGCGATCGTTGGCGGCACGAATCCGAAGAAGGCGGGCGCGATGCATTGCGGCGTGCCTGTTTTCGCCACCGCCAAGGACGCGATGCAGGGCTCCGGCTTCGATGTCGCGGTCCTGTTCATACCGCCGCTGATGGTCAAGGAAGCCGCCATGGACGCGATCGATGCCGGCGCCAAAGGCCTGGTCGTGATGACGGAGCACATCCCGGTGCAGGACGTGATGTACTTCATGGCGGCGGCGAAGGAACGCGGTGCGCGCATTCTCGGCCCCAACACCGCCGGCGCCGTCACGCCCGGCGAATGTTTTGTCGGCTTCATGCCTGCTTTCAACGAGCGCATCTTCAAGCGCGGTTCGATCGGTGTAATTTCCCGCAGCGGCAGCCTGGGCGTGCTCTTGTGTCTGAACGTCGTACGCGCCGGCTACGGCGAATCTGCCTTCGTCGGCATAGGCGGCGATCCGATCATCGGCACCACCACGCGCGACGCGCTGGTCGATCTCGACAGTTTTCCCGGCACCGAGGCCGTCGTCATGGTGGGTGAGATCGGCGGCTCGATGGAAGAGGAAGCGGCCGCTTACGCCAAGACCATGACCAAGCCTGTAGTCGCCTTCATCGCGGGCGGCGCCGCGCCCGAGGGCAAGAAAATGGGGCACGCCGGGGCCATCGTCATGGGCGACAAGGGAACCTACGCCTCCAAACGCTCGGCGCTCGAAGCCGCCGGGGTGACCGTACTGGATACGCCCTCCGACGTGGGCGCGGCGTTAAGCGCCCGGTTTGGACGCCGGGGGTGACGCCCTTGTCACCGGGTCGTGAGCCATGTCAAGACCGATGCGAAACCATTCGCAGAGACGGTGCAGGCGCGCAGGCGATCTCAGCGTTTGCCGAGCAGACTCAGATAGCGGTGTCGCTGGGTGTTGACAAAACGCACGCGCGTATCCACTGCTATGTCCTTGTAGGTATAGGCAGTGCGCACTATCTTGAGCACGGCGGCCGGATGCGCCATTCCCAAGAGTTTCCGTGTCGTCGCATCGGCCACTATCGCAGAAATGGTTTCGATGGTACGCACCACAGTGATGCCGTATCGCATCTGGTACAAACCATAGGTGGTGGTGTCGCGATCGGCAAATAGGTTTTCGCTCATGTCGGGAAACAGTCTCGCCGGCAACCGCAGATTGTCCAGTATCACCGGTTCGCCTTGCAGTCGAAGGAGGTTTTGCACCATGAACACCGGTTCGCCGCGCGCGATTCCCAGCAACTCCGCGGTCGCCACATCCGAGCGGCCGCGCTTGAATGACAGCATTTGCGGTTGAGGGAACTCCTTGTGGCCATCCTTGCCGACGATCTGGAAGAACACGTTGAGCATGTAGTCGCGCGTGTGGCTGGTGACGAAAGTGCCGCGCCCCTGCTGGCGCACCAGGATATTCTCGGCCACCAGTTCGTCGACGGCCCGGCGCACCGTGCCGACACTGGCATTGAAGCGTTTTGCCAGCAGCGGTTCGCTCGGTATGACCTGGCCGTGGCGCCATTTGCCGTCGCGCAGGCTTTCCGTAACGCGTTGCTTCACTTCCTTGTAAAGAGGTTGGCTGCGGTGCATGCGGTGCTCCTGGGGTGCGCGGTGCCAATTATGCCGCATTTCGGGACAAGCATTGGTACACATATATATGACTTTTCGTAACATGTATATGACCAGCAAGGCCGCTGCAAGGCTGCTTCAGCGCCGATGGACGTGTATATAAAACCGTATAAACAATATGATATACAAATATACGCCGCTATGCCGACACCCCTGCGCTGACCTTTACTTCGCACAGCGCGCGCCTTATATTGTGCCAATAGATATATATGACTGAATCAATCGCAGGAAACCGGACAATGGCGAAACCGAATGTGCCCCCGTGGCGTGGCGCAAGAGATCAAGTCGAAGCGGAATCCGCATGAAGCGAAACGTAATACCATTTGAAGCAGGTGTGGAGGCGTGACGCCCCGCCTTGAAAAGTTGACGCTGTACCGGCTGTGTGTGCCGTTGCGGACGCCCTATCGTCTCGCGTTCGGACCGGTGGAGAATCTCAATACCATCATTGTGGAGGCGGTCGATGCGAATGGAAATGCAGGCGTTGGCGAAGCGACAGTGCTCACCGGCTATACCGACGAAACCATAGAAGAAAGCTGGCGTACCGCCGGGCAATTCGCCGCGGAAATTGCCCATTCGGACTTCGAAGCTGCGCGGGTCGCTATCGCCCGGCTTGGAACCAGGTTCCCGTTCACGGCAACGGCGTTCGGCACTGCGCTCGAAATGCTGGCGGGGAGCGAACTGCTGCGGCTGTCGGGGGCGGCTGCAATTCCCCTGGTTGGCCTGCTCCAAGCCAGGAACGAAGATGTGATGCGCGCGGAGGTCCAGCAGTTGCTGGATGCAGGCTATCGCACGCTCAAGGTCAAGGTGGGATTCGACGTGGCGCAGGACACCGAGATGATCGCGACGGTACAACGGGTGGTGCGGGGCCGCGCGCGCATTCGTATCGATGCCAACCAAGGTTACAGCGCCGAGCAGGGTATGGCGTTTGCGCGCGCGCTTGATCCTACCGGCATTGAATTGTTCGAACAGCCCAGCGCCGCCGGCGATTGGGAAGCGCATCTCGCCGTGGCGCGGGTTTCGCCGGTGCCGATGATGCTGGATGAATCGATCTACGGATTGGCCGACATCGAGAAGGCGGCTGCGCTCAAGGCGGCGGCGTATATCAAAGTGAAGCTGATGAAACTGGTTACGCTGGATGCATTGGTGCAGTCAATCAAACGCATCAAGGCGCTGGGCATGGAGGCTGTGCTCGGAAACGGCGTCGCCTGCGATCCGGGCTGCTGGATGGAGGCTTGCATTGCGGCAAGGCACATCGGCAACGCGGGCGAAATGAACGGCTTTCTCAAGATGCACATGCCGCTTTTTCGCAATCCGCTCGTATTTCGCGACGGAGCCATCGTACTCGATCCCGGATACCGGCCCGGACTCGATCCGGCAAGCATCGAGCGGTATCGGGTCGATTCCCTGGTTTGCGCCGCGCGCGCTGCGCGGGCGGTTTTGTCCTAAGCGAAAGAGCCGTCGGATGAAAGCCATAGGCATCGCGCAATTCGGGGGGGCGGAGAACCTGCAGTTGATGCAGTTGCCGGAACCGCGGCCCGCCGCCGGCGAGATTCTGGTGAAGCTGGAATGCGCCGGCATCAATTACATCGATATCTACATGCGCAGCGGCAAGTACGCGCGATCCAGCACCTATCAAACGCCGCTGCCCATGACACTGGGCATGGAAGGCGGCGGCACCGTGGCTGCATTGGGTGAGGGCGTAACCGGCCTCACGCTTGGCGACCGGGTCGCCTACTGCATCGTGCGCGGCAGCTATGCGGACTTCGCCGCGGTGCCGGCCTGGCGGCTGGTGAAGGTTCCTGCGGAGGTACCGATGCCGGTTGCCACCGCCTTGATGCTGCAGGGGTTCACCGCGCACTATCTGACTCACAGTGCATTTTCGCTGGTGCCCGGGAATACCTGCCTCGTGCATGCGGGAGCGGGCGGCGTGGGCCAGTTATTGATTCAACTGGCAAAACTGCGCGGAGCGACCGTGCTTGCCACCGTCGGCAGCGAAGAAAAGGCCGAACTCGCGCGCCAGCGCGGCGCCGATCATGTCATTCTCTACCGCCAGGTCGACTTCCGCGAACAAGTCATGGAAATCACCGGCGGGAGGGGCGTCGACGTCGTCTATGACTCGGTCGGCAAGGACACCATAGACAAAAGCATCCGCAGTCTCAGAAAGCGCGGCCTGTGCATCAATTATGGCGGCGCCTCGGGGCTGGTGGAATCGATCAATCCGCTGGAACTGGGGGAAGCAGGGTCGGTGTTTTTCACCCGCCCCCACCTTGCGGATTACATCGCGACGGCAGCGGAAACCGGTGCGCGCGCGACCGACCTGTTTGCGTGGTTTGCCGCAGGCAGGCTCGGCGTGGCGATCGAGCGCGAGTTTCCGTTAGCCGATGCGGCTGAAGCGCATCGCTATATCGAAGCCGGCAAGACGAAGGGCAAACTGCTGTTACGGGTGTAAGCTGCAGCCAGCGCTTCACAGAAAGCGTATTGATGAGAAAGGTGCTTATTCCAAAATGAGGAGACACATCATGAATTGCACGGAATTGAAGCGGCGGTCGATGCAGGTTGGCGCGGCATTGCTGTTGGGGCTGGCGTCGCTTGTCGCCACGGCCCAGGAACGGTATCCTTCGCGGCCGATCGAGTTCATCGTGCCTTGGGGCCCGGGCGGCGGCGCCGACCAGGTGGCGCGCAAGGCGGGCAAGATCATGGAAGAGGATCTCAAGATTTCTTTTCCGGTGGTCAACGTGCCTGGTGCGACCGGAAACAGCGGCATGGCGAAGCTGCTCGCGGCGCAGGCCGACGGCTATTCGATTTCGGTGATGACCTGGGACACCTATGCCCTGCTCGCCACGAGCAAAACGCGCTGGAGCATGAAGGACATCGTTCCGGTCGCGCTGATGATCAAGCAGCCTTCGTCGTTCATGTCCGCCGCCAACGGCAATTTGAAAACCTGGGCCGATGTGGAGCGCGAGGCCAGGGTGCGACCGCTCAAGGTTGCGGTCACCGGTTTTGGCAGCCCCGACGACATCACCGTGAACTTCTTCGCCGCGCGCGGCTTGAAGCTGATCTCGGTGCCGTTCGCCAATCCGGGCGAACGCTATACTTCCGTGCTCGGCGGGCACGCCGATCTGCTGTACGAGCAACTGGGCGATGTGCGCAGCTTCATCGACAGCAAGCAAATCCAGCCGGTCATCATCTTCTCCGACAAGCGATTCAGTGTTTTCCCGGACGTTCCCGCGTCGAAGGAGCTCGGCTACGACATCACGCTGCCGCAACGGCGCGCGGTGATCGTGAAGGCGGGCACCGATGCGGGCAAGATCAAGGTGCTTTCGGAAGCGCTGGCCAAAGTCGCCGCGAGCGCCGAGTACAAGGCCTATCTCAAGGAACAGTACGCGTCCGACGACAGTTACTTCGCGGCGCAGGATGCGGCGAAGATCATGGAGGAAGAGCTCGATCAGATGAGGCGCATGGCCGCGCCGGGCGCGGCAACGAAATGACCGTGGCCCGGCGTCCGGTGCCGGCGGCGAAGCCGCCGCCGGACGTGCAAAAGCCGGAATCGAGCGGAGAAGCCGTTTGCTGAGCCATATACGCAAGAATGCGCCTTACGTGGCGGTGTTCGCGATCGCCGCCTATCTGTATTATCTCGCGCGCCAGATCGATTTTGCCGCCCCCGGCGGGCGCATCGGCCCGGATTTCTGGCCGAAGGCGATACTGCTGCTGGCGATGGCGACCTGCGCTTACGAAGTCGTGAAGAACGTATTTTTTGGCAAAGCGGGCGGCGAACTGGCGGGCGTGCTGCAAAGCATTGTCGCGGAAGCGCCGGCGGAAGGCGCCGCCATGACCGGGGAAGAACAGAAGACCTACCCCCACCTGCTGTTGAGCGGCATCGCCATGACCCTCGTCTATGTGCTGCTGATTGAGAGGCTGGGTTTCTTTCTCTGCACCTTCTTTTATCTCACCGGATTCATGCTGGTAGGCCGTTACCGGCGCGCCGGCGTGGTGCTTGCAACCAGCCTGATCGGCAGTCTCGTCTTCATGTTTGTCTTCATGAAAATAGTGTACGTGTCGCTGCCGCTGGGTCAAACGCCTTTTTCGGAAGTATCGTTTTTTCTGATGCGCCTGATGGGCATCCGTTAGGAACGGCGAGCTGATGGATGTCGTCCTCCAACTCGGCACAGGCTTTCTCGCCGTATTCGAACCGGTCAATCTGCTCGCGCTCGCGATCGGATTGGTCGCCGGCATGCTGGTGGCGGTGTTGCCCGGTTTGACGCTGGTGATGGGGATCGTGCTCGCGCTGCCTTTCACCTATGGCATGGCCATCACACCGTCGATCATCCTGCTCACCGCGATGTACATTTCCGGCACCTATGGCGGCGCTTTCACCGCGATTCTGTTCCGCATCCCGGGCGAGCCGCTGGACGTACCGCTGTTGTGGGACGGCTACGCCATGGCGCACAAAGGAAAGCCGGCGAAGGCGCTGGGCTGGACCTTGCTTGCCGCGCTTACCGGCGGTCTGGTATCGACGGCGGCGGCGGTGGCGATGGCGCATCCGTTCGCCAGGTTTGCACTCAAGTTCGATTCGCCCGAGTATTTTTCCATTATTCTGTTCGGCCTCACCAGCGTGGTCGCGCTGGGCGGCGGCTCGATGATCAACGCCTTCATCAGCCTGTGCCTTGGGCTGATGCTCGCCAGCGTCGGCGTCGACGGCATCTACGGCGCCGAGCGCTTTACTTTCGGCGTGCCCATGCTCGCCGACGGCATTGAGTACCTGACCGTGATGGTCGGCGCTTACGGTCTGGGCGAAGTGCTGGTGCGGCTGGAGCAGGGGTTCGAGACGCCGCCGCTGGCGCAAGGCGACGAAGTGAGCACCGAGTTTCCGTCGCTGCGCGAGATCTCCGAGATCAAGCCGACGCTTCTGCGCAGTTCCGTACTCGGCATCGTCCTCGGCCTCATTCCGGGGGCGGGCGCGACCATCGCCTCGTTTGTCGCCTATGGCACCGAAGCGCAATATTGCAAGCGCCGCGAGCAGCTCGGCAGCGGGCTGCCCGAGGGTATCGTCGCGCCGCAGACGGCCTCCACCGCGACCGTCGCCGGGCACATGGTGCCGCTGCTGACGCTGGGCATTCCCGGCAGCGGCGCGACTGCGGTGATACTCGGCGCCTTCCTGCTGCATGGCATGCAGCCCGGGCCGCAAGTATTCATCAATAATTCCGGCCTGGTATACGCGATATTCGCCTCGCTCTTCCTCGGCGTCATCGGCATGTGCCTGATGGGCTATTTCGCGATCAAGCTGCTGATCAAGGTGCTGTATCTGCCCGAGGCAGTCACCTCCGCGTTCGTGGTCCTGTTCTGTTTTATCGGCGCCTTCGCCGCGCGCAACAATCTGACCGACCTGTGGATGATCGTCAGCTTCGGCGTCATCGGCTACCTGTTCGAAAAATTCCGCTTCCCCATAGCACCCATGGTGCTCGGCTGCATCCTCGGCACCCAGGCGGAGAACTCGTTCATGACCAGCATGATCAGCTACCAGAACGACTGGACCATATTTTTCACGCGCCCGATCAGCGGCACGGTGATGGTGTTCGTCGTCCTGGCATTGGCGTTCCCCGCCATCCGTCATCTGCGCAACGAATACAGGCAAAGGTGGATCGCGGCCGGGAACGGGCGAGACGCCTAGCCCCTCGATCCTTTCGACGGACGCGTTGCCTGAAACGGCAGGGCATGTTTACTCTCTGGAGCGGCCGGTTTTCGAATGAGCGCAAAGCAGAAAGTTCTGGTGACCGGCGTCATCGGCTCCGATACGCATATCGTCGGCAACCGCATACTGTCGATGGCGCTGGAAGCGGCCGGCTACAAGGTGATCGCTCTCGGCGCGCTGACGCCTGCGGGGGATTTCATCAAGGCGGCGGTGGAGACCGCCGCCGATGCGATCCTCGTGTCCTCGCTCTACGGCCAGGGGGAGCTCGATTGCCGCGGCTTTCGCGATTTGTGCATCGAAGCCGGTCTGGACGACATCCTGCTTTATCTGGGCGGCAATCTCGTCGTCGGCAAGCAGGCGTGGCCCGAGGTGGAGCAGCGCTTCCTCGACATGGGTTTCGACCGTGCGGCGCCGCCGGGAACGAAGATCGAAACGGTGATTGCGTGGCTCGCCTGCGATCTTGCCGCACGCGATCAGCGCCCGCATCCGCTGAAGGCCTGACGCCATGCCCGCCTGCGCCTTGCTCATAGACTTCGGCAGCACTTATACCAAGCTGCGCGCGATCGATCTCGACGCGCGCCGGATTCTGGGTTCGGGGCAGGGTCCGTCCACGGTCGCCTCGGATATCATGGTCGGCATGAAGGCCGCGCTGACCGACCTGGAAAAGCGCATCGGCAGGCTGCCGCAATTCAAGTACCGGCTGGCGTCGAGCAGCGCGGCCGGCGGGCTGCGCATGGTCACGGTCGGTCTGGTGCGCGAGCTTACCGCCGAGGCCGCGCGGCGCGCGGCGCTTGGCGCAGGCGCGCGGCTGGTCGGCACCTTCGCCTACCGCCTGACCCGCGGCGATATCGAACAGATCGTCGCACTTGCGCCCGATATCCTGTTGCTGGCCGGGGGCACCGACGGCGGCGACAGCGCAGTCATCCTGCACAATGCCGCGGCGCTGGGGCGCAGCGCGCTCGCCTGCCCGGTGGTGCTCGCCGGCAATCGCAGCGCGGCCGATGAAGCCGCGCTGCTGCTCGGCGCGAGGGAGGTGATCAGCTGCGAAAACGTGATGCCGGAATTCAACGTGCTCAGCATCGAAGCGGCGCGCGCAGCGATACGAAAGGTATTCATCGACCGGATCGTGCACGCCAAAGGCATCGACCGGGCGCAGGCCGAATTCGACCAGGTGCTGATGCCCACGCCGGCTGCCGTACTGGAAGGAGTCAGGCTGCTGGCCGACGGCTGCGCCGGCGTATCCGGCCTCGGTCCGCTGCTGCTTGTCGATCCGGGCGGGGCCACGACCGACGTGCACTCGGTCGCGGGCGGCGAGCCATCGGTGGCGGGAGTGATTCCGCAGGGTCTGCCCGAGCCGAGGGTAAAGCGCACTGTCGAAGGCGATCTGGGCATGCGCCACAACGCTGCGGCAGTGGTCGAAGCAGCCGGGCTCGCTCGCATCGCCGCGGACGCCTGCCTCGCCCCCGCGCGGGCGCGGGTATTGCTCGATCGGATCGCGCGCGACGTGGATAGCCTGCCGCGGTCGGCGGAAGAAGCCGCGCTGGACCAGGCATTGGTGCGCGCCTCGGTGAAATTCGCCGTGGCCCGGCACTGCGGCAGCGTGGAAACCGTGTTCACCGCCACCGGCCCGGTGACGGTGCAGCACGGCAAGGATCTGTCGGGTGTCGGTACCGTGATCGGCACCGGCGGCGCGCTGGTGCACAGCCGCGATGCGCGAGCGGTGATGGAAATGGCGCTTGCCGATTCCGCCGAACCGCTGTCGCTGCGGCCAAAGCAGCCCAGACTCCTGCTCGACCGCGAATACCTGCTCTATGCCTGCGGCCTGCTCGGCGCGGTCGAGCCGCAGGCGGCGCTTGAACTTGCCCTCGCTCACCTCGAGCCGGTAGACACGGAGACCCCGCATGCAAAAGCCCTCGGTGCCTGAGTCCGCCCGCCTGCCGCTGTCCGAGGAGCGCATCGAGGATGATGTGTTCCGCGACATGCGCGGGCGGAACCTCGCCCGCTGGCCCAGCGGCGCCGGCGTCGATTTCGACGAAGCGGTAGAGCTGCAGCGGCGGCTCCCGCGGCACAAGCAACTCGGCTGGGTGATGCGCAAAGCGGTTGCGGAACGGCGCTGCCTGACGCAGCCGCGAGGCGGGTTCGGCACGTTCGAGATGCAGCGCGATCTGATGGTGACGCTGGATAAGGAAGGCCTGGCCGACATCGTTCCCACGACCACCGACAGTTACACGCGCAACGAGCAATGGCAGCTGGCGCAAAAAGGCATCGAGGAATCGGAGAAGGCGGGCCGTTCGATGCTCAACGGCTATCCCATGGTCAACTACGGGGTGGATTGCGCGCGCAAGCTGATCGAGGCGATCGACAAGCCGGCGATCATGCTGACCGGCACCACGATGCCAAAGCTGACCGGCGAAATCGCATTCGCCGGCGGCTATTCCGGCTATCTCGGCTCCGGCATTGCCTACACCACTTCGTATATCAAGGAACTGTCGATCGAGGACGGCATACGCAACTACCAGTATCTCGATCGCCTGGCGGCGATGTATCACGAGCACGGCGTCGAACTGCATCGGCGCCAGCCGGGTTTCCTCACCGGCACCAATATTCCGCCGTCGATTGCGATCATCATTTGCGTGCTGGATTGCCTGCTGGCGGCGGCGCAGGGGGTGAAGAATTACGGCCTGGAAATGGGGGAGACGCTGCACCTGATCCAGGACGCGGCGGCGGTCTCGGCCTGCCGCGGGCTATGCCAGGAGTACCTGCTGAAAAAGGGTTACCCGGACGTTTTTACCTCCGTCACCCTGCTGCACTGGATGAGCGCCTGGCCGCAGGACGAGGCGCAGGCGGCGGCGATGATCGGCTACGGCGGAACGCTCGCGGCGGTCAGCGGGGCGGCAAGCGTCACCACCAAGAGCACGCACGAGGCGTTCGGCATCCCCACGCCTCAGGCCAACGCCGAAGGCTTGCGCATGACGCGCATGGCGATCTATCTCGCGCGCGACATCCGCCTCGATGGCCTGGCCGAATTCGAACGCGAAAAGGCGCTGATCGAACGGGAAGTGCGGGCCATCGTCGACAAGGTGCTGGAGATGGGCGATGGCGATGTTGCGGCGGGCAGCGTGCGTGCATTTGCCGCCGGCGTGCTCGACGTCCCCTGGTCGCCGAACCGCCATTGCAGGAGCCGTATCCTGCCGGCGCGCGATGTCGACGGTTATCTGCGCATTCTCGATCCGGGCCTGATGCCGTTTCCGCGCGACGCTCTCGCCCTGCACGAGGAGAGGCTGAGGCGGCGCGCCGAGCGCGAGAAAGTCGCCTTCGGCCCCGACCTTGCCGTGAACAGCGTGTACGAATTGTCCGAACCGGTGGCGAAATTGCTGCCGGACAGTTGGGCCAGGTAGCGCCCGCGCGCACAGATTCCCGGCGCAGGGTCGATTCGCTGTGCGGTTGCGTCCTCGCAGCTTTGATTCCACAAGTTCCCGTGTGCCTGAGATCCTGTTGACTCGCCCTTGATTTTGTTTGTATAATCCCGCCTCTTTGCGATATCCGGGGCGACCATGCCTAGATTGGTCGTCCCGATTTTATTTCGGAACATCAAATAATGCCAACAATCAATCAGTTAGTGCGGAAGCCGCGGGAGCGCATCACGGCCAAGAGCAAGGTCCCCGCGCTCGGGAATTCGCCGCAAAAGCGCGGCGTGTGCACGCGTGTCTACACCACCACCCCGAAAAAGCCGAATTCGGCGCTGCGCAAGGTGGCGAAGGTGCGCCTCACCAACGGTTTCGAGGTCATCAGCTACATCGGCGGCGAGGGCCACAACCTGCAGGAGCACTCGGTGGTGCTGATCCGCGGTGGACGGGTGAAAGACCTGCCGGGCGTGCGCTACCACATGGTGCGCGGCAGCCTGGACACGCAGGGGGTGAAGGAGCGCAAGCAGAGCCGTTCCAAATACGGCGCCAAAAAACCCAAGGCGGCGTAGCCGCTGCTCGTGACAGTGAATGCTTAGGGTTGAATCGGGCAGCGGACTGCCGAATTCAATCAATATTGACGATTAAACCTTCGACATCGAGGTTATAAAGTGCCAAGACGCAGAGAAGTCCCCAAGCGCGACATTCTTCCGGATCCGAAATTCGGCAATCAGGACGTCGCCAAGT
>ERZ1292640.3092-Hain-H43-02um-R1-3092-length-13095-cov-5_pt1 | contig 13095 bp, 13 predicted proteins | sample MGYA00564404_ERZ1292640 | MGnify/ENA primary metagenome ERZ1292640 (study PRJEB36523, sample SAMEA6512636) | groundwater metagenome | collected 2019-01-08 | study: AquaDiva: Metagenomics assemblies of 32 groundwater samples
GTCGTATTATTATGAAGAAGAAGATTTTTATAAATAATATGTTTTATCAAAGAATTACGTTTCAAAAGTTTAAACTCATCCATAAAAGATAGTCTCATAAATGAAAATATTCCCATATCTGCAATCAAGGCACCTAAACCTCCAACAAAAGCAGCAGTATAAATATCAGATGAATTTAAAGCCAAAAAGAAACCTGTAGCAATAGGAGTTGTAAAACCAGCAGAATAAAGCAAACCTCCAAAAAACACAGGCAAATAAATCCAACTATCAAAAGAGGAAACAAAACTCAAAACAGAAGGTATCTGAAACACGAAATAAGCACAAATTACAGCAATAACATAAAGCGTAAGCTTAGGGTAACTGAATATAAATAGCCTCTTCATGAAAATTAAAGGGATAAACAAGTTATAAATTTAATCAAGAGGCATGTTTCCATATCTCTCTAATACTCTCATATGCTCTTGACGTGATCTTTCATAACTTTCAAAAGATCTTAAGTCAATCTGTGCCCAAGTCTTTCTAACTTCATCATCATCGGGAATATCTACACGCCTTACAGAAGAATCAGATAATTTTAAATCAGAAGGCAAAATAGTCAATCTCCCCCTATAGTCATGTCTACCCATCAACAGAACAACAAATTGAACTATTTATTCTTTACTAAACAGCCCATCCAGCTTTATGACTAAAAGTTATTTATTAGGCTTTTTTACCTAAAACGAGCTGATAAAGCATAATTACCTAAATTATTTTTAAGCAATATATTTTCTTCCTCTTTTATTTCTGTACGCGTATTTCCTTTGATATTCCCTTCTCTGTTTTGCAATCTCATATAAAACAATCCCTGACGAGGTCCCTAAATTTAAACTCTCTATCATGCCAAACATAGGTATATTTACACATAAAACGCTGTGCTTTACGGCAAGGTCGCTTATTCCTTTAGACTCATTACCGAACCATACTGCTAATTTAGGGTAAATCGTAAAATCTCCTTCATGCAAGATTACATTTTTGTTTCCTTTAAGATGGGGAGAGGTTACAACAGAAACGAAACGATTTTTCTTCAGGTGATTAATACAATCTTCAGTACTATCAAATCTTTTTACAAAACTCCATTTAACTGCAGATACTGATGTTTTAGAAAGAGGCCCATCAGTCCTCATGTCTTCCCAGTTATCTGGCAATTCATGTTTTGGATCTATAATATATGTCTTTTCAACACCCAAGGCATTAACGTTTCTTATAATTGTGCCGATATTTATTATATTATCTGGGTCTTCAATAACTGCTATCAAATTTCTACACCAATAAGGTTTTATTTCTTTTATTTTCTTTCTTATTCTATTCTTTTTATCTTGTTTATCCATTAATGACAAGATTATCTGTATTTATTAAATATTTCGCATCATTAGGCTACCTAACCTTTTGTTTGATAGCCCCACTCGGATTACTTCAATCTCATAAGAGTTGAAGTCTCAGAAAATATCAATTTTCTGTGTGTTCGAATCCGAAATAGCCCCACTCGGATTCGAACCGAGGTTTCAGCCGCCAGAGGGCTGCGAACTTGACCACTATTCGATGGGGCTTTTTCATACTCCGCAGCGAGTCTCCGAGCCTGTGAGGAGAATCGAGCAAGAGAGGATGAAAATATCCTGATAACAAAGCAACGAAAACACTATTTAAGGATTTCCAAAACAATTGTAACGTTAAAGGGAGCTTCACTAAATGAGAGAAATATGAAAGGAAAATAAATTACATTGCCAGCGGCGATTTTTGAATAAGTAAAGTTTTTAAAGTTTGAGATATATGCTTTGAATATGCATAGAAAATACCTTGATGATGTTGTAAGAGAGTGTTACAGTGCTAATTTTTTCTCCAAAGCTATGAATGGAATAAGAAGATATAGTTCGACGGCTTTAGCAATTGGGGCGTTAGAAGTTGGCAGTTTTCTGGGAGGATGCGTCCGAGAATCAGAGGCTGCACCTAAACCAGAGTATGAGCAAAAGCAGACCGAACAGGAGGCGCGAATAGATGGTTGGACAAGGATAGCCTTTGTCTCGGACAGGGACGGGAATTCTGAAATTTATGTTATGAACGCTGATGGAACAGATGAAAAAAGATTGACGAATAATCCTGCCTCTGATTTATATCCTTCTTGGTCTCCTGACGGAAAAAGAATAGCCTTTACTTCAGACAGGTGTGGAATCTGGAATCCAGAGATCTACGTTATGGATGCTGATGGGGGAAATCAGAAAAAATTGACAAACAATCCCCCTATTAATGTCATTCCTTCTTGGATTAATATCATCTCTTCTTGGTCTCCTGATGGGAAGAAAATAGTTTTTGAGTCGACTAGATATGGGAACAGTGAAATCTACGTTATGGATGCTGATGGGGGAAATCCAGAAAGATTGACAAACAACCCAGCCGCTGATAGGGAACCTTCTTACTCTTCGGATGGAAATAAAATAGCCTTTATGTCGAATAGGGATGGAAATCCAAAGATTTATGTAATGGATTCAGACGGAAGCAATCAGAAAAGATTGACGAATAATTCTGCAGGTGGTTGGAATCCTTCTTGGTCTCATGATGGGAAGAAGATAGCCTTTGAGTCAGCCAGAGATGGAAATAATGAAATCTATGTGATGAATGCGGATGGAAGTAATCAAAAAAATCTGACAGACAATCCTTCTTCTGATGAGAGTCCTTCATGGTCCCCTGATGGGAAGAGTATAGCCTTTATGTCGAATAGGGATGGAAATTTTGAAATCTACATGATGGGTGCTGATGGGGGAAATCCAGAAAGATTGATAAAAAATTCCGCATGTGATGGGACCCCTTCATGGTCACCATTTCTTCCACCTGAAATCAAAGCAGAGAAGGAAAAAAATGAAAGTGAAGAGATTTTCCAATGGTTTAAATCGCCGGAAGGCAAATACAGGATTCCCGCAATAACAGAAAAAGGATGGACATATATTCTGCGTCCTTCTAACTTAATAAATCCAGAAGGAAAAATTGAATTGCCTAAAGCAGGAGTGGACCAGTTTTTTAGAAGATATGAAAAAGATGAAAGCGAGCTTGTATCTCTTCTGGTTAAATGGCTACCGGTAACTGGCACTCTAGAGGAGGAATTTGCTCAATCAAAACGGCTCCTTGTTGAGAGAGACAAATGGAGATGGGTAGAAGGCTCTTTAACTACAATTAAGATTGGCGACGAAAATGGATTGCAAGGAAAATATATAGTAGATGTGTCTGAGGCAAATAAAAAATTACTTACCACTTATATGTTGGTGCACAGAGGATCAAGAGCATATGAAATTGTTTTTACATACACTAACCGATTTCCAGACCCTTCACAGACTTTAGAGAAGATAGTCAAAAACTGGCAATTTACTAATGGAAAAAAATGAATGCTGACGAAACAAAGCAAAAAAACTGATAAAAGGACTTGCTAGTTGCGGACTCCCCTCTTGGTCACCAGACGAGAAGAAAATAGCCTTTACATTTATATCACTCAGAGATGAAACAGAACAAAGAAAACTAATAAATAACCCTAAGGACAGCCATGCATATGAAATACCAAAGCAAAAGATATGGATATTCACTAGAAATACCTAATGAATGGATAAGGCGAAGAAGAAAGCCGTTTTCCATGGTCAGGGGAGTTACAGTTAGTTACGAATCTCCAGAGAGAGATACATGTATCACCGCATCCGTAGGTATATTGGAGGAGGAAGAATGGTCTGACAAGTATGCCAGAAGATGGGCGTTGCGTGATTTTTCTGAGGTTTTAAGGAGGATGCCCAATTCTGTCAAGGTTGAACATTTCTCCGAATCAAGACCATTTTATTTAGATAGGGAAGAGAATACGCTCCAATATTACTATGTCGGGTCTAGCATAGCTGGAAGATTAATTTCTTCATTCCATAATGGCTTCGGATATGTCATTCAATCCAGATGCAGAAGGAACTGGGATATCATTGATAAAATAATAGATTCATTCAAATTCGGAACAAGCGAAGACAGATGAGTGGTTATAGGAATTAGGAAATTTATGTAATTATAGACAATTTGGTTGATTGCGTTACCTATTTTCCAAATTGTCTATTAGAGGTTTAGGAACAAAATGTAACTCAATTATCCTAAACCTCTATAATGTAGACGGGAGCGAACAAAGAAGATTGACAAACAGTCCGGAGGATGATAGAAGACTTTCATAGTCACCACTAATATAGTCAAAGAAAAGATAAGAAGAATTAATTTTTTAACTTAACTCCCGCTTACGTTACAATGTTCCAAAACAAAAATCCCAAAAACCGTAAAAACAATCAAAAAACCAACCAAAAACAATAAGAGTTAAATATAAGTTCAGACAAAAAGAAAAATGGAAGAAAAAATAGAGATTCAAGCGCAAATATTGCCTGAAGAACCAGAAAAAAACGGAAAAAACAAAGCAACAAAAGAAGAAATAAACCACATTCTAAGAGTAATATCTCCAGGAACAAACTTTAGAACGGCTCTTGAAGGAGTAGTAAGCGCAAAAAAAGGAGCAATTATTGTTGTAGAAATAGAAGGAATGAACTCAATTCTCGATGGCGGTTTCAAAATAAACAGCAAATTCACTCCTCAAAAAATAGTAGAGCTGTCAAAAATGGACGGAGCAATCATATTATCAAAAAACATAAAAAGAATCACCCAGGCAAATGTAATGGTCTATCCAGATAAAAAAATATCAACAAAAGAAACAGGAACAAGACACAGAACAGCAGAACGAACAGCAAAAATGATGAATACATTAGTTGTAACCGTTTCTGAAAGAAGAAATGAAATAACGGCATATTACAAAAACTTCAGACACATAGTAAAAAATGTAAATGAAGTATTAAGAAAAGTTAACGAACAAACTCAAGTCATAGAAAAACAAAGAGAATTATTTGACCATCATGTTGAAAGATTAACTCAAATGGAATTAAGAAATTATCCTAATATAGAACAAGCGTCTATAGTTTTACAAAAAGGCAGGCTCATAGAAAAAATGGCTAGCGACGTTAAAGTATTAGAATTAGGCAATGAAGGAACGATAATAAAAACCAGACTCAAGGAATTAACATCCAATATCGAAAAAGAAATAAATCTAGTAATAAAAGATTACACTAAACTTGACTTTAAAAAATCAAGAACATTAGTCAATGGACTTTCATATGAAGAACTTATAGATTCAGAAAATATAATTAAATCTCTAGCTTATGAAAACAATAAAAAAGTAGATAGTATAAGAGGATGGAGAATTCTATCAAAAACATCCTTAGAAGAATCTGACATTGCAATACTAACAAAAGCGCTTACCAGTCTAGGAAAAACAATTCACTCGAATATGAACGCTTACAAAGAAATAATCGGGGAAGAAAAAGCAAAAATATTCAAAGAAGAAATAGATAATATTAAGAGGACTTATTTCTCATAAGATTTAAAAAGCATAAAATTAACACCATAACATGAAACGCTCATCAAGACGCTGGAAAAAGAAAGGTCAAATGCGATGGAAATGGCAACGCAAACGTTTAAAGAAAGAAAAGAGAAAACGTAAGATGCGTAGAGCAAATGCCGGTTAAAAGTGTTCTAACTACTAGTATACCCTAACATAAAGAATAAACTACTAAGTCGATTAATATATTTATAAACCTCACTTCGAAGTTTACCATCTCTAAACATCTTAACCAGAGAAAGCTCAAGCTCTCGACATCGAACACGACATTCATTAAACCATATACTTGTTTGATTTGTAAATCTAACAAACTTATTAGGCGGTTCTCCTAAAGAGTCTATATACTCCTCAAGTTTTTTCAAATCCAAATCAGTAATAGGCTCGTTTAAATCATCAACAGGGCAATTAGCAATCTCTCCAGAAGTCTGCCATAATTTTTGCTGAACTGTCTTCAGAAAACCAGAATGCCTTGTATCTAAAAATAAAGCCATATCCAAAGCACTCTGTAAAGAATCAATCTTACCATTAACAACAACCATCAAATCATCCTTGGGGTAAATCTTACCTGAAAAATCTTTAGTAAATCCTTCATCTCCTGCAGAAGTATAGACCTTACTCATAAAAACAATCAACAAAACAAAGTAATAAGCTTTATGTCACCACAATAGTTATATATCGAAAACAGTAAAATCTTACATCACATAAATCTTTATAATAAAAAAGAGGCGAAGTAAAACATGAGTCAAAGCGAAATATGGACTGAAAAATACCGACCAGCAATATTTGACGACGTAGTAGGTCAAAGTGAAATAGTGAAAAGAGCTAGCGCACTAGTACAAGCAATGAACATTCCACACATAATGTTTGCAGGTCCATCGGGCACAGGAAAATCAACTTTAGCGTTAATAATAGTAAAAGAACTTTTCAAAGATAAATGGAAAGAAAACTATCTCGAATTAAATGCCTCTGATGAAAGAGGAATAGATGTAGTCAGACAAAAAGTAAAAGATTTTGCAAGAACAAAATCTATAGGAATAGTCCCATTCAAAGTAATATTTTTAGACGAAGCAGATGCGCTGACACAAGAAGCCCAACAAGCTTTAAGAAGAACAATGGAAAATTACACAAACACTTGTAGATTTATTATGTCGTGTGTGACTCCAGACACGAAAATAGTTTTACCTGAAGAAATTGAAATAACTATAGATGAGTTCATGAAGAAATTTGAAGATAAAACACTCTCAAAAGTTCAGAATTTTAATGGCAATACTTCAAAAGAAGATCTTGTTCTAGCAACAGTTAGATTAAACCCAAAAATAATAGGGAAAAAAACTCTGGAAATTACTACTATGACTGGGAGGAAGTTAAAGGTAACGCAGGATCATAAACTATTTACAGATAAAGGATGGATGGAAGCTGGAAAAATAGCTAAATCGGATAAAGTTCTTATATATCCACATTTGGAGGGAACATCTCTAGAAGACAACACGACCAAACTTATAGATGTGCAACAATTTGTTAAATTCCTTTCTGAAAGAGAAGAAAGAGAAGGATTGGAAACAATATCTGAAGGAGCAGTTTACAGAAATTTAAAAACAGAAGAAAAAAATAAAATAATAAAAAGAGTAAAAGAATTAAATTTATTAATAATATCTGATAAAGGACTTACATTAAGAGAAAAAGAGATTTATGACATTATAAAAGATAAAAAAGACATATCTAGAAGAAAAATACAAGAAGAAATGAATTTATCAAGAATTAGGGCAGTTCAATTATTAAAGTCTATAGAAAATAAAGGATATATAACAAGATATATAGGTAAAAACAAAAACCATCATTTTATAATAAAAAATCAGAATCCTGAAATTATTAGAAATTTGATGGATATTTGTATAGCTATAGAAAAAGAATTTAAGATCAAAATATCCTACACCAGCATAAAAAATGCATTTAATGACTCTTTAAATCATGGTAGCATTGATAGAATTATTGGAGAATTAAAACGCAAAAATCTTATAGACCTAGATTACAATAGCCAACAAATTGGAGCCCTTACGAGAATAGCTGCTTTCATGTTTGGGGATGGACACATAGTAAAAAATGATATAAGAATGTACTTTTCAGGAAACAGAAAAGCCTTAGAAGAAGTTAAAAAAGATCTTATAATATTAGGATATGAAAACTTCTCAAATACTTTTGATAAAGAAGTTATTAGCAAGATAGGAGACAGAAGAGTAGAAGGTGTTTCTACAGCATTCTATTTAGATTCTAGACCATTATCCATTCTTTTACAATATTTAGGAGTACCTAAAGGAGATAAAGTTACAAGAGAATATTCACTTCCGTCCTTTGTAAGAGATGGAACAAAATTTGTCAAAAGAGAGTTTCTCAGAAGTTTATTTGGATGTGAAGCCGACAAACCAAGATGTAAAAGGTATAATTTTAGCACGTTATCCTTAAGGCAAAATAAAGTTACTAAGCTAAAAAACAGCATGGTTGAATTTTATAATGAATTAATCAATTTATTAAAAACATTTGGAGTAAATTCCTATCTATTAATAAGAGATCTTAAAGAAAAAAGAACAAAAGACAATAAAGAGGTATTAACTTTTGTTTTAAGAATAAACTCGTATGATGAGAACCTTCAAAAATTCTTCAGTAGAGTAGGTTACGCATATGAAGAATATAAACAGAGATTATCAAGACTCAGCTCAGAATATTTAAAACATAAACTATTTGCAATAAAAATGCTTCAAGATAAAACTAAATTAATAGAAATAGCTTCATTCAATGGTCAGTCCCACAGAGCAATAGCTTCGTCATTAAGTGTAAGCAAAGATTTTGTAGCCTTCCAATTAAAAGGAAAGGATGTACATGTACCAAGAAACAGTTTTCTACAATTTGAAGACTGGATAAACAAGTATGAAAAAGGTTCATTTGTAGAAAATGAAATAATAGATATCACTGAAATACAAGCAGAAGATGTGAGGGATATTACCTGCTTTAAAGATCATAATTTTATAGCCAATGGTTTTCTATCTCATAACTGCAACTATTCGTCAAAGATTATCGACCCAATTCAATCTAGATGCGTAGTATTTAGATTCAAATTATTAGAAAAGAAAGATATAGTTTCGGTAATAAAAAAAATAACAGAAAAAGAAAAACTAAAAATAACTGATGACGCTCTAGAAACTTTGTATGAAATGTCTGAAGGGGACTGCAGAAGAGCAATAAATCTATTGCAAGCCACAGCCTCAATAGCTCTGGACATTAACGCAGAAATCGTGAAAATGATTGCATCTTCAGCCAAACCTACGAACGTCAAAATAGTCCTAGATTATGCATTAGCAGGAGACTTTCTAAATGCAAGAGAAAAACTCCTAGACATAATGTTAAAAGAAAGTGTAGGCGGAACAGACATAATAAAAGCAATTCAAAAAGAAATATGGAATTTGCAAATAGAACCACAAATAAAAGTAAAATTAACTGAAAAAACAGGAGAAGCAGAGTTCAGAATAGTAGAAGGCAGCGATGAATTTGTTCAGCTCCAAGCTCTCTTAGCTTCATTTGTCCTAGCAGGCAGCAAAGAAGATATTTAAATGATAAGTTCAAGCTTCGCTGAAAAATACAGACCCACAGTCCTAAGAGACTTAATAGGTCAAGAAACAGCAATTCAAGAAGTTCAAAAATTTTTAAAAGAATTTCCCAAAAAAAAAGCAATGATTTTACACGGTCCTTCAGGCACAGGAAAAACAACATTAGTTCACGCAATATCTAAAGAACACAATTTAGACATTTTCGAACTAAACTCTTCAGACTTAAGAAATCGTCTAAAATTAGAAGAAATTCTCAAACCAGCATCGTTACAACAAAGTCTTTTCAAAATAGGAAAAATTCTATTAATGGACGAAGTTGACGGCGTCACTGGAACGGATATAGGTGGAGTTCCGGAATTAATAAGAATATTGGAAAAATCTGCACACCCAATAATAATGACTGGAAATGATATATGGGATTCAAAATTTTCAGAATTAAGACCAAAATGCAAATTAGTAGAAATGAAACCACTTCTAGTGGGAGACATAGTAAAAGTTCTAGAAAGTATAGTAAAAAAAGAAGGATATAAAGAAAACATACACTATCTAAAACAAATAGCTATAAAATCCCAAGGAGATATCAGAGCCGCTTTAAACGACCTGCAAACATACATTCTAACCGACCAGACAAACATAGACTTCCTAGAAGAAAGAAGTAAAAAAGACAGCATTTTCAATATTTTAAAAAAATTATTCCAAGAAAGAGAAGACAACCTAAATCTTTTTGATAACACAAAAATGTCTCTAGATGAAATCTTATTATGGATTGAAGAAAACATCCCTAGAGAATATAAAGGCCGTGCATTAGCAAGAGCATACTTAGCATTAGCAAGGGCAGATGTATTCAGAGGAAGATTTTACCGTCAGCAGTTTTGGCGTTTCCTCGTATACCAAAACATCTTCGAGTCTGCAGGCATCAGTTACGCAAAAGACAGTCCAAAAGCCGGTTTCACAAAATATGAACGCCCTCAAAGAATTCTAAAAATATGGTTAAACAACACTATAATGTCTAAAAAGAAAACAATATCACAAAAATATGCAAAATACGTCCATTGCTCAACAAAGAGAGCAATGCGAGATTTCACACTAATAAAGAAAATAATTCAAAACGATCAAGTCATTCAAGAACAACTCAAGTTAGGTCCAGAAGAAATTGATTTTATTAAAAGATAAAGTTATTTATAAGAATTTGGTTCTTTAATCTCCATCTTCACAGGTTGTTCTTTATCTTTCCATAATCCTTCATCGGGAGTTACGGCATAAATTAAACCCATTAATCCTATGGATGCAACAACTGCTCCGGCTAATACTCCTTTTTTAACTGTAGAACTCTTCTTCCTTATAAAATCTGGATAAGTCATTCTATCACATCTTTCTAAACCTGTTAAATCTCTTGTAACATCTACGGCATAACCTTGAGGGGCACCATTTACTAACCCTATTAATCCGGAAGCAGCAGTAGCAAATGTAATTTCTTTCCAATCTCTTGAGCCTGTAATTAAGTACATAGCAGGACAAAACGCAGAATTGTATACTAAAGAATAGACCGCATCATGAAGAGCTATAGCTCTTTCAGACGATTTTTTTCCAACTTTTAATAACTTCGCACTTAATTCTCTACCCGCAGTCCAAACCTTTCCCATTCCGGCATAAAAAGTACCAGCAGCGACTAGCCTAGAGTTTAAAGATATATCACGGTTCACTAAATTCCAGCCAGACAAACAACAAAACTTAAATAGTATACAAACAACATCATTTGTATACAAAATGACTTTAATATCAACACGCATCCCTGAAGACCTAAGAAAAGACCTAAAATGGTATTCTGAAAAAGAAAGAATAGGCATGTCAATAGCATTAAGAAAAATATTAGAAATAGGACTTAAAGGGACTAAATTAGAATATGCTCTTGAGTTATATAAAAAAGGAAGAGTAAGTTTATGGAAAGCCGCAGAAATAGCTGGAATTTCTTTATGGGAGATTATGGAAATAGTAAAAGAAAGAAAAATACCTATGCCTTATACAATGGAAGACGCTGAAAAAGACATAAAAGCGACTTTAATGGAGTAAAATGCTTGCTGTTTCTGATTCAACTCCTTTGATTCATCTAGCTAAAATTAAAAAAATAGACTTACTAAAAAATCTGTTTAAAAAAATATATATTCCAAATGAAGTATATGAAGAAGTAGTCATAAATGGCAAAGAAAAAAGTGAAAATGAAATATTTCTTATTAAAAAAAACTTAAAAGAAAAATTCATAGAGATAAAAAAGACTTCCCTAAATCTTGAAGTTAAAAATATTCAAATAGGAGAAAGAAAAGCAATAACTCTCTGCCAAGAACTAAAAATAAAAAACCTATTAATCGATGACAAAGATGGATACAATATAGCAGAAATTCTAGGATTGAACCCTATAAGAACAACAGGTTTATTCTTAATATTACTAGACAAAAGTATTATAAATTTAGAAGAGTATGAAAAGTCATTAAAAGAATTATCTGATAGTAGATATTTTATTGCTCCTGAAATATATCAAAGATTAATTACGGCAGGCAGAAACAAAATAAATAGTAAAAGATAAAATTATTTAGATTCAAACATCTCATTAACTCTATCCCAATTCACCAAATTCCACCACGCCTCAATAAAATCGGCACGCCTGTTTCGAGGTTTTAACGACAATAAACCGAAAAGTAAATAAACTTGTGACCATACAAATAATAATGAGTGTTGATAGACAAAATAGAGTAAAAGCTTATCAAAGATTAAAAGAGTTAAAAACAGCAAATACTTCAAATAAAGACATTTTACAAGAAATAAACAAAAGTTTTCAAATCCCTATTGGCACAATTTATGAATGGTTAGCGAATAGACAATCCCCAACTGGTTCTACTGGAAAGATAAAATACAATTCTGAGTTATTCTATGTATTAGGAGCATTACTAGGGGATGGTTGTGCTTATAAATGGAAAAAAGGTGGAGGATATTTAGTTAATCTTATAGGAGATAAAGATTTTACTGAAAAATATGCTAATAAGATATCTAAATGTATAGAAAGAAAAGTTAAAAATTATATTAATAGAAGCAAGAATATTTATTTTGTAAATATAAACAATCTGGAATTGTTCATGCTCTTTAAAGAAATAAGAAGCAACTTGGGTAAAATAATGGAGATGTTAAATAAAAATAAAGAACAATCTCTTCTATTTTTAGAAGGCTTCTTTGATGCGGAAGGATGTGTTAAAATAATAAAAGAAAAAGTAAGAAAAACTCCCAAAATATGTTTAGATATAACAAATACCAATTATGAGTTACTCGAGGTAATGAGGAAGATACTAGAAGAGCAACTAGAAATAGAAGCCAGATACTCAATACAAAAACCCGAGCTAGGAAAAGATGGATTGCTTAGAAAAGAAGCATATCATCTAAGAATATATAAGAAAGAATATATAAAAAGATTTTTTGAAAATATAAGCACTACAAAACTTAAAGCAGAAAAAGTAGATTATGTAAATAATTGGCTAAATAGAGAATCTAATATTAAGAATGCAAATAATTCTTCTCTACTTGTGACCAGTTTACAAGTTGCCACCAGTCATTAATATATTCAACTCGGTTCCAGAAATGTTTGACATAATAACTATGCTCCCAGACATCAATAACAAGCACAGGTTTCTTTCCCAAAGAAATTGGAGAATCCTGGTCTTTTGTATTAATAATCTCTAATTTGCCATCTGAAACAACAAGCCAAGTATATCCAGAACCAAAAAGCCCAACAGCAGAAGCAGTAAACTGTTTGCAAAACTCTTCAAAACTCCCAAAATCTCTAATAATAGAATGAAGAATCTTTCCATTACATTCAGTTTTTTTAGAACTCATGCATTCCCAAAATACATTATGATTAACATAACCGCCTCCAAAATTGCGTACAGCTGTTCTAATATCTAAAGGCACGGAATCTAAATTAACAAGTAACTCCTCAACATCCTTATCAAATAAAGCAGGATGTTT
>ERZ1292640.503-Hain-H43-02um-R1-503-length-31821-cov-45_pt2 | contig 13095 bp, 7 predicted proteins | sample MGYA00564404_ERZ1292640 | MGnify/ENA primary metagenome ERZ1292640 (study PRJEB36523, sample SAMEA6512636) | groundwater metagenome | collected 2019-01-08 | study: AquaDiva: Metagenomics assemblies of 32 groundwater samples
GGCCGGTTCCACTCGCCGCCCAGGTACACCGGGCCGCTGCGGTGCGATCTGCATCCCCGCACCAGCCGCGACGGCCGGAAGATCGTGTTTGATTCGCCGCATGCGGGCAACGGCCGGCAGATGTACCTGATAGACATAGGCTCGCTGCCGGCCTGAATTTCGGTGACAGGCTACGCTTTCACTTATTTAATGTTGCACGGGCGAAGATCAAACTGGTGAAAGCGTAGCCTGTCACCGAAATTGCACTCGCAGCCCGCCTTCGGCGATCGCGTACTCGAACCGCGCGCCCGGCAGCCCCGCCGCGCTCAGCCGCGAGCGCAGGGCCGCCGCCGCCTCGGGGCTCCTGGCCAGCAGCAACAGGAATCCGCCGCCGCCGGCGCCGGCCAGCTTGGCGCCGGCCAGCCAGGGCCGCACCTCGTCCAGCAGCGCGTTGATCGGCGCGTTGGTGGTGTGCGGGTCCAGGATCTGATTCAGCTTCCAGTGACGGGCCAGCAGCTCCCCCAGGTGGTCCCACTCGCCTTCTCTCATCGCGTGGGCCATCTCCGAGGCCAGCGTCTTGATGCTGTGCAGCACCTGCACCACGGCCACCTCGCGCGCCAGGTAGCCGCCCACCACTTGCGTCAGCAGGTCCTTGGCGATGCGCCGGATGCCGGTGTAGTAAAGGACAAAGCGCGCCGCGAATTCGGCCTGGCGCGCGGCCGACCAACCGAGCGGCTCCACCCGCAACCGCTGGCGCAGGCCGGGACCCGACATGACCAGCTTGGCGCCGGGGAAGATCGCGCCGGCCTGGTCCTGCCAGCCGCCGCCGGTCGTCATGAGCTGCTCCAGTCGCATCACCTGGTCGCTGAGCTCCTGGCTGGAGATCTCGATCCCCGAGATCTCAGCCAGCGCGCGGAGCACCGTCGCCGCCAGGATGCTGCTAGTCCCGAGTCCCGATCCCATCGGCAGATCGACCATCGTGCGGATCTCCAGCCCGCCGCCCAGCGCAGCCAGCGTCGCCGCCAGCGGTTCCCCGGGCCGCACCATGCCGAACATCTTCACCGCCACCCGCGGGATCGAGAACGGGCATCCGGGCGAAGGCGGCGCCAGCAGCTCCTCCGCCGTGCGATACTCGGCCGCCTCGCCGGTCTCTTGCGAAACGCACCGCACGAGCGGATCGGCGAGCCGGCTGACGGTGGTGTGGATGGGGTAGCGCCCGTTCAACTCAAGCGCGATGTTGAGAACGGTCCCGCCCCAGTCCAGGCAGAAGGGCGGCGTGTCGGACCAGCCGCCGCCGAGGTCGATCCGCGGCGGCGCCGAAACCGTGACCGCCTCGTGCTGCCAGGGGCGGGCTTCGAGCGCGAGCTTGATTTCGCTCACCCCGAGCTCGACGCCGCGCCGTACGCAGTCGAATGCCGAAGCACGCGCGCCTTCGGCCTCCTCGGCCAGGCCCGCGTGCGCGAGGAAGAGGCCGGCCTGGAAGTACTGGCTGGCCGCCTCGGTGGGGGAAGTGGAGACCAGCTCGGTGGCCCGGGCCGAGAGCGCGCGGCCCGCGCCGGCCAGCGCCGCCAGGCCCGGCGCGCGGGCCAGCAGCGGCCGGATGTCAGTGCCGGACTGGGCCAGCGAAACGGCGCTGGCGCGCCAGTTGGCCTGGATGCGGCCGGCCCGTGCTTCGGCCATGGCCTGGGTGTCGGCCAAGCGGGCGCTGGCGGCCAGCGAGAGCCGCCGCGCGGCCCGCCACCGCTCGGCGTTGAAGTCGCCGCTCAAGCCCATCATCCAGCGCGCGCAGGCCCAGGCGGTCTCGGCCTCGCTTACGGGGAACAGCTCGGCGTTCCACAGCGTGCGCGCCGGCTCCGGCATCGCCGGCCACACGGCCTCGGGGTCAATCTCGAGGCTGTGCAGGACCTCCAGCATCGGATGCCCGAGCCAGGTGGCGGCGGGCTCGCCGGCCACCGGACGCTTGGGATCGTCGTTCACACCGTAGACCCGGATGACCACGCCGCGGCCCCCGCCGGGCAGCGCCACCCGCACCTGGTGAACCACCGTGTCTTCGGGGACCTCCACCGCGCCCGCGAGCCCGCTCAGCCCGTGGATGATGGCCCCGCGCCCGGCGCGCACCGGTGCCTCCAGGTCGCACTCGATGGCGACCGCCCCAGGCCCGAGTTCGCCGCTGCTCAGCACGCTGTCGATGATGACGCCGGCCGAGCGCACTCCCGGCGGCGCCGCCATGCCTACCCGCTGGTGGGCCTCGTAGAGCCGGCTGAAGGCGGTTTCCTCGGTGAGGAGTTGACGGAAAATCGGCGTGGCCCCGACGTGCGTGAAGTTGCCCTCCACCAGCGCGCACCAGAAGGGAACTCCCCTCAGCGCTTCCGCCAGCCGCTCGAATGCGGGGTGGGCGTCCGGCGGCGGCGACCACTGGCCGGTGAGCGCCAGCGTAACGTGCTCGTACAGGTCGATTACCGGCAGGCCGGCCGCCGGGTCCAAAGCGATCTCACTCAGGCCGGCGGCCAGCGCCGGATCGAAGCGCAGCAGGCCGGTGTCCAGCGCCACTTCGTCGTTGGGCAGCATCCCGCCCGCGGCACGCACCTGGGCGGCCGACGGCTTCTGGAGAAAGGCGTAGACGCGCCCCTGCTCGCCGGCCACGTATACGCCGTGCCGGCTGCCGATCTCGGCCGGCTGCCGGATGGCCACGCCGCAAACGCCGGCACGATGCCAGCCCAACCCGCTGGCGTCGAAGGTCAGGATGACGTCGCCGGAGGCCACCACCACCCCGGCCGGCAACTGCCCGGCCCAGGCGGTCGAGAGCGCGAGCATCTCGTCGAAGACGGTGCTGGGTTCGCCCCACGGCGTCGCCACCGGCAGGGCGCTGAACAGCTTGCCGGAGAGCGAGTACTGCGGCAGGCGGCGGGAGTCGCCGCCGGAGTGCAGCATCAGCACGCGCTGGTCCTTCCACCAGTCCGCCGGCGGGCGCGGCGGCGCGGCCGTTTCCGCCAGCGCACCGAGCGCGTTGATGGTCGCCCCTCCGCTGCCCATGCGCTGGTCATCGAGGTCGGCCACCGCCAGGTAGAGCACTCCGGACGGCACTTTACCCTGCTCGCGGCGGCGGCGGATCTCCAGATCGTAGCGCTCGGCTTGGCGCGCCGAACTGGCGGTGAGGATCACCGCCGTCCACCAGGGCACGACGGCGCTCCCGGCGATGCGTTCCACGTAAGCGGCGCGCGAGCGCCGGGCGATGGCCGCCAGATCGGCATGCTCGTCAGCCACTCGATCATCGTACAATGGGCGGAATGCCGGAAGCTAAACGTATCGCCGTGCTCGGCGCGGGCAACATCGGCGCCGCGCTGATTGGCGGAATTCTCAAGAGCGGCGTGACCGACCGCGAGCATCTCATCGCCACCGACCAGTCGCAGGAGCGCGCCGACGCGATTGCGCAGAAGTACTCCATACCGGTCACGGTGGGCGGCAACCTCGAAGCGGCACGGTGGGCCGAGGTGGTCATCTTCGCGGTCAAGCCGATGACGCTGCCGCGGGTGCTGGAAGAAATCCGCGGCGAGCTGCACGAGGGCCAGATCCTCATCTCAGTGGCGGCGGCCGTACCGATCGCGCTCATCGAGAAGGTGATCGGGAAGCGGCTGCCGCTTTTCCGCGCCATGCCCAACATCCCGGTGGTGGTGGACGACGGAGCGACCGCAGTCACCTCCAACGGCGTCAGCACGCCGGAGCAGCGCACACTGGTGGCGAGCATCTTCGGCGCCGTCGGCTACGTCGTCTTCGTCGAAGAGGAGATGATGCACGCCGTCACCGCCCTCTCCGGCAGCGGGCCGGCTTACGTGTACATGGTGATCGAGGCGCTGATCGAAGGCGGCCTGAAAATGGGCCTGTCGCGCGAAGTGGCCACGCGGCTGACCGAGCAGACGGTGCTGGGAGCCGCCAAGCTGGTCCGGGAGACGGGCCTTCACCCGGCCATCCTCAAGGACCAGGTGATCACGCCAGGCGGCGTCACCATCGCGGCCATCCACGAGTTGGAGAAACACGGCCTGCGCTCGATGCTGATCTCGGCCATCGAGACCGCGACCGCGCGCTCCAACAGCCTGACCCAGTCCCTGCTGGCCAGGTTTCACCCGGAGTCACGATGACGAGAATCCTGGCCATTCACGCGCATCCCGATGATGTGGAGATCCTGGCCGGCGGGACGCTGGCCCTGCTGGCTGCCAGCGGCCACCAGATCACCATCGTCTCCATGACCCCGGGCGATTGCGGCACCACCGAGTACTCGCCCGAGGAGATTTCCTCCATCCGCCGGCGCGAGGCCGGCAGCGCGGCCGCGCTGATCGGGGCCGATTACCGCTGCGCCGAGTTCCGCGACCTGGCCATCTTCAGCGACCACGAATCGCGGCGGCGGGTGGCCGAAGTGCTGCGCGAGTTCTCACCGGAACTGGTGCTCACCTCCTCGCCGGTTGACTACCTCTGCGACCACGAGATCACCAGCCTGCTGGTGCGTGACGCCTGCTTCGGCGCCCCAGCGCCCAATTACGCCACCGGCGCCGTCGAGCCGCGCCCTCCGCTTCCCTCCATCCCGCACCTGTATTTCATGGACCCCGTCGGCGGCGTCGATCGCGACGGCGCGCTGGTGAAGCCCGACTTCGTGGTCAACGTCGAATCCACCTTCGAGACCAAGAAGCGGATGCTGGCCCAGCACCGCAGCCAGCGCGAGTGGCTCATGAAGCAGCACGGCATGGACGACTACATGATCTCGATGGAGGTCTGGACCCGCGAGATCGGCCAGCGCACCGGGCTCGCCTGCGGCGAAGGCTTCCGCCACTACAAGGGCCACCCCTACCCGCACTCGCCGCTGCTGGAAGAGCTGCTGGGTGAAAAACTGATCGTGCGCTGCCCCTGATGCAACCGACCGCCGCCCCTGCGCCCGCCGCTCCCCGCCGGCTCTTCTGGCGGGCGCTGATCCCGCTGCTGCTGTTCGCCGCCATCGTCTGGGTGGCGCCGCGGCCGGCCGCCATCAAGCCCGAGGGCTGGCGGCTGCTGGGAATTTTTGTGGCCACCATCGCCGGTCTGCTGCTGGAGCCGATCCCCGGCGGCGCGCTGGTGCTGGTGGCGGTGACGCTCTCCGCCCTGCTCGGCGGGCTCACCACCGAGCAGGCCCTCAGCGGCTACAGCAACGAGTCGGTCTGGCTGGTGATGGCCGCCTTCTTCATCTCGCGCGCGCTGATCAAGACCGGCCTGGCGCGGCGCATCGCGCTGTTCTTCGTTCGCCTGTTCGGCAAGACCTCGCTGGGTGTCTGCTACGCGCTGTCGCTCTCCGACATGGTGCTGGCCAGCATCATCCCTTCCAACGCCGCCCGTTCCGGCGGCGTGATCCTGCCCATCCTGCGCTCGATCGCCGAGCTGTACGGCTCGCTGCCGGGGGCAACGGCCGCGTTGCTCGGCTCCTTCTTGATGACGGCCGTCTACCAGTCGATCTGCGTCACCGCCGCGATGTTCCTCACCGGCCAGGCAAGCAACCCCATGGCCGCCCAGATCGCCACCACCAGCTTCAACTACCGCGTGGACTGGGCAAGCTGGTTCGTGGCCGGCATCGTGCCCGGGCTGTGCTCGCTGGCGGTGGTGCCGCTGGTCGTCTACCGGTTGAATCCGCCCGAGATCAAGCGCACCCCCGAGGCAGCCGCTTTCGCCGTGCGCGAGCTGCGGGCCATGGGCAGTCTCGCCCGCGGCGAGTTGATCGTGCTTGGCGTCTTCCTCTCCGTGTGCGGCCTGTGGATCACCTCGCGCTGGCACGGCATGGACATCACCGTCACCGCCCTGCTCGGCTCGGCGGCGCTGCTGATCTCCGGCGTGCTTACGTGGGACGACGTCAAGAACGAGAAGACCGCCTGGGACATCTTCATCTGGTACGGCGGGCTGTTGATGCTCGGCAAGGCGCTGAACAGCGCCGGAGTCACCACCGAGTTCGCCAAGGCGGTCGGCGCGGCCTTCGGCGGCGCGGGCTGGATCACCCTGCTCGCCATCGCGCTGCCTCTCTACTTCTATGCGCACTACGCCTACGCCAGCATCACCGCGCACATCCTGGCGATGTACTCGCCGTTTCTGGCGGTGCTGATCGCCAGGGGCGCTCCGCTCGGCCTGGTGGTCTTCGCCTTCGCCTGCTTCACCAACCTGGCCGCGGGACTCACCAACTACGGCACCACGCCCTCGCCGATGTTCTTCGCCCACGGCTACGCCAGCCTGGGGCGGTGGTGGAAAGTCGGCGCGGCGGTTTCCCTGGTCAACCTGCTGATTTGGTCCACCGTCGGCTTCGGCTGGTGGAAGCTGATCGGCGTGTGGTAGCAGGCATGGCCCGGCTCAGCCTGCCGCTGGCGCTCCTGTTCGCATTACCGGTGGCCGAGGCCCAGATCACCGGCAGCACGCGGCTGCTGCTTAACCGCAACGGAGAGAGCGCCGCCTGGAACGGCGTCGGCCGCCTGCGTATCACTGCGAGCTGCACCGCTTCTTTCATCAAGCCGGTAGCCGGCGACCTCCCCGAGACAGCGCCAGCCTATGTGCTGACCGCCGGCCACTGTATCCGGCTCACCAGCCAACCCAACGAGGTGATCGTCGATTCCCCCGTGACGAGCGGCACGTTCATTCCTTCCTACTTCGTCGATACCCAGGATCAACAGGAGACTTTCCGCGCGCGACGGGTTGTCTACGCTTCCATGAAGGGGACCGACGTCGCGATCGTGGAGTTGGATGCCACGTACGCGCAACTGGCCGGCAAGGGCTACCGCCCGCTCGAATTCTCGCCCGAGCAGCCGGCAGCCGCTGAACCCATCGCGGTCACCGGCATCCCTTCGACCGACATCCCGCCGGAGGAGCGCTTTCTCCGCCGGGTCGCTTGCACCCAGCGCGCGCCGGCGACGCTGGTGGAGTGGATCTGGACCTTTTACGACTTCTACCCCAACGACTGTGCCGACATCCGCGGCGGCAGCTCTGGCTCAGCGGTGGTGTCGGAGAGAACCGGCAAGATTGTCGGCGTCCTCAACACAAGCACGCAGGCCGCCGCGTATTTTGGCGGCGGCTTTGACTGCTACCTGAACCTGCCGTGTGAAATCCGCGAAGCGGGCCCGGTGGTCGCGCGCGAGACCAACTACGCGGCGCCAACGGCAGGCCTGGAGCGGTGCTTCCGCAGCGACGGCGTCTTCGATCTTGAACGCACCGGCTGCCCGCTGGACAGGGGCGCGCCGCTCACGCTTTCCGGCACGCTGCGCAGAACGACCCGGCCCATTGTCGAAGAAGCCAGCGGGCAGTCGCGCCGGGTCACCTGGAACACTGCGGTCGCAGGTCTCCCTTACTACCGCTACAAGACCGGCCCGGAAGGCTTCACCGACTGCCGCAGCGCGCAGGGTTACGGGCCGGTAATCGACCTGGCGGTGACCAACAAGATCGACGAGCCGGTTCCAGAGGCCCCCGGCGGATACTACCTCTGCGTCGTGGGCGGCGGCAGCCCGACGGTGGACGACACCTGGCAGGAGCCGCGACTCGCGGTGTTTCGGCACATCCGCATTGATACAACTCCGCCCATCCTCAAGCCGCCCATGCAGCTTGCCGACACCGGCGAATCCTACCGCCTCAGCTTCGGCTTCATCCCCCCGGAAATCTCAAACGTAGAGTACAAGCTGGGGCCGCCGGGCGAGACGGATTGCACCGCGAGCAGCGGATACCAGAGTTACCGGAGAGTCCCGATCAACATTTCGAAGAGCCTGGAGCCTTTGAGACTGTGCGTGGTGGGTCAGGACGACGCCGGCAACCGCACCGTGCCCATCGAGCGGGCGCTGGACGGCTTGCAGATCTTCCCGGAGGGGTTCGTCAACGCGGCCAGTTTCGCACCGGGGCCGGTCGCGCCGGGGGCCTTCGCCAGCCTGTTCGGCCTTAACTTCACTGACCGGCCCGGCGAGGCGGCGGGCGTCACCGTCGCGATCACCGACAGCGGCGGCGTCCGCCGCGAGGCTCGCCTCTACTTCGCCGGCCGCGGCCAGATCAACCTGCTGGCGCCGATCGATACCGCGCTGGGCGCAGCGACCCTCGTTGTCACGAGGGACGATGGCCGCTCGGCCACGCTGCCAATCGAGGTGGACCGGATCAGCCCCGGCCTGTTCACGCCCAACGCCTTGGGCCTGGGCGTGGCCCTCGCCAATGTAGTGCGCGTCCGGGCCGACGGCTCGCGCTCGCACCAGCCGGCCTGGCAGTGCGCGCAGCCGGGCGCTTGCACGACCGCTCCCATCGATCTCGCGCCGGACTCCGGTCAGGTGTTCGTCGAGTTGTACGGGACCGGCATTCGCGCCGCGGGCCTCAGCGGCGTCAGCGTGCGGATCAACGAGGTTCCGGTCGAGGTCCTCTACGCCGGCCCTCTACCCGGCGTTGAGGGGATCGACCAGGTGAACATTCACTTGCCTCACTCGCTCATCCCGCGCGGCTACGTGACGCTGACCCTCACCGCCGCCGGCAAGACCGCGAACCCGGTTTGGTTGCAACTGAGGTAGATTGAAGGACACCGAGCAGGCAACTGGCCATGAAGCAGGAACTTTGGCGGCGAGCCGAGGACCTCTTCCACGCTGCGCTGGAGCGATCGCCGGGAGCTCGCCGGGCGTTTCTCGATGAGGCCTGCGGCGAAGATACGGAGTTGCGGCGGCAGGTCGAGATGCTCGTTTCGAAGGATGAGCAGGCCGGCAGCTTCCTGGAAAAGCCGGTGCTTGCGGATGTCATGGCCACGCTGGGCGCCCGCGGGTCGCTGGTGGGCCGGCAATACGGGCCGTATCGCATCCTCTCCTTGCTGGGCGCGGGCGGGATGGGCGAGGTTTATCGCGCGCACGACAGCAAGCTTGGCCGCGACGTCGCCATCAAGACATTGCCTCCCGAGTTCGCGCGCGATCCGGACCGGCTGGCGCGCTTCCGGCGCGAGGCGCGCATGCTGGCGTCGCTGAACCATCCCAATATCGCGGCGATTTACGGACTGGAGGAGTCCGCGGAAGTGGACTACCTGGTGCTTGAGCTGGTGGAGGGGGATACGCTGCACGGGCCGCTACCGCTTGCCACCGCGCTCGATCGCGCCTGCCAGGTGGCGGAGGCGCTCGAAGCGGCGCATGAGCACGGCATCATCCACCGCGACCTGAAACCGGCCAACCTCAAGGTCACGCCGCAGGGCAGGGTAAAGGTGTTGGATTTCGGCGTAGCCAAAGCGATCTGGGGGACCCAGGGGAAGCCGGATCTCTCGCAGACGGCGACCGCGGCCGGCGCCGGGACCGGCGCGGGACACATTGTGGGTACTCCCGGGTACATGAGTCCGGAGCAGGCGCGAGGCGCCGAGGTCGACCAGCGGACCGACATCTGGGCCTTCGGATGCCTCTTATACGAGCTGCTCGCCGGAAAGCGCGCTTTCGAGAGTGGGACCGTTTCGGACACCATTGCGGCCGTGCTGGAACATGAGCCGGACTGGCAGGCTCTGCCCGCCAAAACCCCGGCGAAGGTCAGCGGCCTGTTGCGGCAGTGTCTCCACAAGGATGCGAACCGCCGGCTCAATAATATTGCAGACGCTCGCGCGACTCTCGATGAAGTACAGCGCAGACGAAATCGCTGGCGATTCTTGGCTATCGCCCGCCAGCCGCGATTCACCATCCCGGCAGCCGCGCTTCTCCTGCTGCTCGGGTATTTGGGCGTGCGACTCTACCAGCACAACGCCCGTGTCCGCTGGGTGAGAGAGCAGGCCACTCCGGAGATTTCCCGGTTGCTGGAGTCCGGTGAATTGAAGGCTGCTTTCCGCCTCATGCGCCGCGCCGAGGCGATCCTTCCCAATGATTCCGCGCTGAAACGAATTCATCACAACAGCTCCTTCGAAACGCCGTTCAGCACCAATCCGCCCGGAGCAGAGGTGTGGGCCACAGGCTACACCCCGGAGGACAATGACTGGCTGCGTCTCGGCACGACGCCGTTCACCACCAAAGAACTGCTGTGGGGGTTTTATCGCTTCCGCATCGTGAAACCCGGATTCCGAACCATCCTGGCCACGGGTGAGGTACGCGGAGGAACTTCCCTGAGTTTCGACCTGGACGCCGAGGGCGCCATTCCGCCCGAGATGGTGCGCGTCCCCGCCGGCATTGTTGGCATTCCCGGTCTGGACGCCGTGAAGCTGAGCGCATTCCTGATCGACCGTTACGAGATCACCAACCGGCAGTTCAAACAGTTCATCGATCGCGGAGGATACCGCAAGCAGGAGTACTGGAAACAGCACTTTGTCCAAGACGGCCGCAGACTCTCCTGGGAAGAGGCCATCGAGTTGTTCCGCGACTCCACGGGCCGGCCGGGCCCTTCCACATGGGAGCTCGGCGCATACCCGCAAGGCCACGATGACTATCCGGTGAACGGCGTGAGCTGGTACGAGGCCGCGGCTTACGCGGAATTTGCGGGAAAACAATTGCCGACCATATATCACTGGCACCAGGCCGCGAGTCCGGGCTTCTACGCGGATATCGCAGACGTGAGCAATTTCAGCGGCGCAGGCCCGGCGCCCGTCGGCTCTTATAAAGGCCTTGGCGCCTTTGGCACTCTGGATATGGCCGGCAACGTGAAAGAGTGGTGCTGGAACGAGACCGGTGGCCGGCGCTATATCCGCGGCGGCGCATGGAATGAGCCGGTGTACATGTTCTCCGATCAGGATGCTCGCCTCTCCTGGGATCGCTCGGCCCAGAATGGTATCCGCTGTGTCCGCTATGACGCGCGCCAGGAATCCGGGCTCCAGGCGCCGGTTACCACGCCCGTTCGTGATTTCAACAAAGAGAAACCGGCGCCGGACGAAGTGTTCCGGCTGTATCGAAGCCTCTATGCCTATGATCCTGCGGACCTCGATTCGCGCGTCGAAGGCATCGACGAGGAGAATTCTTACTGGAAACGCGAGAAGATCTCCTTTGCCGCTGCTCACGGAAACGAGCGGATTCCCGGCTATTTCTACATACCGAAGCATCGAAGCCCACCCTATCAGACGATCCTCTATGCCCACCCCGGCATGGCGTTGCGGCTTTCCTCGCCGCAACCCGCGGAAGAACGGTTCTTTGACTTCGTCGTCAAGAGCGGGCGGGCGTTCCTGCTTCCGGCTCTCAAGGGCCACTATCAGCGCCGGTATGCTGCCCCGCCCGCCGGCCCGAATGCGGTTCGCGACCGGCTGATTCTGGAATCCAAGGACTTCCGGCGTTCCATTGATTATCTGGTGAGCCGTCCGGATGTGGATCGCGACCGGCTCGGCGTCTATGGTCTCAGTCGTGGTGCTTACTTGCTGCCCGTCCTCGCGGTTGGTGAGCAACGCCTCAAAGCAGCCGTGCTCGTCAGTGTCGGTTTGCCTTTCGACCGCCGGTTGCCCGAAGCCGATCCGTTCAATTTCGTTCCCCGCTTCCGGCTTCCCACGCTCATGGCCAACGGCCGATCCGATTTCGTCTTTCCGCTCGAAACATCACAGCGTCCGATGTTACGGCTGCTGGGCGCGCCGGAAAAGGACAAGCGGCTGCGCCTCTGGGATGGAGGCCACGGCGACGTCATGCGTAACTATCGGACGGCGATCAAGGAAGCGCTCGATTGGTTCGACCGATATCTCGGTCCGGTGAAGTAGCGGGCGCGTTTTGCGGCCACACTGCGCCTGACATCAATATGGAAACGGCGGCGGCACGAAAGCGTTGTCGAATCCCAGCTCCTCCGGAAATGCCGCAGCGCCCGGCTTCGTGCCGGTATCGAGCCAGCTTTCCATGGCAGCGAGAGCGGCGAGCAATTGCTTGGCCGTGAAGGCGTTGTGACCAAACACTGGCACGTAGGCCTGCGCCAGGTTTTCCAGGCAACGCCAGTCCTCCACTGTCTTGCGGTAGGCGCTTGCGTGGCGGACGTCGGCAATTGTGTCCAGGGTTGTGTGCAGGACTAGCACGGGCTTCGTCAACCTTCCGCGGACGTCGCCAAAGCGCGTGACGTAATCGCGGGCGCTGGCGCTCGCGTAGATGTTCGTCCGCGCGTTCATCTTCGCCAGCAAATCATCCGCCTGCACGCCCAGCCCGGCGAGGTACTTCTTTTCGTCCGAGGTCAGCGAGTAGCGGTGATCGAGGTTTTGCGCCACCGGGCCGGCGGCCCAATCCTGGGCGTTCGCGCGATCCCAAGTGGTAAAAGCCATATTGATAAGGAATCCCGGGTTTCCGTAAATTGGGTCGTTTTTCCAGAAAGGGTCCGACGCCAGGCCGTTGACGAGACGGATGAACTCCCAGCCGCCGCGGTTGCTTCCATCCGGTTTGGGCCAGTTCACTTTGGGATTGACGTCGGTGGCGAAGTTGAGACCGGACCGCAAGTTCCCTATGGGTCCCCAGGCATCGTCCGGCCATCCGAACACCACCGCATAGGCCAGACCGAAATCGAGGAGCAGATCGAATCTCCTCGGCAGGCCTGCCGCAGGCGGACACGTGGCAATCGCGCCGTCAAAGCTTCGCGGATGATCCTCCATCAAACGTAAAGAGACCAGCGCGCCCAGGGCACTGCCCCACAGGACAACCCGTTTCGGATCTCCGACCCTCCCCCGAAAGTAGGTCGTCAAGGCCAGGGTGTCCTGCACGCCCGCCTTAGCCTGCCAATCGCTGTGCGCGATTTCCGATGCGGCCAGGGCGAAGCCGCGCGAGAGCAGCGTCTCTTCCAGGGGCGCATCCGAGCCAGGGAGTACCGGCGGGACGAGCGCCGGCTCCGGAGGCGAGGGGGCGGCCGCGGTCTTGGTTGACCGAACATATACCAGCAGCGTTCCGTTCCAGTTGGCCGGCACGCGGATTTTGAATTTCGCTCCGTCCAGCGTGTCAACCAGATCGAAGGGCAAGGTCACTCGTAGCGAGCTGCCCGGAAGCGCCTGTGCCCAAATCGGCGGCGCGGCAGCCAGCCCTGCAATCGCCAGCAGGGCAGCCACCGCGGATTGGAGAATCTTTGGCTTATTCATGTTGCAACTCCTCCTATTTGTATTCCGCGAACGGGCGCAGGAATGGTTAACGGGAGGCGGTTTCTTTGTGATAATATTTTGGCCGTCGTGGCGAACCGGGGCCAGCCGGATATCACCGGAATGCT
>ERZ1292640.3093-Hain-H43-02um-R1-3093-length-13093-cov-5_pt1 | contig 13093 bp, 17 predicted proteins | sample MGYA00564404_ERZ1292640 | MGnify/ENA primary metagenome ERZ1292640 (study PRJEB36523, sample SAMEA6512636) | groundwater metagenome | collected 2019-01-08 | study: AquaDiva: Metagenomics assemblies of 32 groundwater samples
CGGGTACATATTTAACGCCTTTAATAGTTTTATTTCATTTATGAAATAGTATATACATAATTATATATAAGCTTTATGTAAACTATTTTGTAGTGGTTTAGCAGCGATTGGCGGGCCTAAAACACAATATTCGCAACTCTTAGCTGCACCGGCCGGCGCAGCTGCCCTTGCAAATCAACCATGATGCGCACAAAGCCGGGCTTGCCAATCGTAAGGGTGGTGTTTTGCTATCTTGCCTGCTTGACTATCTCCAATAACGTGGTTTTTGCCATGCGGATCCCCTGAAAAGGCTGCCATGGCTTAATTTTCTCTTAATGAAAACATTAACATTCTAAACTGTGCACTTTTTTAAAAAATCAATCATACCACTTTCGTTTGCACATTCCCGGCGGTCATTTTATTCAGCCTATCATAGAACTCGCCCTGGAGGCCAGCTGGGATTTCTATCATTGCAATCAGGGAGCCATCGCCGCCGTATTCCTCCTTTTTTATCCCGTATTCCTTGAGGAGGCCGTAGCATCTGGCAGCATGCTCAGGGGGGATTTTCACGGCAATTTTCATTTTCTCAAGGGAAATGGGGATGATCTCGCGGATGGCATCTATTGCCCCTTCCATCTGCTCTTCTGCGGATTTGAATGCATCGAAGTGGAACCTTGCCTGCTCAAGCGCATTTTGGATCCGGATTGGCGGATGGGGCGTTTTTGCGCGGGGATCAACGGCATTCTTCGCTATAAGCTCGATTATTTTCGCCTTCTTTTCTTCCATGAGCTTGCGCTTGTGGTCGGTTGTCAGCTGCAGATCGCCATCCTTAATAATTTTCAGGGCAACGGCAATCGGGTCGGTTGTGCCAAATGCCTTCTTTATCGCGGAATCCGTATGGCGCACGCCATTGTTGGCATCCTTGAAGACTTCTTCCACCAAGAGCACATTGGAAAAATCAGTGCGGGCGCCAATCTTGAAATCATAGCCCTTCTTTGGGTCCACCAGTATTTCAAATTTCTCCCCCGCCTTTTCGTAGCGGCAAATCAGCGTGCCTTCCATTTGGGACATAAAAATCAACAGGGTACTTCAACAATCCAACATTAATACGCATTTCGCTTCCTCAATCTTCGGGGAAATAGAGGTATTTTCTCACTTCGGAATATACCATGTAATCGTATGACCGGATTATTTTGGAAAATTGGCGTTTTATTTTGCCCATAAGCTGCTTGAACTGCTGCGGGTCGCGGACGTGGAATTCCGCCTCAAGATCGCCCCCGCCGACGGTTTCGTCGATATAAACCAGGTTTGGCATGCCCTCGAGATATTCCAGGAGTTTTGCCCTCTTGACCATGTCCTCAAGCTGGAAATCGACTTTGAACAGGGAGTACCCTAATTTTTCCGCGGCTATGATGGGCCTGAAGTTTTGTATTACGCCGTTTGAAAGAAGATTCTTGAGCCGGTATTTGACCATGGCTGGCGTGAGCCCGGTCCTGCTGGCAATTTCGATAACAGGCATCCTGCCGTTCCGGGCAAGGATCCTAAGTATTTGGCGGTCCCGCCCGTCTATCCCGACTTGCGGGCCTTCCCCCACCACCTCGGCGCTCCTGCTCCGTCTGGGCTCATCGCTTAAAATGTAATCGAGGCGGTAATGCCTGAGCTTGGCATAAACCGAGAATTCGCTTCTTTGCACGTATTTCCGGAACTCGAGGAGGAATTTAAGCCACAGCGTCCGGAATTCGTAGATGCTCTTGACCCAAACCAAAAAGCCGATGTCCCAGCTGCCTTCCAACTGCCCCAGCCACCACACCTGCCGCTCGTGCTGGAGAAAATCCGCGATGCGCGTTTCAATCGCGGGATTCGTGTGCTGGAATTTCACATATACGCGGAAACTGGAATAGCCTAAACGGGAGGAATCAATCACGGCATAATAGCCCCGTATTATCCCGCCATCCTGCATTTTCGCAACCCTTAGTGCGACTGACGCTTTGCTAAGATGCACTTTTTTTCCTATTCTTGAAAAGGGGATCCTGCCATTCCCATCGAGTAAAACCAGTATTTCCCGGTCCTTTTTGTCCAGCTTTCCCATTTTGTCCATATTTTACAATATGAGAATTTAATATAATAAATTATCTATTCGTCCGGTTTTTTAGGAAATTAGTTAATCAATCTGATTTTCCTAATTACTCCGTGGTGCACATGAAATCGGCTTATCCGGAGAACTTCAACTCCGAGCAGCTGGTAAAATTATGGGCGGATTTCATCGATTGGGGAAAGCGGCGGGCTGGCGAGGGGGGTTTTTTAATAAGGACGCTCAAAAAGCACGGCTGCACGAAAGTGCTTGACGGCGCCTTGGGGGATGGATGCGATTCCATTTATTTGCTTAAGGAGGGCTTTGATGTCACCAGCAACGAATTCGATGAGGAGTTCATCCGCAAGGCCCTCTTGAACAGCAAAATGCAAAAAGTGCGGCTTGAATTGACAAGGCTTGATTGGAGGGAAATGGGGGAAAACCTTCCGCGGGCTTCTTTTGACGCGGTTCTTGTCCTTGGAAATTCCCTGACCTACCTCTTCAGCAAAAAGGACCAGCTAAGGGCGCTGGCTAATTTCCGCGCCATTTTGAAAAAAGGGGGCATATTGATAATCGATGAGCGCAACTACGATTACATCCTAAGGAATCGGGAGGAAATTTTGAAGGGCGATTTCAAATATTCCGGAAGGGCGGTTTATTGCGGGAAAAAAGTGCATGCCAGGCCAATCCTGATAAGCGACAACAAGGTCAAGATGCGCTACGAACATGAAAACGGCAGCGTGGGGCATTTGACAATGTATCCTTTCAAAAAAGGGGAGCTAAGGGGCCTGCTTAAGGAGGGCGGCTTTAGGGTTTTGGAGGAATATTTGGATTATGGGAGGGGAATTCGGGGAAACGCGGATTTCTATACTTATGTTGCAAGGACATGACTATTTTTGGGAAATAATCAGCGGCTGCTTCAAGGATTTTGGAAGTCAAGATTCGATTTTGCAGAAAATTCAATTATGTTTGCGAAATTATGCGGGGCGCTTTCAGGAAATCCCTAAGCGGCGCCTTGAAGCGCTCGCCGGAATGGTTTTGCCACCCAATTGAAAAGCGGGCCTGCACATCCTGGGAAAGCGCCTCATCCGATAATAGCTGCAAAAAGGCGCGGGAAAACCAAGCAACCTCCTCCCTTGCGCACTGCGCTTCAAGCCGGATCACGATGGTTTTATCGGGCGAGTATTGATCGGGAGGGAAAACTGAAGCGTAAATTTCATCAACTGTTTTTGGGAAGGAATAAGAGGGGTTTAGCGCATCGGAAACAACGCCAAATTCCCTAAGCCAGAGCATGCGGGTTTCATCCTCTAGGGAGGGAAACTTGGCATCGCAAATTGAAAGGATTACTTTTTGGTGCTCGCGATCGATTAGGCAAATGCAATTTGAGGGGGATGAGGATGGGTCCAATAGCGGATCTCCCAGTTTCCTGACGAGAATCGAAAATTCCGTCATAATGCATCACCAGTGAGAAAAAGTTGGAATGGAAACAAAAAATCGGTAAGGAAATTGGTTGGTTCACAAAATTCAAATACATTCCCACCAATTGCCCACAATTGCAAATAAAAAAAGTCGCAGTGCGCCTAGTTACTTAAGGTCGGCGATTAGCTTTGTGATCTCATCCTTCTTGAGGAAAATGACCTTCTTGTGCTCCTTTGAGATGATTGCAACGTCCACATTCGAGGGGGTGAGCTTTTCTTCGACTGCCTTCTTGAGGGCTTTTAGGGCAAGCTTAATGCCATCGTGCTGGGAAAGGTTGTCGGAATATTCCTTTTCGAAGAATTCCTCAGCGGTTTTCTTGCCAGAGCCAATGCCTGTAGCCCGGTATTCGAACAATGCTCCCGAGGGGTCGGTTTCAAACAATTTGAAGGTGCCATCCATGCCCGCAATCAGCAGCGAAACGCCGTAAGGCCGGACGCCGGCAAACTGCGTGAACGTCTGTATCTGGTCGCCGATCTTTTTTGCAAGCGTTTCAATTGGGATTTCGGTGCCATACACAATGCGGTGGCGCTGCGCTTCCATTCTTGCAAAATCAACCAGCTTGCGCGCATCCGCAATGAGGCCGGAGCTTGCCGCAACGATGTGCCTGTCAATTTGGAAGATTTTCTCGTGGGATTCTGGAACTATTAGGGATGAACTTATGCGCTTGTGGGCAACTAGGATTACCGCATCCTTTGCGACAAGCCCAATGCAAGGGGTTCCGGTCCTGACTGCTTCCCTTGCGTATTCCACCTGGAAGAGCCTTCCGTCGGGGGAAAAAACGGTAATTGCGCGGTCATATGCCGCCTGTTGAGGGGGGTACATATTATCACCAAACCAAAGTGTAGGCTAATAAGCATTAGCAAGCCAAATCTACGATGAGCAGTTATAAATAGGTTTGGTTTTTGTTGAGGTAAAAATTGCTTATGGGCTAGGCGGAAAAAATGAGCAATATTAGATTATTCAACATTCGATATCGGAAGCACCCGGAATTCAGCTCACTTATCACCCTTGGAAAAGGTAGGGTCATTAAGGAAGGCAGCCGACTTGACATGGAGCGCGCACTTACAATGAAATATGCAGCAAAAATTGCGCAAACTGCTTTGGATGGGCATGAAATTGGTGTTTTGCAATATGAGATAGTAAGGGCTGAGCCGGAACACGACAGGAGCGGCGGATCTGGAAATGGGCATGCCATATTTTCTGCATATATTGGTAGGATAATGCGGAAAGTTATGGGCGGTAAACAAAAAACAAGGAGGGTGAAAGGAAAAGTCGTTTTATTAAGCAAAAGGATGGGTTATTTTCCAAAAATTAGCGGGGAAGCCGACAGGATTATATCCGAAAAAGTATTGGAAATATTATATCATGCCGGTTTGCGAGGAATTGATGTAGGAGGCTCGAATTTACGGCGAACGCTTGATGGAAAACCATATTTAGGGGAGGTTTTGCACGATGTAAGGGGAAAAACAACTTCTGAAATCAAAGATTCTGCCTTCGATAGGGAGATTGTTAAAAAGATCAGGCGGCTGACAATGGAATATCATGAGAATATTGATGCGTTAAATAAAAATGAAAAGGTTGAAGGCAAATGACTCGAATCGCAATCGTTGACCGGAATTTATGCAACCCGTTAAAATGCAATTTGGAGTGCATGAGGGGATGCCCATCAAACCGGCTTAGGAAAGAGTGCACGTTTTTAGTGGATAAAAAAACCGGCGAAAAGCACATCGATTTCAAATACGAGTACAGCAAGGAGATCAGGAGCAACAGCGTGGCGTTCATCGAGCCTGCGCTTTCGCAAGGATGCAACATATGCGCTAAAGCATGTCCGTTTCATGCGATCAATGTCGTGAACCTGCCGCAGGCTAAAGAGGAGGAGATGGTGTTTTCGTATGGGAAGAATGGATTTTCGCTCTACAAGATGGCCATCCCAAGAACGGGGATTGTTGCAATTGTTGGGGAGAATGGCTGCGGGAAGAGCACGAATTTGAAATTGATTGCAAAAAAGCTTGCGCCATTGAAAACGCCAACAAAGGAGATCAAGGAATATTTTGAAAAAACCAAGGAGGGGGATTTGGTATACAAGCCGCAGGAGATTTCGGGAGAGGGGGAAAGGAGGAAAGTTAGTGAACTACTTGAAAAAACGGCAAATGTGGGGGCAGGAATAGGTGGAAACAGCAAGAAAAGTGTGGGGGCAGGGGGCAAACAAAATGGCACCGGAACTAGGCTTGCAGAAATGACCAAGCTTTTCGATCTTGGCAAGATTTACGATAGGGAATTGCAGCAATTAAGCGGCGGGGAGCTGCAAAAGGTCATCATCACGGCCGCGCTTTTGCATGAGAAGGATATATACTTTTTGGATGAGCCATTCTCGTTCCTTGATTACGTATACCGGGTAAGGCTGATAAATTACCTTTTGGAGAATTTCCAGCAAAAGAAGGTTGTGATCGTGGACCACGATATTTCCCTTCTTTCATATTTGTGCAAGCAGAGCTATTTGATGTTTGGGGAAGCATCAGCTTACGGCATTGTTTCGCAAATTTATGCGACAGATAGGGCAATCAATATGTTCATGGAAGGGTTCATTGCACCGGAGAACATGAAATTCAGGGAGGAATCCATTGCCTACAAGCATTATGTGGAAGAGACGCACAAGAACAAATTATTGGAGCTTGGTGTGGCAAAAATCAGGAGGGGCGAATTTACTCTCGAGAACGCCTCGCCAATAAAAATTAACGAGGGGGAAATTGTGGGTATCGCTGGCAAGAACGGCATTGGGAAGAGCACTTTTTGCAGGGATGTGTTTGAGAAGAACGGGGGGGGAACAGCCTTCAAGGAGCAGGTGCTAAGGCGCGAGGGCGGTATTGCCGGGAAATACCTCCAGAGGAACGATTTGTTCTCGGAAAACTACATCCGGACCATGAAGATGAAAAAATTGGAGTTCTATGAGATTTCCAAATTGAGCGGGGGGGAATTGCAAAAGCTTGAGATATACAAAACGCTAAACCAGGAGAAAAAAGTTTACATTTTGGATGAGCCAACAAACATGCTTGATGTGAGCGCGAGGATTTCGCTTTCGAAAATGCTGCGGGAAAGGGTGGCTGCGGATAGGGCGGTAATTGTTGTCGACCATGATTTGGAGTTTTTGTACAATACGGTTGACCGCCTGATTGTAATGGATGGAAAAAGCGGGGAAAACGGCTTTGTAAAGGGGATTTTTAGCAAGGAGGAGGGCGTTAGGATGCTTATGGAGGAATTTGATTTGAGCTATAGGAAGGATCCGGAAACAAAGCGGCTCAAGCTGAACAAGCAGGGGAGCAAGAAGGATGTGAAATTGAAGGGGGAGGGAAGGTTTGTCGAGTGAGGCATATGAAAGAAAGTGAAGGTTCGGTCCAGGAAATAACATGGAAAAGGTTGGACCGCATAGGCGATCACCTAATTGCTAACCCGGGCGCGCTATTGGAATTGAAGGAATGGAATCCGCGGATGCATAAGGTTATCGAAGCGTTTTGGAGGGATCCGAGAGGAAAACAACTGCATCGAGAATTGGAAACAAACCGCCACACAGCCAGGAAAAGGCTGCTTAGGGCGATGGAAGCATTGGGGATAGATAGAAAACCAGGAAAGGCATATTCCGATTTGACGGCATTGACACCGGGGCAGATGCGAAAACTAGAGAGGGAAAACATCGGCGCACATGAGATTGTAGTGCTTTTACGTGAGGGGCACTGGATTGGACACATCGCTTATAAAAAACAAATCACGGCAAATAGGGTAGCATTGCTCATTCATAGGGCCCGCAAAATTTTGGGGATTGGTAAAGTGCCAGTTGGATATGGCGCCATAACCCTTGCCACAATTGCAAGAACCCCAAAACAATTGCTGGATGGCAAAGCATTTGCCCTAACAAGCAACCCAAGGGCAGGAGAATATCATCGAATGCCAAGGGTGCCCCTTCATGCAAGCCCAAGAACGAGGTATATCCTAAAAGGCTACGAAAGCATAACGCCGGGCTTCCTCGATGAAGTAAGGCATTGGCATAGGGGGGCATTCCGGGCCCTTAACCTATACGCACTAGAGGGGAGACCTAAAACCGCAGGTTGGGTCGCAAGGAAAATGGGAATTGAAAAAACTAAGGACGCGGAACATTTGATCAGGCTTGGCTTTGCGCTCGCGGCAATTGCCCATCATAAAAGGCTGCCTTAAACCGACACACTTAACAGAAGACAAAAATCAACCCCGAGTTGATTTTTTTTCTACCAAACGAATATATCCAAGGAGCGGAAGCTATGTATCCGGAGGCGGGGGGAACAGAATGGCATTCGGGGCATTAAGCAGGTTTTTGGGGAAAAATGGAAAGGGGGAAATGGAAAAAAACAGGGGGGAAATTGCAAAAACCAGCATGGGTGGGAATAACCCCAATGATGGAAACGCAAAGCACGCCCATACGAATAAGCATGGGCAAAAGGCAATCCAAAAGCCGCTGACATTTTGGAATGAGGAGAAGGGGCAGGTATCGGCGGAAATGCTGATAATTATTGCCGCCATGATCGCCGTTGCGCTGGTTTTGGTTTCACAGCTCCAAAGCTCCGCAAAAACCGGCGCAAAGAATTTGGACGCGAAAACGGACAAGGCGTGGAGCGAAATTGACAAAATTGGAAAATAGAAAGTGGAATTTGCTGGGGCGGAATGCAAATGGGGATTGGGGGGCGCTTATGGAGCATGGAACATTGCAAATTGGGGGCAGCTAAATTGCCAAGCCTCATTCATTTGAGAGGAAAAACCGTGGAAAGGAAGGCGCAAATCTCATTGGAGATGCTTATTGTAATGGCGGCGCTTGCGGGGGCGTTAATTGCTTTTTCTCCCTCAATTGGCAAAATATCCTCATTTTCGAAAGCGGCCCTGGTTCAAAAGCAGATGGAATTTGCAGTTGAAAAAATAATTGCGGGAGTTGAGGAAGCGGATTTGATGGGGAATGGCTTTGCCGGGGAAATAAGCGTGCTCCTGCCGGTTGAAATGAAAATTTCATATGGGAGGGGGGAAATGATGTTTGAATATGAATCATTTGGAAGCGCGAGGAAAATCGAGGCGGGGGCGCCCCAAAAAATGGAAATTGGCAACGGGGCCTCAAGCATGGTTGTTTCAAGCGGGGAGAAAATAGCCATTTTGAACGATCGAAGCATTGTAAAAATCAAAGCGGGCCCCAAAAAGGGTTAAAAACGTTATCATGGTAAAAGATAGCACTCTGATGCAAGAGGGGTGTGGAAATTATGAACATTTCTGAATTGAAGGCAGGAACCGGGAACATCGAAGTTACCGGCGAAATTACCAATCTTGAAGCTCCGCGGGAGATCAACAAGATGGGAAGGACCCTTCGGGTTGCGAATGCGACCCTCAAGGATTCGTCCGGAACCATCACGCTTGTGCTTTGGAACGATGACATCGATAAGGTGCAGATGGGAAACATGGTCAAAATTGCAAATGGATATGTAAACACATGGCAGGACAAGACCCAGCTTACGCTAGGCAAGTTCGGCAAGATGGAAGTACTGGAGTGAAAATTATGAAGCCGCAAAAAATCGACAAGGGCGCTTATGAGAGGAATTTAACATTCTTCCTCGTATTCGCATTTTTGGCGCTATTCCTTTTCATGCAGTTTTTGCAGTGAAGTTTTTGCTTTATTGCATACACGCGCCCCTAGGCTTGCGTTGCGTTAATTTACTAATTTGATAAAACTACCCATAACCAACCCTTTTGCTAAGTTGGGCTTATTTTTCTGTCGAACTCCTCATCGACAAGTGGCAAAGCTTAAATAGGAACGAATTCTAGTAGAAAGCATGGAACAATTAAAGGTAAAAATCGCAGGAGAAATTTCGCTTTCATCCGATCCGGGGAGCACGATGAAGAAATGGCGCGAAGTGTTTAATATAGCGCAAACTGATCTTTCCCAGTATTTGAAAATTTCGCCATCAACCATTAGCGACTACGAAAGCAACCGGAGAAAATCGCCGGGAATTGCCGTCATCCATAGGTTTGTTGACGCCCTATTTGCAATTGATTCGCAAAAAGGGGGAACGACAATCAAGAAATTCCGGGAAGCGGATGAGTCCGGAAGGGGGATGTACGAGGCTATCGAATTCATTAAGCCGGTTTCCGCAAAGGAGTTTGCAAAACTAATTGAGGCAAAGGTTTTGGCAAATGGCGAAAAACTGGAAACAAAGAGCATTTTTGGGTGCACCATACTTGATAGTGTGCGCGTGATATTGGAATTGCCATATGAGAGCTTCATAAAAATTTACTCAACCACGTCCGAAAGGGCGCTGATTTTCACGCATGTTTCAACGGGAAGGAGCCCGATGATTGCGGTTAGGGTTACGCCAATCAAGCCATCGATAATAATCCTCCATGGGATTGATGAGGTGGATAAGCTCGCGGTAAAAATTGCGGAAACGGAGGGGATCCCCCTGCTTGTGACTAAGCTGGGCGTTGAGGAGATCAAAAAGCGCGTGAAGGATGTAGCATACTAAGGCGAATTTGATGAATCTTGTTGCCATACTTGCAATTGCAGCACTCATTTTTTCATTTGGGGGAATGCATGCGCTCAATTATGATTTTTCGGCGGGCAAGGCGAAAGTGGAAATTGCGAGCTTTAAGGCACCATATTATTTTGCCCCGGGGGATTTTACGTCCTATTTGAATGCGTATTTTTTCGTATTTGTATTTTCGCTTCTCTTCTTTGGGTTTTCGGCGCCAATTGCCCTTGGTATTGAGGGCACAAAATATGCATCGTTTGCAATCAGCGGCTCCCTTCCGGCATTTGATTATGTTTTCCTGATACCCGAAATGCTTGCGGCATATTCCGCAATCGTGCTTGGGGGCGGGATATTAAACGATATCGATGGGGAAAATGTGTTTGAGAAATGGAGCGCTGCGGTCAAATTCTTCGTTATTGGCCTGGTATTGATGGTTGCGCTTGCATTGATTAGGCCCTACCTGGTAGGCTGAATTTTTATGGAAACCGCGGAATGCGACTTGACTAAAACTAATCTAAGATGCACCATAAGATGGTGAGGAATACCAGCACAATTTGTTGGCGCCGCTTGCCCTAACTTGTTTTGATGCGTCAGTATCATAAAAACTAATTACGGTATTGCCGGGATTTTTGATGTAGGCGCAAAAAGCAATGCCATCTTGAGAAGAACCGCAATCGCCAGAGTCAATGTTAAAATTGTTAATCAATTCATCGGGGCTTGCTGCCATGTCCTTGCAGGCAGTTTCGGAGCCAGGCCCGCCAATTGAAACATTTAGGCCATAGGGCTGGTTTGATACGAAGTCGCATGCAGCTTTAAGCGTGTGGGGGCCAAAATCCTGCGCATATTTCGTTTTGGCAGCATTTGGATCGGGCAGGGGCATTGGCCCAAAATCGCCAGTGCTAAGGGGCGGAATGAAATCGACATTTTTGCATCCCGAATTTGCAGTATTTTTGCCAATGCAGCTCCCATCAATAATGCCGCGCTGCGCGCCAACAGCATCGTTCCTATTCGGATTTGCCCCATATGCCAAGATCCGGTTGAACCGAAATGCCGCATCGAGGTATTTGAAGAAGGGATAGCTTATCGGTGCATCAAAATCCACATCGCTTATGGATCCGGCACGTATCTTGTTCCCGGCGCTATCCTCCGCAAGCACTCTTGGGAATTTCCCGAATACATCGGTGTTTTGGATTGCAATGCGCACAAAAAACTGGTTGCCGCCCTCGCAGCCTAAAACCTTCTTGCCTGCTTTGCAACTGCCATCATCATTGAACTCGCTGCAGCACTCGTAATCATCATCACTTATTATGTCCGTTGCTTGTGAAAACCTATCGCAGTTGAGCTCCACAGTTGAAACTAGCCTCGAGCAAAGATCATCATGCACTATGCCTTCGGTGCTATCGTAGTGGGTAAATGCGGTCACCGCATCCTTGTTTGCAGCGGAGAGGGTGATCCCTTCAAAGCTTGTCTGTTCGGATATGATCCTGACAAGTTCGGGGAGGGAAAAAAGGTAGGTCCCATCGGAGGAGGGCTTGGAGCACACAACCTGCTTCATTATATCCGATGAGCGCTTGCATACAAAGAGCCGCTCTTCACGTTCATCTACCACATCATCATAGGGTTGGGATGGGGTTTGGGTGTTTTCACATAAAGTATCCCCGGAGCAAACACCCGGCCCGGCCGAGGATAGCGTCTTTTCCGTTTCCAGGTTGATGAAGTTCTGCCAGCATTGGGATGTTAGCGCGTATTCGATGTTGCGCTGGAGGCCTATGTTGAAAACTGAGCCAAGGTCGCTTCGGTATATTTCGACAACAGAAACCAGCTTGTTGTGGTAGGAATCTGAAACGGTTTCAGCAATTGCGGCGGATTCGGATCTGGCAATGTTGATTATTACGAGTATGGCTACTAAGAAAATTAGGGTGCCTATGAGGGGGGCAGCGATGAAGGCCTTCCTTTGCATAATTGGTTGAACGGAAGTGTTGGATAAAAAGGTTTTGAACTCTGTCGAAATCAAGTGCAAATGAAGGTTTTGGAAAATCATCCCGCTGCGCAATGAAAAATATGGGCCCGCGGAGATTTCCAGCCTTGCCGATATTCGGCGGAGCCGGCAAATTGTTTTCTTTGGCGGCGCCATCGCCTTTCTTTTTTGAAACCGAAAAGAGCATTGCGCTCTTTACGGCCTCGAAGAAAAAAATCTTCGTGGAGAAAGGCAAGGCATCGGACTCCGAATCTCTCGTGTTTTCTCGGACAGATGGATTTGCAAGTCCAGTAAGACGAGCGTCTTGGCCATTCGACTACGAGCCCATAGCCGATAAATATGGTGGAAAAGGTTAAAGAAAAGGGTGTTTTAACCCGAATTGTCCGGAAAGGGTTGGAGGCAACGCGGAGCTGTTAAAACGGGGGTCGGGCTTTCAATCGGTTCGGAATCGCATGTTTTTTTAAGAGGGGGGTTGTGATAAATGCAATAATTTAGGGGTGGTCTGTATGGGATGGTTGGAAAATATGCTAATACAAGTGGCTAGGCTTTTGTTTGCAATTGTGTTTGCGGTTGCAGCGCAGTATTTGGCAATCAAGATCTTTGATAGGATGACTTCAAGGATTGACGAGCTTGAGGAATTAAAGAAGGGAAACCTGGCAGTTGGCATCGTGCTGGGGGCGGTAATAATATCCGTTGCAACAATCATTTCGGGCGGGGTTGCACGCATGGTACCCCAAAGCTTCAATGCGGGAAGCGTAGATTTTTGGGGGGCGCTGTCACTAGGAATGCTTAATCTGCTGATAGCAATTGTCTTTGCGGTGGTTGCGCAGTTTGTTGCCCTGAGGGTCTTTGATTCCATGACGGAAGGGATTGACGAGCAAAAGGAATTAAAGAGGGGGAATTTGGCAATTGGAGTCCTCCTGGCTGCGGTGATTTTTGCAACTGCGCTTGTTGTGCAGGCGGGCTTGCCGCAGTTCTAGGTTTTTTTATTTTTTATTGTAACGGGTTAGTTTTGTAACTCACCGAAAAGCGTAAATTCTAGCTCTGCCTGCT
>ERZ1292640.3094-Hain-H43-02um-R1-3094-length-13088-cov-4_pt1 | contig 13088 bp, 10 predicted proteins | sample MGYA00564404_ERZ1292640 | MGnify/ENA primary metagenome ERZ1292640 (study PRJEB36523, sample SAMEA6512636) | groundwater metagenome | collected 2019-01-08 | study: AquaDiva: Metagenomics assemblies of 32 groundwater samples
AAATTCAGTCTTAGCAGAATGCAAATTACTAGATTCAATAATAAATTTATCTGGTTGTGCTATAAATGTGCAGGCTTCAGCCACAACCGCACAGTCCTCAATTGCATCCACAAATGATTGAGCATCCATCTTAATTACGCTCTTAAACTCCCACGCAGGCATCTGTTTGTCGTCCCCTTCAACATCAATCAAAGCAAGTGAAAACTCTCTCTTAATTTTATCATTTATAATTAATTTAAGATGACTCTCTTCTTTCTCAAGAACTAATGAACTGCCCATCTTACATCTTCTCATTATTGAATTAAGATTCTCTAAGTTTACTCCAAGAATCTCATCCTTATCAACAACAAACTCCGAAAACAAATCGCTTGGTAAACTAAAATAAGCCATTGCCACATTAGCAGGGTCAAGGGCAGTCAAATTCATCCCTTCTTTAGTTATCTTCAGACGAACTTCAGTAACTAATTCAGATATTATTCCTATAAGATGTGCTAAAATTCGCGGATCTTCAAGTTTTAATCTCATGACTATTAAGACGATACTTTACTTTTAAGCATTATGGTGTTAAGAAGAATAAGAAATAAACAAACCTATTTCAAATCATATTGAAATAGCTACATTCGCATTATTATTTGTCTCGCTCAATTCAGTTAGCACATTTGTATAATCTACTGTCGCAGATGCGGACCAATTACCGTGACAATTAACCATACTCGAGGACTGAGATACAATCGCTTGATTTGGACTTAAAGCAGGAATTGGGAAAGTTCCTGCACCACCACTACCCCACCCACCAATGCAGTTCATAGAATTTCCAGACATCGCAGTTACATTAGTAGATGCAACATTTCCTATATTTTTATAAACAATAGTATAATTAACTAAAAACTGTACTGAACCATTAAAGCTATTATTCAAAACATTATTTATTGAGATATTAACTGTCAAGTCAGGCAAACCAGCACGATAAGGTTTAGATGGAGCCAAATTTACAGAACTATCATTAAAAAAAAGAAACGCAGAAGCAACGACCAAAACTAAAACTACAATCATCAACCAGCTTTTCATATGACTGATAAATCTTAATTGTTTATATACTTTACTTCAACGAGAATCTAAAAAATAAAAAGAAAAAAGGTCTCTGTTTAAGGCAGAGTCGCATTTACAACTCTCATGTTGTTAGCCTCATTCGATTCAACAATAACGCTTCCAGAGTCAGCATCCGCTTGAAGGCGATTGAGCCCACTCAAACCAGTAAGCGTTCCAGAAACAACCGTGCTTTGTCCAGCACTTAAGGCAGAAGTACTAAAGCTCTGAGTAGATATCGCATTTGGCCAATTAACTCCACTGAACATCATACGAGTAGATGAGGCTCCAGCAACAGCATTACCACTGTTTCTAATCGTAGCACTCACAAACACTCTATAAGATGTAAAGTTTGTACTATTATAAGTAACTGTCCCATTCGCAACATACGTGTATGTTAAATTAGAAATAATCAAATCAGGAAGAAAAGTAGTATTTGTAGAATTAGTTGGCTTAATAATACGAGGAGCCAAAGCCGGCTCATCACGAGAAGAAAACATAAAAATACCAACGATAACAGCAACAACCACAATCCCAATCACTAACTTACTCATAACACAAACAAGATTTAGAGGTATATATATCTTTCTTTTTTAAAAAACACAAAAAATAACAAAATAAATCTCGCTAAATAATATAATCAACTCTAATTACATTAGCTTGCATCTGACCAGTTTCAAAACCAACCAAATAAAAGTCGTAAGTTCCTGACGTTGCAGTAACAGGACTAGTTACTCTATAATAAACCCATGTTGTATTACAATAACCGCTTCCACTACAAAGATCAAATGTAGGTGTTGAAATACTAGTAGTCCAACCATGAATATTAATATCCAAAAGATTAAACTGAGTAGTTCCACATCCAGGACCAACATTATTATTTGTTACCATAATAGGATATACCAACTGCGTACCCGGAGCACTTTGATTAGCACTAGTATAAGCAGTAACTGTTGGAGCAACCCTATTACAGTTTGAAACCGGTTTAGGAGCCAATCCAACAACCTCTCCCGTAAAAAATACAAACAGACCAGCAACAAATAAAACAAGTAAAGCAACAAATGCTAATTTTTTCATAAAAAAGCTTATTTTTAACCCTATTTATAGATTTATATCTTTCACTATAGTTACTTAAAAACACTATAACAATTCATATAAACATGTTAGTTGCAGAATAGTCATGTCAGAAAAAGAAATTCCCAAAAAACCTGAAAATACGGAAAAGCAAGAAATATCTGAAAAAGAAAAACGAGTCAGAGCAATCACAAGATTATACTACTCAAACCCAAAAGTTCAGGAAGTCCTCTTAAATTTTTCAAAAAATCGCGAAGTAGTTCCTAGATATTTTGAATCATTCGGCAAACGTCCGGACACTCTACAATATAATTCAGATATAATTGGTCTAGTAAACAAAGGAGCAACTTCTTTTCACGCTTCAGAAGAAATTTGGCACAATCCTTTAGAAATAAATTCAGATATGAATTCAAAAGAACTTGAAAATATGAGAAAATCTTGGGATTTACTGATAGATATAGACTCGCCATTTTTAGATTATTCAATAGAAGCAGCAAAACTTTTAGTTAAAGAGTTAGAAGATAATGGAATCAATAGTTATGGAATAAAATTTTCTGGTTCAAAGGGTCTGCACATCATTGTCCCAGCTAAAGCATTCCCAGAAACTTTCAACGGCATTGAAACAAAAAAAATGTTTCCTGAATGGCCAAGAGCAATAGTTCAATACTTAATGATTAAAATAAAACCAGAATATAATAAAAAAATCACAGAATTAGGAATAAATTTTGAAGCAGTAAAGGAAAGAATGAATCTATCAGAAAAAGATTTAGTCTCAATTCAATGTCCTAACTGCAACAATCCAGTAAACAAAACAAACTTTGTGTCTTTTATCTGCGAGAAATGTGAAACTCCCTATCAAAGACCAAATTACAAAATAACAAAGAAAAAAATCAGATGTACCGATGACAGCTGTTCTGGTTTCATGTCGGTAGTTAAAGAAGAAGATTATTATTTCTGCAACAACTGTAAAACAAAATTAAATATGAATTCAGATGAAATAGAGTTATCTTCAAAACGCCATAAAACTGTAGAAAGCAGGGAATCCAAAAGAGATATTACCGTTCAGGAATTTACAAGAGAACTAGCAGGTGAGAAAATCGCATCATTAGATTTAGTTTTAGTGGCATCAAGACACTTATTTCGTATGCCTTACTCTTTGCATGAAAAAACTTCTCTAGCCAGCATAGTTTTGAATAAAGAAGAATTAAATTCATTTACTCCGAAGGATGCAGACCCTCTTAAAGTTAATATAAAGCCATTTTATATTGAGCCCAATGAAGCAGAGGCAACAGGTTTGTTAGCAGAAGCGCTTAAATGGAAATCACAGAATGAACCTCATGAAATAAAGAAAAGAATTTCAGAAGAATTTGTAGCAGATTTCACAGGTGTTACTGAAGAAATGTTTCCACAGCCAATAAAATTATTACTCAAAGGCCTCCAAGAAGGCAGAAAAAGAGGATTATTTATTTTACTAACTTTCTTGAAATCATTAAATTATCCAAATGATTACATTTCTCAAAAAATAAATGATTGGAATAAAAAGAACGACCCTCCTCTAAAAGATGGCTATGTAAAAAGTCAGTTAGACTGGCACTTCAAACAAAAAAAGAAAATCCTGCCTCCAAATTACGCTAACGAAAGTTTTTACAAAGACTTAAAGTTGATAGATAAAACACCAGCAGATAAAAATCCTTTAGTAGAAGTAATGAGAAAACTAAGAAAATTCAATGATTCAAATCAATAGTAATAAATTTTCTACTCAAATCTTCATTAGCTTTCCTCAACGCAATTTGGTGCCTTATTGTCTTAAGAACAAAATATACTCCAAAAGACAGCAAAGTCACTAATCCGAACCACCCTATAGTTTTTAAGTTTCCTTCAGAAATTGCAAAACCAGCAATTCCTCCCCTACTAAGTCTGACGTCTTGTTCTTTTTGAGCCATATCCAAACCGTCAGTAGCTTCAATTACTAAAGAGTAATCTCCAACTGAATTCTTAGGAAGCTCAAACTCAGTAGTTCCTTCAAATCTTTGTCCAGCTAAAACTTCAATAGGTTCGATAATTCCATCAATAATTAAATTATCTTCTTTTCCGAGTAGCTTATAATTAACGGTAATATTTTTAGGTTTATCTCCGAAATTCTCAATTACATAACTTACTCTTAATTTAGTTCCAACGCGTTCTGAATTTAAAATAGTAACTTCAAATTCCCCACCAGTCACTTCAATACCATAAGTAAATGTAGCATTAGTTTCAACACAATTAGCTCCGAGAGTTACAAAATAATTTCCTACTTCTGCATCAATTGGTACATTTACATTAAATATATATTTTGTAGTCTGTCCAGGACTCAATGACTGAATATCTTCTCCAGAAATCCAATTGTAAACTCCACCCTTTGCAAAAAAGTGACAATTATTCAAAAATCTAAGACCTTTATTAGTCACAGGTAACTCAATAGATTCAGACTCTCCTCTATTAATCTTCAAAGTATCAAGACTTCCCAAACTTAAACTGAAAGAATTAACTCCAGTCACTATTCCACTTCCTCCTCCACCTCCACCAGAACTTCCACCACCACTCGAACCAGGACCTCCTCCAGTCGGAATTGACACAGTAAAACTCTTTCTAGTAATATTTATATTTCCAGCAGAGTCATTAACTGCCAAATTAAAGAAATAACTTGATTCTGTATCTAAAGTGAATGTAGTTGATGCACAATTCAACAATTCAGAGTTACTCACAACAACATTTCCAGTTGCAGCAAATGTAATATTATATATGCATTGTACTGGACTAGCATCTACATAAGTCAAACTTATCGGAATATTGGAAAGACTGCTGTATGTTCCAGTTGGTTCATTCAAATTAACTACAGGTCTCGTTCTATCTATATAGAAAGTCTGATTGCCAGTTATAGAATTATGTCCCACAGTATCATTACATCCAACTGCCCACAGATAAGAAGATTCAGAAACATTACTCAAGTTAAGACTAAAGAAATGTTGTTGTCCAGAAGCCATAGTATAATTTGTCTGATTTAACGAGAAGCTCCCGTTGGAATTTGTCCATAAACTACACGACTGTAAATCCAAGTCCGTGGGAAGATAAACAAAAGAAATGTTTTGTGAAGCCAATGAGCCAAAGTAACCATTAATAGGAGATATGGGCGTTATAGAAGGAGCATCAACACTTACTGTAAAAGTATTAGTATCAAAACCAACATTTCCATTAGTATCATTCGCATAAACCTTTATTTCATATAATCCATTGCTACTAACATTAAACGTGCTGTTCAGACACCCTAGCAAACTAGAATTCAAAAAACCTTCAGTCAGAGTATACCAGCATGCCTGTAGTCCTGGATCTAAAGCGCTAAAATTTAGAGGAATATTTGTAAGATTTCCGAAAACAGATCCTTCTACAGGCGACAATATGGTAACAGAAGGTGCTTGTGTGTTAATATTAATTGTAACAAAAGCCCCATTAATATTTCCCAAACTATCGTTAGCATAGACACTCGCTAAATTTACTCCTTCTTGTCCAATAAATGAAAAGTTTGTTCCACAAGTCACACTCGTATTTATAGCTCCTGAAGAATTTGTCCACCAACATGAGCTCAAACCAACGCCACCATCAAAAACAGTATAGTTAACAAAAACAGTATTATTTGTAAGAAGAGTATTATTTACAGGACTTATAATATTAATTGTAGGAGCTAAGCTATCAACAAAAAAAGAAGTTGCTCCAAATCTTTCAGTTCCAGAGGTATCATTAGCATAAACTCTCCAAGAATTATTTCCTTGAGAACTTGTAAGTCCAGTTATATTATTTCCACAAGTAACTGAATTGTTTGTCAGTCCGCTATCTAGAGAATACCAACAACTATCTAAGTCCGTGTCAAAAACCGTGTAATTAATTGCAGCCTGTATAGCTCTGTAATTTGAGTTGTTTAAAGGAAAAGTTATATTTATTAAAGGAGCTATGTTAGTTGCCAAATATCCAACAGACACATTATATAATTTTGGAGAATATGTTAAATTTTCCGTAGTAAAATCAGCTTTATATTGAAAGTATCTATTTGAGATAAGACTAAGATTTTGAGGAGAAGCAAGCCCGGTCTGATTATAATTCTCTCCAGAACAAGAGCCATCATCACAACTGCGAACGCTCAAGTTTAGTCTCAAAGCTCCTCGCATGTAATGTTCACTAATCTCTTGAGCACTCAAAGATCTGTTGTATATAGCAACTTCATCAATCTCTCCGTCAAATGGAAAAGCATTTGGGGTTGGTCCGTTCCATCCGGATCCAACAATCAAGATTTTATTATTTCTCGCTAAGTTGCCTGTTTTAGACACAGGACTGCCATCAAGAATACCATTAGAATAAAGACGCATCTGAGAACCATTATAAGTCAGAACAACATGATACCAATTATTTATTGAAAAGATACGACTTCCAGTAATGCTAGAGGCACCAAGATCTGCAGTTAATCTACTGCTTGCAGAAATAAAATATAATGAAAATACGGCAGGATCTTTATCGATAATTGTAGGGAAGTTGAAAGATGGAGATGCTGTAGAAAAACTTTCTGGATTTACCCATGCTTCTAAAGTAAGCTGATTTGTAAAATTAAATTGAGAAGGGGTTCCAAAACTAATATATTCTCCGCTTGAACCAGATCCAGTTTCAAAATCTAAACTTGTATTGAATTTTCCTTGAGCATTGTATTCAGGACCTTCAAATAAAGTTGCAATCCCAGTATTATCATATCCTGAATAATCTGTAATATTTCCACTCTGCTCATTTAAGTGAGTAAGTAAAACATTTCCAGTCATATTAACAGGGCTTACAAAATCTCCCGTTTCAAGCGAACCGTTAGAAGGCAGTTCACACCCATAACATAACTCGGTTCTCCATGAAATATTTTGCCATGTAGAATTAAAAGTGGCATCAAAAACTCTACTTGAAAAATTTCCAAATAAAAATCCTTGAGATATATTCAACTGAACAAATCCCGAAGAATTATGAAAAGTTCCATAAAAAGTACCTTGAGAAAAATCTTCTTGTATTAAAATAGCACTAGCAAACGCCAAGAGCAATAGCATACTTACAAATAAAACGCCTCTCTTTCTCAAAAACATAAACAATTCAGGTATCTTCTAATTTTAAACATTGCTCTTTGCTTGTCTGCTAAATCTTTATAAAGTTATAACTCTTCAACCGACCATGTTAAAAAAGGGTGTCTTAGTTGTCTTAGTCCTATTACTAAGCGGTTTAGTAGTTGCACAGAGCAATAATACAAACAGTTCAGTTTCAAATCCGACTCCTAGCTCAAATGCAAACGTCATAGACAAAGCATATTCATGTTTAAAGAATCAAGTAGAAAAAGAATCAACCGTCATTTCTCTTCAAGAAGCAATTTTCGGAATTCTAGCTTTAGGTTCAAATACTAAATTGAACGCAGTTATTGACGGTAAAATAGTCGACGGAAATCACTGGACAGATTCTACAAATCAAATAAAAGAGACTTCACAAGCACTATTAGCTTACAATCGCATCAACAAAAACACAGATGCAATTGAAACATGGCTGTTAAGCAATAAAAGAACAGCAACAGATTTAACATGGTATTTAGAAATAGACATAAACAATCACGAGCCTGCTTCATGTACTGTAAAATCCAACAACGACGAAAAAACAATAAGAGTTAACGCAGACATGACCTTATCAGGAAACACAGGTTCATGCCTGTCTGTAGCTTCTGGAGGATTCTGGTTAAGAATAAGCAACACTTGTATAGATAACAATTTCACAGTATCTTGTGATAAAGATTTCACAACTTCTACTTTATATCAAAGAACTGGCTCATCAACAGTTTTTGTTTCTCCAATATCTCATTCAACTTCAGCATTAGGAACAACATCTGAAAGCGTAAATTCTAAATGTTTTTCTACAGCAACGACAGGTTGCGATTATGAAGGCACATTATGGGCAGCAATTGCATTAGACAAATCAGACAACGACATAAGTGATTATCTTCCCTATCTTCTAGCTCTTTCAGAATCAAATCTAAGATTTTTACCAAGTAGTTTCTTACATATCTTAACTGACGGTCAAGACCAATATTCTCAACTCGTTCAATCTCAAAAAGAAAGTAAATATTGGGAGGCACCAAATACACCTTATAATAGATATTATGATTCTGCATTAGCATTATTATCATTAAAGGATTCGAGTTCAACCGAAGAAGCCGGTTCAAAAACCTATTTCGAAGGCATAACAACTGCAGAAGGTTGTTGGAACAATAATAATATTCGAGACACAGCATTCCTTTTGTATGCTGGCTGGCCAAGATTAATCTCGACTGTCGGCGGAGGTCCTAGTCCATCGCAAAGTTGTGCCTCTGCAGGTTATAGTTGCATATCATTAACTGTCTGTAATGGATTAGGAGGAAACAAAGTTCAAGACTACGTTTGCCCTAACGCAGGCATATGTTGTTCAGAATCTCCAGTAGAACAATCTTGCTCAGAGCAAAATGGAAATATCTGTACATCAGCAGAACAATGTTCTGGAACAGAAGTTTCATCGTCAGATGGTTCTTGTTGCCTAGGAACATGTTCTCCAATAACTCAAGCAGACGAATGTACTCAAGCAGGCGGAGAATGTTATGACTCATGCAATGAAAATGAAGAAACACTTCCAGATACATGCGGTGGCGATGACGCAGGCAAAATATGTTGCAAATCCACGGAAGTTACAGAAAGCGACACAAACTGGGGTTTATGGATAACTTTGCTAATAATATTAATCTCTCTTGTAGTCGTAGGAATATTAATGCGTGACCGTTTGAAAATGATGTTGTTCAAATCAAGAAATAAGCCAGGTAGTCAACCTTTAGGTACAAGTCCTCCAGGCCCAGGAAGACCACCATTCCCTCCATTCCGAGGTCCTGTCCCATACCCAAGAGCACAACCAAGAATAATTAATCCTCAACAAGGCGTACCTCAACCTCAAAGACGTCCAGTTCCAAGCAGAGACAATGAAATGGAAGAAACAATGAGAAAGCTGAGAGAAATGGGTAAGTAACTACTTCTAAATTAAAACAAGCAAAACATTTAAAAACCCTTAATTAGTAGCCAAATCATGGAAACAGACTCTAAATATGGTATTAGAAAAGCACAAGTAGTTTTACCAACAAGAGACTTGCTTGTAGTTCCACATAGAGGAGTATCTTTAGCTGTAAGCCATCCAGCCTTTGGTCCAAATCTTTACAGTACAAATGTAGCAGAAATGGGCGGAACATATTCTCACAATTCAGAAGGGTTAAATTTACCGCAAATAACATTTAGAGAACCAACAACTTCTCAATCAATTTCAACAGCATTTTATGGATTTGGAGAAGATGGAGAATTCGACGCTAAAAGAGATATTTTTGACCCAAGATGGCTTCAAGCAGGAAGAATAGTAAGAACTTCAAATGGAGTAATTGTAAATCCTTTAAGGGATAAAAATGGAAAGCTAGTCTTAAACCAAGGAGATTTAGAAGCAATACAAAAGAATTCGAAAAAAGTTCCAGTAGGAAAAGGACATATTTATCTTGGGCAAAATGATTTTGGCTTTGCAGAATACGAAACATTCCAAACAGGAGTTCAAGATTGCGATATTTTTGCAGAAGGTGGACTAGCAAGAGTCATAGAACACACAGAAAAATTTGCTAAAAAATTAAAGTCTATTGCTTCTCCAAGAAATTATCCTAAAGGAGTTAATGTCTGGGGTTTTGAAGTACCAGAAGAACCAGTTGAAAGAGTGCTGACTCTGGATTCCGACAGGTACCTTGACGGCGACAGGTTGGACGTCGTCGGCTACGACTGGTACTGCTACGACGGCTATGCTTTCGGGGTGCGTCAGTAGTTCGCACTTCAGTGCGAACGCACGCAAAAATTTTCTAACCCCCAATATTTATATAAACCAATTCCTCAATAATACAATGAGGTGGATATTCCTAACATTATTTTTAACAATCTTAATTCCATTAGCATCGTCAATAAGCACAACAATGCTTCCAACATATCAACCAGGAGAAACCATGATTGCAGAAATTCAAGGAAATATTCTCAAACCAATTTCTACATCAGATATAATATTCAAAAGAGCTCATGTAGCAATAGCCGTAAATTACGACGTAAAAAGAATAGGCGACAAATATTATATTTACGCTCAAATGCCTACAAACCCCAACAACTATACTTTATTCATAAATAATTTAGCAACGACAGTAAACGGCCAGAATAGAGAAATAAACTACAATCAAACATTCACAGTTTCTGGAAATTTAAGTGATTATTCAATAAGTCCAGGATTTATAGTTTCAGATAAAAATTTTATTCTAACTATAAATTCAAACTTAGACATACCAACAACAATCAATATGAATTTTCCAGATGAAAGAGCAGTAACTCTTCAACCAGGCGTAAATAACATCCAAATGCAAATATCTTCTATATCTCAAGGAGTCTATTTGGCAACAATCGGAAAATACACAGTACCCATACAAATAATAAAAACAATAATGAATCAATCTAAAGAATATATGATTAACTTATCTGTCCAAAGTATAAGGCAAACAATTCTAGAAAACCAACAGAAAACATATAATTTTTCAATAACTAATATAGGCCAAGAAACAGCAGATAATCTTTACTTCTCTTTTAATCAAGAAGTCTTTGAAATATCCCCTTCACAAATCGAACCAATTCAACCAAATAATTCACAAGAATTTAATCTTTCTTTAAAAAGAACAACAGGGGATCCAATATTAGAAAATATCTTAATATCAAGATCTGGAAGCATTTTAACAAATATGGAAATAGACATTTCATTCACTACTAACGAAACTCAAATAACTAATTCAAGTAAAGATCAATACTACTGTTCGGAGTTAAACGGCAAATTCTGTTCGGCCACAGAAACCTGCTCAACTCAAACAATTCAATCATTAGATGGCCCATCGTGCTGTACAGGCACCTGTCAGGTAGAAGAAAAATCAAGTAATTCCTGGATTGCTTATGTCTCAATAATTTTAGTATTAATAATATTGGTCTTCGTATACCTTAGTTACAGAAAAAACAAATTGCCTAAATTAAACAAACCATCGCCACTAAGTGCTCCCCCATTAAGAAGACCAATATAATTACTTATTTTTCTTACTCTTCTTTTTCTTTTCTAGATTAGTCTCAATTTTAGTAGATTCTCTTTTAACTTCAAATTTAGGAACTTCACTCTTCGTATCTATTGCAAAAACCTTCTTCATATCTCCGCCCTTTCTCAAATATTCTAATTTGCTAATTAATATGTCTCTCTCACCCATAATTCTTTTTGCAAGAGCATCGTAATTATGCAATTTACTGACAACAAAGTTAGCAAACTCATTAACTTCAAATGTGTTTAGTTTAAAACTTTCAGGCTCATAAACTTCTATGTGTGCTGGCAAATAAGTCATTATGGCATTAAAGAACACAGGTAAGGTCTCAAATTTCATTTCAACGTCAGCAAATGTAGTCCATAAATTATCTACCTTTTCAACTTTTTTAGGCTCATGAATTTCTTTACTAAGCACAGCAACACCTTTTTCAGTACCTAGTTTATCTACTAGCTCAGTAAGAGCAGCCTTCAAATGTTCGGCAGGCCTGCCAAGGATTTCAATTATAAATTTAGCAGTTAAAGCACTCATATGTTGTAAAAAATAACCTCTATTTTAAATCTTCCGACACATAAATTATTATAAACTCTTTAAATCACAAAATCATAATGGGTGCTAAAATCTCTTGTTACACATGCGAACACTACAGACCCACAGGAAATCCAGAAGTAGGGCTGTGTATGATTTTAGATGATTCAGTCTATTCTGTTAGTCCTTCAAGTAATGAATGTCTTTACAATTTTAATTTACTTCCTAAAATATTAACAAAAGCACAAGCCACAGCAAGAGACAAAAAAGCAGAAACAAGAAGAGCAAGCCTCATAGCCCATGTAGAAGCCCTAGCAAAAGAAGTATCCTCATGGCCTGAAGAGAAAAGAAAAAGATGCTACGGTCAGTAACTTTCAAGAACTTTTTATTTATTAATATTTACCTGTACGCTGGGGGTCGTGATGGAACATGGGCCACTGTAAGGCTGATGAGGTAGCGGGACCGTTGAATTCCCAGAGGTACATCAGACCCGTATTATCTATCAAAAATACATCAAGGAGGTTGTCCGCATCTATTTTACCTGCGACTGGTGCGCTAGCGAGAGATTTAAGCGGCTTTGGAAAGTTAGGCAGAGGAATACCATTGGCAGTAAATCCAAAAAGTTTTCCTTGATTTTCAACAAGTCTGGAAGTGACAACGAGAATATCCATTGAACCATCGCCGTCAATATCAACAAGTACTGGGCTTGTCGGAGGATCCCATCCGCCCCCAACAGAGGCAGTGTAACCATTCAGATGCACTGGCCAGCCGGAAACAGTAGTACCGTCATGATTTAGGACGTATAGAGTGTGTCCTCCAGCAATATCAAAGCTCGTAAATACAATCTCTAAATCGCCATTTCCATCTACATCTCCTATCGCAGGCGCATAGATTGTAGAGTCGTAAGGTTGTGGCCAGCCAGGAACAGCAGTCCCATCGTGGTTGAAAACTTGTAGTTGGCCTTGTGCTAAAACGATTTCCAATCTACCACCATCATTTTGGTCTAGATCGGCAAGTACTGGCGCTGACCAGCTTGAAAAGCTTGCTTTTGGCCAGCCAGGAAAATTGGTTCCGTCGTGATTAAATACATAAGCGTTCGGAACGCCTCCAGTGTAAGGTTCTAAAGTGGTTAAGATTATTTCTTGGTCACCGTTATTATCAATGTCGCCAACAGCAATACCACGGGGTACACACTGAA
>ERZ1292640.612-Hain-H43-02um-R1-612-length-29109-cov-8_pt2 | contig 13088 bp, 12 predicted proteins | sample MGYA00564404_ERZ1292640 | MGnify/ENA primary metagenome ERZ1292640 (study PRJEB36523, sample SAMEA6512636) | groundwater metagenome | collected 2019-01-08 | study: AquaDiva: Metagenomics assemblies of 32 groundwater samples
AGTCGATGAAGCTCACGTGGTTGGCCACAATCACGGCGCCGCCTTCGCGGGGCATGGCTTGATTCAGATTGGCAAGCGCGTCGGTGACAAGTACGAACCGATACCGCCGGCCGGCGACGAGGGAGGCTCGAAATGAGTCGCGTGATTGTCGATCCGGTCACCCGCATCGAGGGCCACCTGCGCATCGAAGCGGAAGTCGACGGCGGCGTCGTCAAGGACGCCTGGTCGTCGTCGACGATGTTCCGTGGCATCGAATTGATCCTCAAGGGCCGCGACCCGCGTGATGCGTGGGCGTTTGCGCAACGCATCTGCGGCGTCTGCACCACCGTGCACGCCATCGCCTCGATCCGCGCGGTCGAGAACGCCATCGGTTCGGCGCCGCCGCCCAACGTGCGGCTGCTGCGCAACCTGATCATCGCGGCGCAGTGCGTGCAGGACCACGTCGTGCACTTCTATCACCTGCACGCGCTCGACTGGGTCGACATCGTGTCGGCGCTGTCCGCCGATCCCACCAAGACCGCGTCGCTGGCGCAATCGATTTCGGACTGGCCGCTGTCGAGCCCGACTTACTTCACCGGCGTGCGCGACCGGGTGAAGGCATTCGTCGAGCGCGGCCAGCTTGGCCCGTTCGCCAACGCCTACTGGGGGCACCCCGCCTACCGGCTGCCGCCCGAGGCCAACCTGATGGCGGTGGCCCACTATCTCGAGGCGCTCGACTGGCAGCGCGAGTTCATCAAGCTGCACGCCGTGCTCGGCGGCAAGAACCCGCACTTGCAGAGCTTCCTGGTCGGCGGCATGTCAACGCCGATCGATCCCAACAGCCAGTCGGCGCTCAATGCCGGCACGATCGCCGAACTGAAGCAGTTGATCGCGAAGGCGCGCGACTTCGTCGTCCGCGTCTACATTCCCGACCTGCTGGCGATCGCCGGATTTTACAAGGACTGGGCGGGGCACGGCCGCGGCGTCGGCAACTACCTGGCCTACGGCGAGTACCCCGACGACGACACCGCCTCGCCGGCGTTGTTCATCCCGGGCGGCATCATCCGCGCCCGCGACCTGTCGAAGACCGAGGCCTTCGACGCCGGCAAGGTCACCGAGTACATCGCCCACTCGTGGTACGACTACGAGCAGGGCGATACGGCGGCGTTGCACCCGTCCAAGGGCGAGACCGCGCCCAACTACACCGGGCCAGCGCCGCCGTACGAGCGGCTCGACACCGACAAGAAGTACTCGTGGTTGAAGTCGCCGCGCTATGCCGACGAGCCGATGGAGGTGGGGCCGCTGGCGCGCATGCTGGTGGCGTACGTCTCAGGGCAGCCGCGCGTGAAGGCGCTGGTCGACGGCGCGCTCAAAGCGCTGGGGGTCGGGCCCGAGGCGCTGTTCTCGACGCTCGGGCGGGTTGCCGCCCGCGGCATCGAAACCCAGGTGCTGGCCGAGAAGATGGACGAGTGGGTGGACGCGCTTGCCGCCAACATGGCGGCCGGTGACCTGCGCATTCACGACACCAGCAAGTGGGATCCCGCGTCGTGGCCGGCCGAGGCGATGGGCGCTGGCTTCCACGAGGCGCCCCGCGGCGCGCTCGCGCACTGGGTCAACATCGGCAGCGGCCTGATCCAGAACTACCAGTGCGTGGTGCCGAGTACCTGGAACGCCGGCCCGCGCGATGCCAAGGGACGCCGTGGACCCTACGAGGAGGCGCTGATTGGAACGCCGGTGGCCGACGCCGAACGGCCGATCGAGATCCTGCGCACCGTCCACAGCTTTGATCCGTGCATGGCTTGCGGCGTCCATGTCGTCGATACGACGCGCCGGACCCTGGCGAGCGTGAGGGTGGTATGAGCGCCGTCGACTTGACCCGGCGCGTTCAGGTCTACGTGTGGGAGGTCCCGGTGCGGGTCTCGCACTGGCTGATCGCCCTGTCGATCGTCGTGCTCGCGATGACCGGCTTCTACATCGGCCGCCCCTTCGTCACGGTCGCGGGACCGGCCGGCGAGTCGTTCTTCATGGGGTGGGTCAAGGTGATTCACTCCTACACCGCGTACGTCTTCATCACGGCCGTGCTGGTCCGGTTGATCTGGATGTTCTCCGGCAACAAATACGCGCGCTGGGACAAGTTCCTGCCGGTCCATCCGTCACGGCGCCACGGCTTGTGGCCGACCATCAAGTTCTACCTGTTCGGCATGCGCAAGCCGCCTGGCTTCGTCGGCCACAACCCGGTCGCGGGCGCGACCTACACGTTGGTCTTCGGCCTTTACTTCGTGGCCATCCTCACCGGGCTGACCCTGCGCAGCGGCAGCGCCGACGTCGGCTCCCCGATCGCCTGGTTCGGATCGCTGGCGCCGCTGGTCGGCGGCGTGCAGGTCGTGCGCTGGATTCACCACGGGGTGATGTGGCTGCTGCTCGGCTTTGCTGTGCACCACGTTTACAGCGCCATCCTGATGTCCACCGTCGAGGCCAACGCGACCATGGAGTCGATCTTCTCGGGCTACAAGTTCGTCCCGCCGGAAGACCTCGTGCATTCCGGCTATCGATTCATCAACCGCAAGGGCCAGCTCGATGAATGAGCGCACGCCGCTTCTCGTGCTGGGCCTCGGCAACGTGCTACTCGAGGACGACGGCGTCGGCTCCGCCGCCGTGGCGCGGTTGCGCGACCGCTACGACGCGCCCGCCGGCGTGCGCGTCTTCGACGGCGGCACGCTCGGACTGTCCCTGCTGCCGTATCTCGATCAGGCCGATGCGCTGATCCTCGTCGACGCCGTCCGCACCGACGACGCGCCGGGCAGCTTCGTGCGGATCGATGGCGACGACGTCCCGCCGGCGGTCGCCACGCGACTGTCGCCGCACCAGGTCGGCGTTGCCGACCTGCTCGACGGCGCCCGCTGGCTCGACCGCTATCCCGTCCGCGTCGTCCTGCTCGGACTGGTGCCGCAATCGATCGAACTTGGGATTGGCCTGACGCCGGCCGTCGCAGACGGTCTGGACGATCTCGTCGCCCGGGTCGCCGCCGAGGCCGCGGTCCTGGGCTTTCCCTTCCGCCTGAAGGCCGTGGCACTGGCGGCGGCCACCGGCGACGCGGTCGACGTGGGTCGCCTCGCCGCCGTCGAGGCCCGCCATGCATGAACTGACCCTCGCCGCCGGCATTCTCGACATCGTCCAGCACAACGTGCTCGCCGCCGATGCGGCGCGCGTGCGCGCGGTCCGCGTGCGCGTCGGCGACCTGGCCGGCGTCGTGCCCGGCTCGCTGCAGTTCTGCTTCGAGGCAATCGTCACCGGCACGCCGTTCGCCGCCGCCTCGCTCGCGATCGAGCGGGTCGCCGCAGTGGCGGAATGCCGCGAATGCGGCTGCACGACCGGCCTGTCGGGGCCGCAGTTCGTCTGTCCCGCCTGCGGCGCTCTCGGCATGGCCGTGCTGTGCGGCGAGGAGCTCCAGGTGGTCGACGTCGAACTCGACGATGCGATGGCGAGGGCGTCATGAGTGTCGTCACCATCGAACGCAAGGTGCTGCAGAAGAACGACACGCTCGCGGCCGCCAACCGCGAACGGTTCGCCAGCAACGGCCTGCTTGTCCTGAACATCGTCAGTTCGCCCGGCGCCGGCAAGACGACGCTGCTCGAGGCGACGATCGAGCAGTTGCGCGACCGCGCGCGGATTGCGGTGGTCGAAGGCGACGTGCAGACCGACCTGGATGCCCAGCGCGTCGCCAAGTACGGCGTGCCCGTGGTGCAGATTGTGACCAACGGCGGCTGTCACCTCGAGGCCAACCTGGTCGCCGACGCCGTCGGCAGCCTCGATCTCGACCAGGTCGACCTGCTGCTGATCGAGAACGTCGGCAACCTGGTCTGCCCGGCCAACTTCGACCTGGGCGAGGCCATGAAGGTGGTGGTGCTGAGCACCGCCGAGGGCGCCGACAAGCCATTGAAGTACCCGGCGATGTTTCGCAAGGCCGCGGTCCTGATCATCAACAAGGTCGACCTGCTGCCGTACGTGAGCGTCGACGTTGCCGAGATCAGGCGGCACGCACTCCAGATCAACCCGTACCTGGTCATCTTCGAGACCGCCGCGACGTCGCGCCTCGGGGTGACTGAATGGTGCGACTGGCTGGTCGCGAAACTCACGGCCGGCCATGCGTGAACGCCTGCGGCTTGCGGTGCGGGGCGCGGTCCAGGGCGTCGGCTTTCGCCCATTCGTCTACCGCCTCGCCGGCGAGCTGCAACTCGATGGCTGGGTCCGCAATTCGACGATGGGGGTCGTGATCGAGGTTGAGGGCCCGCGCCGCGACCTGGACGCATTTCGTTCCCGCCTGACTGACGAGCGGCCGCCCCGCGCCGCGATCCACAGCCTCGAGGCGGCGTGGCTCGACCCAGCCGGCCAGCCGGGCTTCGAGATCCTCGACAGCGTCCGCGACGGCGCGATCACGGCGGTCGTGCTGCCCGACATCGCGGTCTGCGATGACTGCCGCCGCGAGATCCTCGATCCGGCGAACCGCCGGTTTCGCTACCCGTTTACCAACTGCACCAATTGCGGGCCGCGGTTCAGCATCATCAACGCGATGCCGTACGACCGCGCCAACACCTCGATGGACCGGTTCACGATGTGTCTGGAGTGCGAGCGCGAGTATCACGACCCTCGCGATCGGCGGTTCCACGCGCAGCCGAACGCCTGCCCGCACTGCGGTCCGCGACTCGAGGCCTGGGACGCTTCGGGCCGGCGATTTGCGGACAGCGATGCCGCGTTGCACGCGGCGGTCAGTGCGATTCGCGAGGGGGCGATTGTCGCCGTCAAGGGCCTGGGCGGATTCCACCTCGTGGCCGATGCCGCCAACGAGGATGCCATCCGGCGCTTGCGCGCGCGCAAGCACCGCGAAGAGAAGCCGTTCGCCGTGATGTATCCCGACCTGGTGTCCGTTGGCCGTGATTGCCTCGTGACGGAACCGGAACGGCGGCTGCTGACGTCGGCGGAAGCGCCGATCGTGCTGCTGGCCAGGCGCGCTCAGGTGGGGCCCGGCCTGGCGCCGGCCGTGGCTCCCGGCAATCCGAATCTCGGCGTCATGTTGCCGTACACGCCGTTGCACACGTTGTTGCTGGGCGATTTCGGCGGACCGGTCGTGGCCACCAGCGGTAACCAAGCGGACGAGCCGATCTGCACCGGGGAACACGAGGCCGTCGACCGGCTCGGCGCGATTGCCGACCTGTTCCTCGTGCACGATCGCCCGATCGTGCGCCACGTCGACGATTCGATCGTGAGGGTGGTACTCGACCGCGAGCTGGTGTTGCGCCGGGCGCGCGGCTACGCACCACTGCCCGTGCCCATCACGACGGCGGCCAGCCGCGAGACGCCGGTCCTCGCGGTCGGCGGACACCTCAAGAACACCGTGGCCCTGGCGGCCGGCGGCGATGTCATCCTTAGCCAGCACATCGGCGACCTCGAATCGCCCGAAGCGAGCGCGGCGTTCGTCCAGGTGATTGGCGATCTCCAGCATCTCTACGGGACCACGCCAGGCGCCGTCGTCGCCGACCGGCACCCCGACTACCGCTCCACCCGGCACGCCGCAACGCTCGGCCTGCCAGTCGCGCACATCCAGCACCACGTCGCGCACGTCGCCGCTTGCATGGCCGACAACCAACTCGCCGGCCGTGCCCTCGGCGTGGCGTGGGACGGCACCGGGTACGGCCTTGACGGCACGGTGTGGGGCGGCGAGTTCTTTGCCGTGGATGCGGCGTCGTTCACGCGCGTGGCTTGCCTGAGACCCTTCCAGTTGCCCGGCGGCGATCGCGCGATCAAGGAACCGCGCCGGTCGGCGCTGGGGGCCCTGCACGCGATCGCCCGGGAGGCGCCCGCCGCTGTCTCGCCGGCGATGGCCGCCGCCTTCACGGCCGGCGAATCCCTGCTGCTGATCGACGCCATGCGCCGAGGGCTGAATGCGCCCGTCACGACGAGTGCGGGGCGGCTGTTCGATGCGATTGCGTCGCTGGCGGGTCTGCGCCAGCGCTCGAGTTTCGAAGGACAGGCGGCCATGGACCTGGAATTCGCAATCGTGCCGGGGATCGATGACGCCTATCCGTTCGCCCTGACCGGCCAGGGACACCGCCTGGGCCTCGGCACGTGGCAGGCGCCGCGCCTCGTGATCGACTGGGCGCCCATGGTGCGGGCGGTGGTTGACGATGCGGTCCGCGGGGTCGCGGCCGGCGTCATCGCCGCGCGCGCCCACAACGCCATGGTCGAGATGATCGTGGCGGCTGCCGAAGCCGTCAACGAAACCGCCGTCGTGCTGAGTGGCGGGTGTTTCCAGAACAAGTACCTCATCGAGCGCACGGTCAACCGGCTGCGGCGCGCCGGCTTCCGCCCGTACTGGCACCAGCGCGTGCCGCCCAACGACGGCGGCATCGCCTTCGGCCAGATCGCCGCGTACCTTCGAGCCAAGGAGAGACCTCAATGTGTCTTGCCATCCCCGGACGCATCCTCACGATCGACGGTGACGACCCCGTGCTCCGCAGCGGCCGGGTCGACTTCGCCGGCGTGGTGAAACGCGTGAACCTCAGTTACGTGCCCGACGCGGTCGTCGGCAACTTCGTGCTGGTGCACGTGGGCTTTGCCATTTCGACGGTCGACGAGGACGAGGCGCGGCAGGTGTTCAGTTATCTCGAGGAGATGGGTGAGCTGGCCGAGCTCGAGGAAGGGGAGCCGTCGTGAAGTTCATCGACGAATACCGGGACCCGGAAGCGGCGGCCGGTTTTGCCCGCGCGCTGCGCCGCATCACGACCCGCCCGTGGACGCTGATGGAAGTGTGCGGCGGACAGACCCACGCCATCGTCAAGTTCGGCGTCGACGAGCTGCTGCCGCCGGAGGTCGAGCTCGTGCATGGTCCCGGCTGCCCGGTGTGCGTGACGCCGCTCGAGCTGATCGAAAAGGCGATCGAAATCGCGTCGCTGCCGGGCGTGATCTTCTGCTCGTTCGGCGACATGCTGCGCGTGCCCGGCCGCACCGTCGACCTGCTGACGGTCAAGGCCCGCGGCGGCGACGTGCGCATTGTCTACTCGCCGCTCGACGCGGTGGCGATCGCGCGCGAGCACCCGGAGCGGGAAGTGGTGTTCTTCGCGGTGGGCTTCGAGACCACCGCGCCGGCCAACGCGATGGCGGTGTTCCAGGCCGCGCAGCTCGGCCTGAAGAACTTCTCGCTGCTGGTGTCGCACGTGCTCGTGCCGCCGGCGATGTCGGCGATCCTGTCGTCGCCGGACAGCCGCGTGCAGGGATTCCTTGCCGCCGGCCATGTCTGCAGCGTGATGGGATTCACGGAGTACGAGCCGCTCGCCGCCCGCTATCGCGTGCCGATCGTGGTCACCGGTTTCGAGCCGCTCGACATCCTGCACGGCGTCTATTTGTGCGTCAAGCAGCTCGAAGAAGGCCGCGCCGAGGTCGAGAACCAGTACACGCGGGCGGTGCGGCGCGACGGCAACGTGCCGGCACAGTTGCTGATGCGCGAAGTCTTCCAGGTGGTGCCGCGCAAGTGGCGGGGGGTCGGCGAGATCGCCGAAAGCGGGCTGGGGCTCGCCGCGCCATATGCCGCGTTCGATGCCGAGCTGCGGTTTGGCGTGGCGGGTCACACCGCCGACGAACCAACCGAGTGCTGCAGTGGCCAGATCATGCAGGGGCTGATGAAGCCGCACGAGTGCCCGGCGTTCGGCAGGCGCTGCACGCCGGAACATCCACTCGGCGCCACCATGGTGTCGTCAGAAGGCGCGTGTGCCGCGTACTACCGCTACCGGCGCTTCAAGCTGCCGAAGGATGAAGGAAAGGTGGTGGCCAATGGCAATTGACCTCACGGCCGGCATCACCTGCGCGGTGCCGATCGGCGACCACACGCACGTCTTGATGGCGCATGGCGGCGGCGGCCGGCTCACCAACCAGTTGATCGACCGCCTGTTCCTGCCGGCGTTTGGCGATGCCGCCAGCCACGCGCATCATGACGGTGCGCACCTCCACCTGGGCGGCGCCCGCGTGGCCTTCTCGACCGATTCGTACGTCGTCCGGCCGATGTTCTTCCCCGGCGGCGATATCGGAACGCTGGCCATCAACGGCACCGTGAACGACCTGGCCATGTGCGGCGCGCGGCCGCAGTTTCTCAGTGCCGGCTTCGTCATCGAAGAAGGCCTGCCGATGGACAGCCTGCGGCGCATTGTTCAGTCAATGCAGGACGCTGCCCGCGCCGCCGGTGTCACCGTGGTCACCGGCGATACCAAGGTCGTGGATCGAGGGAAGGGTGACGGGGTGTACGTGAACACCGCGGGCGTCGGCGTGATTGAGTACGACGGCGTGATTGCCCCTGCGAGCGTGCGGCCGGGCGACGTGGTACTGCTGTCCGGCGACATCGGCCGGCACGGCATGGCCGTGATGGCCGCGCGCGAGGGCCTGCAGTTCGAGTCGGACATCGAAAGTGATTGCGCGCCGGTCGCCGCGCCGGTGATGGCACTGATCGCGGCGGGCGTCACCATCCACTGCCTGCGCGACCTCACCCGCGGCGGGGTGGCGAGCGCCACCGTGGAGATCGCCGAGACCACCGGCCTGCACATCCGCATGGACGAGCACGCCATCCCGATCCGCGAGGACGTGCGCGGGGCCTGCGAGATTCTCGGGTTCGACCCGCTGTATGTCGCCAACGAGGGGCGCTTCATCGCCTTGGTTCCCGGGCCGGAGGCGGCACGCGCGCTGACGATTCTGCGCGGCCACCCGGTCAGCGCCGGGGCATGTGCCATCGGCGTGGTGTCGGAGAGTCCGCGCGGGTTGGTCACGCTGAAAAGCCGCATTGGCGCGACCCGCGTGGTCGACATGCTGAGCGGCGAGCAACTGCCGCGGATCTGTTAGGCGCCCTAGGCGGCCGCCTGGTGGGCGGCCTTCTCGGCCGCCTTCTTCAGCGGCCGCAGCATGGCCAGCCGGATCAGTTCCACTCCCGGCGCGACGAACGACCAGTAGTTGCGGAAGTGCTTGCGCGTCTCGAGATCGGTGGTGGCGACCCGGGTCTCGGTATGAAACATCGACTCGTTCTCGCCAAGCGGATCCGCGCGCAGGGTCCACGCGATCTTGACGTAACCCGGCTCGCGAAACGCGGTGAAGTCGCCGGCCGGGATCGAGCGGAAGACCGGTGCCGCATCCCATGGCCGAGTGACCGCGCCGAGCACGATCTCGCGGCCGGCGCGTTCCGCCAGCACCACCCAGCCGATCGACTGCATTTGCGGAATCAGGGCGGCCGGATGCCGGCGTTCATCGGGCTGGCCGCCGAGCGCCAGCTCGCGCGCCTTGATGACCGCCCGGACCAGCCGCGAGTTCATCAATTCGAGCCGGCGCGCGGCGCTCATCACCACGTCGGCCGGCGCGGCAATCCGCACGCGGTGGTGTTCGACCACCTCGGGTGACGGAATGAAGCGATCGAGCAGCAGGCTGTCGTCGTTCACCGCGACCACTTCGCCGTAGCGGGCGCGGTGGTAGGCAATCAGGCCGGCATAGCCGAGGGCGGCGAGGCTGGCGCCCATGCCAATTCCCACGCCCGCGATTCTGGTCAGACGCTCCGCAGCCATGTTCATCACCCTTCTTTCGCCCACGCTTGATCTGCAGCGAAAAGCGTGCCGAATGACCTCCGCGGAAATGCCGGGACTGGGGGGGCAAGTTCCGGGGAACTTCCCGCTGGATCGGTGATATTCCCCAGCCCGGGCTGGCGCCGCAGGCGGCGATTTCACGCGGTTGACCGGTTTGGCCGGCGGCATGGACCTTGCCTTGAGGACATCCATGAATCAGTGCCTGGACGTTGCGGTGAACCCCGTTCACGAGCTCCGGGCAGAACTCAATCGGTTCGAAGAGCGCGTCATCCGCCAACGCGATGCCCTGATTCTGCTGACCAGCCGCCAAGTGGCCGACAGTGCTGCCCTGCCACAGGTCCTGCGGTCCATCCTTGAGGTGAGCGCGGCCACCCTGTGCGTCGAACGGGCGTCGATCTGGAAATACAACCAGGAACGAACCTCCATCGAGTGCGTTGATCTGCACGAGGCGCGCTGCCAGCACCACTCGGCGGGTTACGTCCTGCGCGCCGCTGACTACCCCGCCTATTTCACCGCCCTGGCTCACGCGGATGTCATCGCCGCCGATGTCGCGAGCACGGACCCGAGGACCAGCGAATTCACCGACAAGTACCTGCGTCCGAATGGCATCCAGTCGATGCTCGACGCGTCACTGCGCCTCAACGGCGTGGTTGATGGCGTGCTCTGCCACGAACACATTGGCGCGCCAAGACAATGGACCGCTGACGAGAAGTCGTTTGTAGTCGCGGTGTCGAACGTCATCTCGCTGGCGTTCGAGCGATGCGAACGCCAGCGCGCCGAGTCCGTGCTGTCGCTGCAGGCCGCCGCGCTCAACGCGGCCGACGATGCCATGGTGATCACCGACCGGGCCGGCACGCTGGTGTGGGTCAACCGGGCCTTCACGCGTCTCACCGGATACAGCGCGAATGAAGCGATTGGCAAGAACCCCCGGAGCCTGCTCAATTCGGGCCGGCACGACGCCTCGTTCTACGACGAGATGTGGAAGACGCTGCTCGACGGGCGGGTGTGGCGTGGCCACCTCACCAATCGCCGCAAGGACGGCACGACCTATGTCGAGGACCAGGCGATCACCCCGGTCACCAACGGCAACGGCGAGGTCACGCATTTCGTCTCCCTCAAGCGCGACCTCACCGAGCCAAACCGGCTGGAGGCGCAGTTCCTGCAGGCGCAGAAGATGGAAGTGGTGGGCCGCCTCGCCGGCGGCATCGCCCACGACTTCAACAACCTGCTGACCGTGATCAACGGCACCGCCGAACTCGCGCTGGGCGACCTGCCGCCGCAGCACCCGGTCCGCGCCGACTTCGAGCGCATCAAGGAATCGGGCGACCGCGCCGCAGCGCTCACCCGCCAGTTGCTGGCCTTCAGCCGCAAGCAGCTCACCCGCCGGGAGCCGGTCGACCTCGGCGTGCTGCTCACCAACTTCTGCGGCGTTCTCCAGCGGCTGATCGGCGAGGACGTCAGGCTGGTGGTTTCGGCAGACTCAACGCTGGCGATGGTGCCGGCCGATCCGAGCCAGATCGAGCAGGTGGTGCTCAACCTCGCGGTCAACGCCCGCGACGCCATGCCACGCGGGGGCCAGCTGACGCTCGAGGCCCGCAACGTCCACCTGGACGAGGCCTTTGCCGCGACCCACTCCGGCGTCAAGGCCGGCCCGCACGTGATGCTGGCCGTGGAGGACACCGGCACCGGCATTGCGCCCGAGACGATGGCCCGCATCTTTGAGCCGTTCTTCACCACCAAGGAAGCAGGCAAGGGCACCGGCCTCGGCCTGGCCACCGTCTACGGCATCGTCCAGCAGAGTGGCGGAACGGTCTGGGTGGAGAGCGAGATCGGCCATGGGACGAGGTTCCTCATCTACCTGCCTTCAGCGCCTGCGCCTGAGGGCGGCGAAGCGGCCGCGACGCGCGACACGCCGACGCCGGTCACCGGCCACGAGACCGTGCTGCTGGTCGAGGACGAGGATGCGGTGCGCGACCTCGCCACGCGCATCCTGCATGCGGCCGGCTACACGGTGCTGGCGGCACGCGACGGCAACTCGGCTTTCGAGCGCCTGCAGACCGGTGGCGCCGATGTCGAGATGATCATCACCGACGTGGTCCTGCCCGGACCGGGCGGACGCGAATTCGCCGAGCGCGCGTCGCAGTTGCGCCCTGGCATTCCCGTACTCTACACGTCGGGCCATACCGACGATCTCGTGATGGCGCACGGGGTGGGCCACAACCAGTTGCTCTTCATCCCCAAGCCGTTTACAGTGGCCGGGCTGACCAACAAGGTTCGAGACGTGTTGCGTGCATCGCGGGTCCGGGAAGGGCTGGTATGAGTACACCGCTTGTTCTGTGCGCCGTTGACCTGGGTCCGTCGACCCGGCGGGTGCTCCTTCACGCGGTCGGTATGTCGAGAATTCTCGGCGCCGGCCTGCGCATCCTGCACGTCACTTCAGACGACGCGGCCGATCTGAAGGATCGCGTGGTCGCCGAGTGCGAACAGGCCGCGCCGTACGAAGCCTCGATCGATCCCGAATCCGTCACCCTGGCCACCGGCCGCGTGTCCGAGGCCATCCAGCGCGAAGCGCTGAGGTTTGGCGCGACGCTGATCGTCATGGGCTCTCGTGGGCACGGCGGTCTCACGCGATTGCTGTTGGGCTCCACCAGCGAGGCGTTCCTCCTGCTGGCCCGGACGCCTGTGTTGCTGGTGCCCCCCACCGAGATGGACATCGTTAGCCTGGGCGACCGTCCGGCCCTCACCTGCGGACCCGTGCTCGCCGCCATCGACCTCGCCGAGACCTGCGAGCACCAGTTACAGGTAGCCAGCGAAATGGCGCGCCTGGCGGCGCAGTCGTTGATCTTCATGACCGTGGCACGCAGCAAGGTATCCGACCATGACGCGGCGCACGATCTGCGGGAGCGCGGCCATGGCCTGGCGCCGGTCAAGCCCAGGTCACTGATTGTCAGGCGCGGCGACGTGCCGGAAGAAATTTCACGGTGCGCCCTTGCCGAGGGCGCGGGGCTCGTGGTGATGGGGCTGCGCGAACGTCCCCGCGGCCGTCCGGGTCTGATTGCCTCGGCCGTGCTGAAGACGGGCCGGACCTTCGTCCTGGCCGTGCCTGGCTGCTGAGGTGGCTGCGATCCCGGCCGCAGGCGCGCGGAAGATTTCGAGGACTCCCGGGCATTTCCCCCGGTTCGCCGTCCAAACGCCATCAATTTGGCGCGATTCCCCCCCTTTGGCGGTGGCATAGGGGGTGCACTATTCAGACGGTATCCGGGAGGATTGCCGTGAGATTTACCCGCATCGCCATCACCGGCGCCACCATCGCGACCTTCGCCGTCGTCGGTTACACCCACAGCCAGCCGGCTGACGCCGATGGCGTGCTGCGCTTCCTGCGAGCGGCCGAAGACTACACCTTCATGCACCGCCAGATCGAACGCCAGATGCCGGCCATGGAGGTGAACGCCAACCCCGAAACCATCCGCCGGGCCATCGACGCCATGGCCGCCGCGGTCC
>ERZ1292640.1767-Hain-H43-02um-R1-1767-length-17753-cov-5_pt2 | contig 13086 bp, 7 predicted proteins | sample MGYA00564404_ERZ1292640 | MGnify/ENA primary metagenome ERZ1292640 (study PRJEB36523, sample SAMEA6512636) | groundwater metagenome | collected 2019-01-08 | study: AquaDiva: Metagenomics assemblies of 32 groundwater samples
CGTCCTCCCATCCTACCGCGACAATCTTTTTCCAAAAGCCGTTCTCACCGGCGCGAGCGTAATAAAATTATTTTTTGAAGAAGTTGAAAAATATAAGAAAAATCCTGAGGCGATGGAGCCGATTGTGCCGGATCGGCATGATTCATTTTTAGTCGCGTTACAACAATTTCCCAAGCGAACCATAATCAAAATTTGCGGATATTCCGAGGGAACTTGCTCTAAAATCTATAACACAATTGGCAATGTAGTTGATACCACAAAGAATATTTTTCTTGCGGCGCAGTCATGGGTGAATCAAAAGCTTGGAGGAGCATCGCCTCAAATCGCAACTGGCCAAAATGTGGACACACTCCCCGCGGTGACAGAGCCAACACCTTCCAGTCCTCCTCAAGAAATAAACACGGCAAGTCCTGTCGCGACAACAACTCCTAAACCAGTCGCGCCGGTAATAAAACCCGCGCCAAAAAAAATCCCCGCGAAAACGCCGGTCAAAATTCAGCCTGATATTTTTCCGGACAATCTCCCTGAAATATTTCCAGACGCGGTTGACGCAGCGCGGCCAAATTTGGATAATTTAAAGCCAAAATCCACGCCGTCAATTGCGTTGGGAGGCGGTGGCGCCGCGGGTGTGCCGGAAGCGCCGCTGATAGCCACCTCCAATCCTGAATCAGAACAGTCCGCGCCCGATCCAACTCCGGCCGTCACAATACCAGCCGACGCCACGGCTCCGTCGCCTCCGGTTTTGGATGAAAGTTTCGCGGATATAATTTATACAACCAATACTTCGGCCGTTGTTTTTGGTACTGTTACAACTGATACGGTCGCGTTAGTTGTTTCTTCCAGTCCTCAACAAAATGGCGCTATCGCATTTTCATCCTCGTCCTTTTCTTTCTCCCCCACTCTAAACTCCGGCCATAATTATTTTTCATTTGCCGCATTGGATGCGGGCAACAACACCTCATCGTTTTCCGGCGAAGCTCATTTTATTTATGATATTTTTTCGCCAACAGTCCCTAATCTAACAATTAATAATCGGTCCGGCGCGTCTTCAACAAACATTAATATTACTTTGCAAAGCGCGGATGATTCGCCGGTATTTTTTGACTTGCAATATTCAACAAATACTCTTGATTGGAATGATCTCGCCGCGAATACATCCACCTCGGAATTTAATTTTTCCGGCGAGAGAGGAAAGAAATATTATTTCCGCTCCAGAGCCAGAGATATTTTAGAAAACGAATCCGTGTGGGGCGAAGCGTCAAACGCGACATACATAAATTACAGTCAGGAAGTGGTCATAAACGAAATTGCATGGTCCGGGACATCGGCAAATCCAAGTCACGAGTGGATTGAGCTTTACAACAATTCAAACGAAAGCATAAATTTAAGCGGATGGCGCGTGCTTGTAAGCGGCCGCCAGCTGGAATGGTCCAAGATCAACAATTCAATTATTCCCGCGCGCGGCTATTATTTATATGAACGCGTCACCGACAACGCCGTAAAAAATATCCAAGCTGACTTTGTTTTCAATTTGCTTTATGGAATCAGCAACGACGGCGCTAAATTGGAATTGATCAAACCGGATGGGACGAAAGCCGACGAAGTGGACGCCTCAAGTAAATGGTTTGCGGGCGACAACATTAAATACAGATCCATGGAACGGAGAAGTTCTCTTGTCAGCGGAAATAATCCGGCGAATTGGCAAAGTAATCAAGGGCCGAGAATAGGACCGAGAACAAATAGTGGAGGGCAAATCTACGGCTCGCCCAAGATGTCAAATTTTGGCGGAATTTCTTTAAATTACGCGCAGGAAGACGCGGTTGTAACACTCGCAAAAGAAAACAATCCGTATTATTTGGAATTTTATGAGATACCGGCGGGTAAAACTTTGCAAATTGAGCCGGGTGTCGTAATTCGGGCTGTTTATCAGGCTTCAAACATGATTATAAATGGCTCGCTCAAGGCAAGCGGAACTTCGGCGGAAAAAGTTGTATTTACTTCCTCAAAAGATGGCGTTGCGACAACGACCGCCAAAGATTGGCAGGGAATTTGGTTTAAGCCCGGTTCAAGTGGAACGCTTTTCGGAGTTTCATTCAGATACGCCGGCTATCCGTTTAGATTGCGCGGAAATTTGCCGCAAAATACCGAACAGGCGATTAGAATGGAAAGCGCGAACGTTCAAATCAACGATTCTGATTTTAACGACAACGGCTCGTTGTTAATTTATTCTGAAAATTCCAATTTAAATATTAATAACTCGGCATTCGCGAACGGCATTAAAGCGATTGAGTCAAATGGCAGTATATCCGGCGTATCAAATTCAAGCTTCACAAATTTTTCAGATGGCAACGGTCCGTTCGTTTTCCGGGATATTTGGCCCAGATTTTCAGGTTTGACATTTGCCAGCAGTACAGACATGGTCGCGCTTGAACGAATGGTGATTTCCGGGCAAGAAGTTACTTTGTCAAGCGGAAAGTATTTAGTTAATGGCAGTTTAAATATCGCCTCATCTTCAAAATTAATAATTGAATCCGGCGCGCAAATTTATTTAACGCTTTATTCTTTTGTTGAAGTTTTTGGTTCGTTAGACGCGCGAGGAACTGCCGAGAACCCCGTTGAATTCTTGGCAATGTCGACGAGCTCGCGATGGGGGAATCTGCGTTTCAACAATTCAACCTCCTCGTTGAATTTTGTGAATATCAAAAATGGAAACAGATTGAATGGCCGTCCGCCGGCCTTAAACGGCATGTTGCTTGTGAACAATTCAAACTTGGAAATTAATAATGCGACGCTTTGGGATGCCGAGCCGATTGGGCAGACTGTTCAGGCGACCAACTCCACGCTCACAGTCAACAACTCGCTAATCGGCGCTTCGGAAAAATATATTGTCGTTGGCCCGTCAAATGTAACCGCGGGAATAAGATTGAACAGCGGCGCATTGAATTTAGATAATACAAGTTTTGAAAATTTGTATATAGGCGTAATGGCGGTGACGGCAAATTCGCCGGCCATCAACGCGCAGAATATGAGCGCGGAAAAATTCGTGAATGTTGATTTTCCGACCGATCCGCCCGGATTATTAAATTTTCCCACTCCCACTTCAACTTGATTTGTGGTATAATTACTAGCGCCGAACAAAAAGAAAGGGTTTTTCTTTTTTGAGGCGCGACGTAATTTCAAACTTCGCTTACAATATATCCATGCTTCAGATCATTGAAGAAAAAAAGATAGTTCTTCATCAAGGGGTCTATAAACCGGCCGCGTCAGTCGCGGACGCGGTTTTTATGATTACCGGAATGACAATCGGCGCCGGCGTTCTTGGTATTCCGTATGTCGTGGCGCAGGTCGGGTTGCGTCCGGGCTTGCTGTATATTTTAGTTTTTGGAATTGTGATGTTCGCGCTCAATTTGATGCTGGGAGATATCGCGGTGCGGACAAAAGAAAAATTACAGATACCTGGATTGGCCGGGAAATATTTGGGAAATTGGGCGAAGCAAGTTTTGAATGTAATTATTATTTTTAGCTCGTTTGCCGTTTTGCTCGCGTATGTGGTTGGTGAAAGCGAGATTTTGCATTCTCTTTTTGGCGGTGAAAAACTTTTTTGGGGTATTTTTTTCTGGAGCATTGGCAGTGTTGTGGTTTGGCGCGGATTGGGTATGGCAAAAACCGTTGAGAAAATTTTAAGTTTGACCGTAATGACAATTATTGTCGGTCTTTCGTTTGGCCTTTTGACAAAATTTCAGGCGCAGAATTGGTTTTATTTGGACTCAAGTAAAATTTTATTGCCGTTTGGCGTCATTTTGTTCGCTTTAAACGGCACTTCGGGTGTAATAGAAGCGCACGCGCTTCTGCCGGGCAGTCAGAGGCATTTTAAGAAGGCTTTGATAATAGGCACATTGATCCCGATGGCTATTTACGCGTTATTTGCGTTGGCTGTGGTTGGTACAAGCGGTTTAGACACAACAAGCTTAGCCACAATCGGGCTTGGCAGTAAATTCGGAAGCGCGGTATTATTGATGGGAAATATCTTTGCGATACTGGCGATGACTACTGGTTTTATAGGAGCAGGAATCGCATTGAAGCAAACATTTGTGTGGGATAACAAAGTCAATAAATATTTGGCGGAATTTTTTGTAATTTTTGTTCCGCTCGCGCTTTTTTTGTTAGGTTTACGGAATTTTGTCGCAATTTTAAATATAACCGGCGGAGTATTTTTTGGAATCCAAGCGCTGATAATGATTGTCGTATGCTATCGCGCGAGGAAAGTTGGCGAATTGCCTGCCCCCAGATATGGATTAAATCATTTTTGGCTTATGGCAATTCCGGTATTTTTAGTCTTCGCGTTGGTAACAGTGTTGAGCGCGGTTGGGTTAATAAAATAGAAAAGAAGATTGCCTTGAGCGGTATTTTTTGTCAAACGAGTCATCGGTATTTTTTTGAGCGGGTTATGGTCGCCAAAGCGACCATCCCCGAGCTTTCGCAAGCGAGGAAAGCGAAAAAAATTACCGATGGCGAATTTTATTCAACTACCGCTGATCCCATCTTCGCCCCTCTGTCATCCGCGCCCAATACATTTGTAACCGCCGGGTAGTTTAGTTTAAACTCTTTACCCACGTAATCATCAACCGTGTTGAAACTTAATCCGTTTGTTAATTTGATATTTTCGCCGACCTGGTAGCTTTGAGGCGTTACCGCGACTTCAAAATATAGTCCGGTCTGGCTGTTTGCCGGCAAACTGTCATGTTGCCATGTAATCACGCGCGTATTGCTGTCGTAATCGAGCTGTGAGCCGATTGTAACGCTTTGTTTGCCCGTTAATTCCACTCCTGCCGGAAGCGTGGTTTTAAATGACGCATTTCTGACCGCGTTGCTGGAATTTAAAATTTTGACGAAAATCCAATACTTGGTGGTTTTTCCAACTTTCGGCGGTAATGGTCCGCGGCCGAGTTGGTCGCCTTCATCAGTGTAATATCTCGCGTTTGCGCTGAATTTCAGTTCAGTTGCCAGCACGATTGAGGCGCTCGCGCCCTCTTGTTTGAATTCTTGTCCGGCTATGCCACTTAAGCCCGACTCAATTATCGGCGTAATTTGCAAACGCGCTTTTTCCGCTCCACCCAAATTAAATGTCGGCAGAAGGTAAACATTAATCGTAAATTGATCTCCGGAGCCAGGATCGCCGTTGCTTAAACTCGTGCGCGACGCGTTATCAAAGACCATGCCATCTTCAACCATTTTCGCGCCACTTTCTTTGGCGGTTTTTTTCCAATCAACAATTTTTACAAAGTTGGACGTTACTTTCAGGCGAAGGTTGTTAACTTTGTAGGCGCTCTCGTTTTTCCAGCTTAATTCCACCGGAAGCGAATCACCCGGTTCGGCGTATGATTTGCTGGATAACAAACGGGCGTTTGAAACAATGTTTGGCATGAAGGCCTCTATTTCCGCCGTAAATTCTATCTGCGAAATCGGCCTGTTGTTAATGTTCAATTTTGGCAAGATATTTAAAGTGTATTTGCCGGATCGATTTGGAAAGGTCGCTTTGCCTTTAATTTTTTTTGTTTCGCCCGGTTTTATGGATATTTTTTCTTCACTGTCAAAAATCGGCGATGGCCAATTGTGGGTCAGAGTCAAATCTTTGATTTCTTGCGTTCCGGTATTTTTTAATGAAAGTGTGAAGTTTAAAACAGAATTCGCCATCGTTGAGCTGGCAATTTCCAATTCGCCTTCTAAAACGCTGCCGGAAAATTTCGCGATTAGCGAACCGAATTTTTGGTCGCGTGTTTTAGGATCGTTTTCCGATTCATAAGAGAGGCCGGAAGAAATCAGTTCGTCCTTGTTCGGGTCTCCCCAAAACCAGCCGTAAATTTCAGTTTGTCCTTTGGCGCCGGATTCCAATTCTTTAACGCCCGGGAAAATTGAATTTTTTGAAAATATTTCTTCCGAAGTCCTGCTTCTGTCAACAACAAAACCTTCCGGCAGGTGCAGGCTTAAGGAAGTGTTTTTAAGTTTAAACTTGCTTTTATTTTTATAATCAACAGTCAGACGCGCGTATTGCCCGCTTTTTATTCTCTCGCCACCTAGAGATAAATTAAGGTCAATCAGATTGTTTAATCCCGGTTTCCAAAAAAGCAAGTAAATTGTCGCGCCTAGCATTAAAAAAGCGGCGCCAAGCAAAATTAAATCAAAAACAAAAAGTTTTTTTGCGTGTCTGTAAATTCCGTGGTAACGGCTGTGGTAGTGTCTATGGAAAAACCTGTATATACTCTTAATCATAATAAATTTTTTCCGCATTTTTTTACACGTATATTATATAACTTTTATCCACAATAAACAAACACCCGGCGTTTAGCTGGGTGTTTGATCTGGCGCTTGAGTTGGCGCAGGTTCGGCAGGGGAATCGGCCGGAGTTGCGGCCGCGTTCTTTTTTACGGGTAATGTCTTTGGATTAGGCGAGAATAGCGGGTTTTTTATCTTCCAGTTTCCGATAAATTGTCCGATACCCCTGTTAGCAAGTTTATTCTTTATAGTAGTATGTCTTTGGGACCATTTTACAAGGCTCTCAAAATTGATCTTGTATCTTCCGCCCACAATGATGTAAGTGACCTCTTGGGCCGCAATCGCGCGCCTGATTGTCTGGGAGTTGACCCCAAATAATTTAGCCGCTTCGGAAACAGATACCCTTATGAATTCTTTTTGTTGTTTTGCGTCATTAGGCATAAATTTGTATACAACAGTATATACAACTATAGCACAATCGTCGTATTTTTGTCAATATTGTGAGATTTGTGTAATTAAAATTTGTATACACAAGTGTATACAAATTTGCATACAAAGTCGCTATTTTAGCCAATTTCTCCAGTCCACTTATTTTATCGCTTGATTTGTATACACTAGTGTATACAAAATTTGGAAATAAATTCAAGGGTACATGCAGGCGATTATTATTTTTGAGTTGGTTATTCGGCCCAAGCCACTTCCTTTTGTCTTTGCGGGCGAAAAAAGCGGAAAGATATTAACTATTGGGCACATTTTTCATTTGACCTGCTTCTAAATTTCTGCTAAAATTATTACCACGCCGTATCTATAATATCAGAGGAATTTTACCCAGGTGTAACATTATCTTATTTTTTTCGTCTACTATAATGTGCGAGCGAGGAGAGAAGAAAATTAATTTTCATTATCTTCGAGCCACGCCATTATATTAACTTTGTTAATATAATGCCAAGCAACAAGCTTACAGAAAAAATTCTCCTTTATAAATTACAGTCAAAAGAAGATCCGGAAGCTTTCGCAAAACTTTACGATATCTACGCGCGCCGTATTTATAGTTTTATCTATTTCAAAGTATCCAGCGTAGAGGAGGCGGAAGATATAACATCCGAAGTTTTTTTAAAAGCATGGCATTATATAAGTGAGAAGAAAAAGATAGAAAGTTTTAGCGGGTTGCTTTATAGGTTGGCGAGAAATAGTGTGGTGGATCTTTACAGATCAAGAAATAAAACAAAAAATATTCTTTCGCTTGATGATGTTGAATTGGGGATTCAAATAGTGGGTCATGAAAGATTGAGTGAAAATTTTGGACAAAAATTGGAAAAAGAAAAAATAGTGCTGGCTCTTCAAAAATTAAAACAGGAATATCGGGAAATTATTACATTAAGATATGTTGATGAACTGGAGATGAGCGAGATTTCCCAGATTACCGGAAAGGGCGCGATCGCGATGAGGGTCACTTTGCACAGAGCCTTAAAAAAATTAAAAGATTTGTTAAAAGAAAATTAACATGTCTCGCGAGTTAATAAAACAACTCAAAATGCTGAAACATGAGGCTGTGAAGCCGAACGAAGAATGGTTGCAAAGAAACCGCGGGATTTTGTTATCTCAAATTAAAAATACAGTTTCTCCGGGTGCGCGCAAATTCAGCACGGCCAATTTTTGGCAGGCAATGAGTATTTTTCTTCCAACCAAATTAGTTTATTCCGCGGTCAGGCCGATTATCGCGTTATTGTTGATTGCCAGCATGGGTGTTGGCGGATGGATAGCGACTGTTGACGCGTCTTATGAGGCATTGCCCGGAGACTGGCTTTATCCGGCTAAAAGGGCTACTGAAAAAACTCATGTCGTGGTTATCAATGTTGTCGGCGACAAATCAAGCCAGACAAAAGTTCATGTTGAACTTGCCAAAAGGCGCGCCAACGAAGCGAGAAAGATTGTTTCTAATCCCGCTAAAGTAAAAATGATCGGGGCCACAGTGAATGAATTAAAAGATGAGATAAATGCCGTTAATAAAAATTTGGATGAAATGAAAACTTCAAATAAAAGCGTGGCCGAAGCAACAAAAAATGTCGCTCAAAATGTGCAGGAAATCAATGACGCGTTGCGTGAAGTTAAAACCGGGTTGCTTATAAATGGAAGCGTAACCAGTTCGGATAATTTGGCAAAAGTCGCGGAAGCGAAAGACCTTACAAAAAACACGGGGGTAAAGGCGGTTGAGGTAATGGTCGCGAAGCATTTGCAAGGTGATAGCAGTATTTCCAAAGATGATGTTAAGCTTGCCATAAATACACAGTTAGCATCAGCGGTAAAAGATGCCGCCACTTTAAACCAGAGTACTGAAGATGTTAATAAAGCAGTATCGGTTTTAAATAATGAAGTTAAAGAAATAGCCAGAGAATCCAGAGGCGAAACTTTATCAACGAGCACAAAAATTTTATCAACGATGATAGATGAGGCGGCAAAACAAACTCAAGACGCTATGAATAAAACTCAACAGGCCGCTTCAACAACCGGGCAAAAAGTCACTGAAGCAAAAGAATTTTTGTCACAAGATAATTTGCAACAGGCAATGGATGTTGTTAGGGAAATTGTTAATACTGGAAATAAGGCGGAAAATGTAGCGAATAACACAATACAAGCTTTGCAGAATGTTTTGCCGGTTGTGACTGCCGCCACTGAATCGCCAGTGTCGTCAAGCATAAATATTGTTGTTACAACAACTGCCGCAAGCAAATCTGTTATGGGCGTGACAGTAATAAGCGTGTCCGCGGTTCCATCTACCACCACTACAAGCACGATTCAACAAAAATAATTTTTCTTTTCTCGCGCCGGCATTTTGGTGTCCGCGCGAGAGGGGGAAAAAATAGCGTATTAACCACGGCTCATTGCAAAAGGTCGAGGGTTCATAAGAACTCGCATAGCCATTGTATCCCGCAAGGGAGAACTCTGTCGCCGCTGACTCGCCGATGTTAAATCGGGGTGCGCAACGGACCAGAGATATTAAATTTATTTATGACCGATGTATTAAAGATGGGAAAGAAAATCTTTACAGTCGGAGTTGTTGTCACGACCATTATGTGGTCGATCGGATTGGCCGCGCTGGTAAGACCAGTAGCAGTTAAGGCCGCTGTCTGCCCGACATTGGCAGCCGGAGACATGATCAAAGTATCTGGCAAAGCTGCCATTTACTCTGTCAACAAAGATCTAAAGGTTTTGTATTTCCCTTCAGGGGACGAATTCAAGAGCTGGACTGCTCTTTCCGCTACTGCCCCAAATCAGTATGCCGGATACATTTCTGTTACACAGGAATGTTTTGACTCTTTAGCAGTTCCAAGTTCATATCCAGGCGGCGTAAATTACCGCCCAGGCTCTTATGTTGTTAAGAGACCTTCTTCAGATCAGTTGTATGTTGTATTGCCAGGCAATACAAAATCAAAGATTAGCTTAGCTGATGCGAAAGCATTGTATGGAGCTACCTTTGTCGCAAAAACTGTTGCTGATCCATTCTGGCCTCATTATGTAAATAATGGAGCCGACATTGCCGGAAAAGTTCATGAAGGCATGTTGTTAAATAAAGATGGAAAGAAGTGGTATGTTGCCGCTTCTAATGTCTTAAGAGAAATTACAGCATCCGGCATGACCGCAAACAGATTCAAATTGGAATTCTTCCACACTGTTGCCGCTTCTTATTTAGATGGCACTACAGTTGGAACTTCAATTGACGCGTTGGATTCAGCTGTTTCAAACAGAACACAGGATGGTGCTGTAGTAGTAGTACTTCCAACTGGCGGAAGTTTGAATGTGGCATTGGCCGCAGACAATCCAGCAGCAGGAAATATTGCTGATGGATCTGCTTATAACAGTGTATTGAAATTAAACTTTACAGCTGGTTCAGCCGGCGTAAAGGTTAACGGAGTTACTCTTACAAAAACCGGTTTGATTTCGAACACAAACATTACCGGTGTTAGTGTTTGGGATGCTCAAGGCAATCGCCATGGCGATGTTATGACTTCCTTAACATCTGACAATAAGGTAACTGTAAACTTCGGAGCCAATCCGGTTGTAGTTGCCGCAGGCGCTTCCGAAGCGTTGACTGTAAAGGTTAATATTTCAGCAAGCGCAAATTCCGGTTTAGTAGGCCTTAGGGTAGCCGTTGCAACCGATGTGGCATCTGACGGAACCGCTTCTGGTTCATTCCCAATCGATAGCAACCAGTTTGCAGTTATCGACGGAAACGCTTCGCTGGCTTCAACAACTCTCGCCGCTCAATCTCCAGGTGGAGCTTCTTCAGCGACAGACAATGTTAATGTTGGCGCGCTTCAGCAAGAAGTTGGTAAATTTAGATTTACCGAAAACAGCGGTAACGAAGACATCGTTATCAGTCGTGTAACTTTCTACATGCAAGGAACTGTCCAGGATAAAGACTTAAAGAATTTTAAAGTCTATGCTCCAGATAACAGCGTACTTGGCACTGCAGAAAAGATGACCGACAGATATGTTACAATCAATTTCACAAATTCTTACACAGTTGCTAAGAGCACCAATAAGGATTTGACTTTGAAAGTTGATGTCGTTGACGGTTCTGGACGCAATTTCCGAATACACATCCAAAATTATTATGATGTGTTAGTAAAAGGCGCCACAACCGGATTCTACATTTTGCCTTCACAAGGAACAGAAGATCAGGTTTCAGCAACTGGCTGGTTCCAAATGAGAGCCGGTTCATTGAATTTGTCTAAGAATGCCGCTTCACCAGCTGGTAATGTATCAGCCGGATCGCAGAATATCGTCTTGGCAAAGTTTGATCTGAAAGCTGTTGGTGAAGATCTTGAAATCCGCAAGATGGGTCTTGGCGTATTCAAGAACCTTAATGGCGGATTAGACAAGAGTCTAACTGGAAATGTTGTTGTTAGAGATGCCACAAATGGCACAGTTTATTTGTCTCTTGCCGGTTCTACCGCCAGCTTATATGCAGGCGGAGCACAGAACAATCTGTCTTCCTATATCTACATTGCTTCCGGCGCAAGCAAGACTTTGGAAGTTGTAGGTAATATTGATTCAACAGCCACTGCAACAAAATATACTGTCCAAACTGGCAATTTCTACGCGAAGAGAATGTCTTCGTTGGATTTTGCTGACAACCTACCAACATCAGTCAACACAAGCACAGGCGCAAATGAGTTAACTGTTAACGCTACATCGCTTACTTGCTACAAAGATACAGCAATGGGCAATGTAACTCGCGCCAGTGGTCAGAAGACTGTTATCGGTCAGTTCATTTGTACTGCCGGTTCAGCCGAAGATGTTAGATTGACAAACGTTTCAGTCAAGATCAACACAACAAATGCTGGCGTTCCAGGTTTGTATCAAAATCTTGATCTATGGGATGGAGCAACCCAATTGGGAAGCACTGTTTCAACGGTTGCCACCACTTCTAACAACTTCAACTTCGATGTGACAATTTCAAAGTCACAGACAAAGACGTTGCAAGTTAAAGCCTACATTGTGTCGGGTGTAACAGGCGCGGCAAGTTCTTCGTTTGACTCATATAATTACATTGGCAAGGATAGCGGCAATTCAACTTCCGCTACCGACGATGTAAATGGTCAAAATATTACCGTTGGTAATGGTAATTTGAACGTGGTTAACTTGGCCGATGCGTCTACAATAGCTAAGATCTACGGACCGTCACAAACTGGCGTTCAATTAGGTAAATGGCAATTAACTTCCGCAAATGATGATATCACATTAAGCAAGATATCATTTACCTTAGTTAACCCAGCCGATGGTGTTACACTTAGCACATCAGGTGATTTCGGAACTCTTTCCTTGTATGATGGAGGCGTAAGCCCTATTGCTACAGCCAGTTATGTTTCTGGTGATGTAGTATTTAGCGGTTTCTCATCGACTGTTGCTATCAACACAAACAAGACCTACACATTGAAAGGCAACATCAATGACTCTGGCAATATGTCAAGCGGTCAAGCTGTGGCATTTGTTGTAAAGAGCGACGCCAATTCCGACATGGAAGCCAGGTCAGCCGCAGGTTCATTACTTGGTACAGCAGATATCAATGAAAACGCTAACTCCAATGCCGGATCTGCCGAAACCAAGATTGCGACTTCAACAAAGTACATGTTCCATGACGCATATCCGACAGTAGCCACCTTAAGCGCAGACACGTCGCTTAAGACAGATTCAGCCGCTAAAGTTTTCAGGTTCACAGTAACCAATGGTGGTTCTCGACCTTTGAACTTTACTTCAACGAGCTTGTATCTGGCATCGTCTGGTATCGTAGGAATCGGTCAGATTACAACATTCAAGTTGTATGATGACAATGGTTCTGGTTCACCGGTGAACTTGTTATCAACAGGTTCGTCCTTAACGATAACTTCCAGTTCTCCAACCGGAACAACGCACTTATCTGGATTCACACAGACTGTCACAATAAACGCGGCCTCCAGCAGAACTTTCATTGTTACTGCTGATACCTCCGCGGTGGTTAGTACCAAGACTGCCGGAACAATTAGTTTGTCTCCGAGCGTCACTGGTACAACCGGTATGGGCACATCTGCGTGGAATACCGGAAACTTCTTCTACACATACACTCCAACAGGCGGCACTTTAACTAGCGCATCCGCCTCCGACTCTTACAATATGGCTGGGCCAACATTGTCCCTAACTCTATAGTAAGCAGTTAGAAAATTCTGCAAAGAAGAGCAGAAGCAATTCCCCCCGACATCACGTCGGGGGGTTTTGTTTAAATAATCAAGTTAAGCTGGAACCACTTTGTTAATAACTTCGTTGGGACTTAAA
>ERZ1292640.3097-Hain-H43-02um-R1-3097-length-13085-cov-6_pt1 | contig 13085 bp, 9 predicted proteins | sample MGYA00564404_ERZ1292640 | MGnify/ENA primary metagenome ERZ1292640 (study PRJEB36523, sample SAMEA6512636) | groundwater metagenome | collected 2019-01-08 | study: AquaDiva: Metagenomics assemblies of 32 groundwater samples
GGCCGCCAGTGTGGCTTATGTTTCCCTGAGCGCGCCGATAGGCCGGGCAGGAGACTGGGCCGTACGCGGCGCCGTGACGCAGGGCAGTCTGGGATCGTGGTTCGTGGCCGGGTCCCTGACCGCGCGGTCCACGGCCTCGCATCGGTACGTGACGGGACTGTCGTACAGCACGCAACGCTACGATCGAACAAACCCCGCGGCGCTGGCGGCCATCCGGACAGGATCCCGGGCCCTGGGTACTCTGTATGCGTTCTACGAATGGTCGGTGTCGCCAATCGTGACGATCGGGTACGGGCTTGGGTATGCCTGGCAGGATTACCTGAGTGACAATGGCCTGGTCAGCCCGCGCGTGTCGGTCACGCTGAAGCCCGCCCCAGGCCTGCGGCTGCAGGCCATCGTTGCTCGCCGTGTGTCTGCTCCGGGAGCTGACGAGTTTCAGCCGAAGACCTCCGCCCGCGATGCCATGTGGTTGCCGGCCCAACGTTCCTTCTCGCCATGGTCCGAGAAGAGTGGATTTCGTGCACAGCGGACCGATCACGTCGAAGTGTCCGTCGAGCGCGACGTCGATGCCTACATTGTCGGCTTCCGCACGTTCGTTCAGCGGGTCGACGACCAGTCGGGCGCCCTGTTTGCGGCGGCCACACCCGATCATCCGGCCGCCAGCCCGGGCCACTACTATGTGGCCGCGCTAGGCGATGTCGAGGCGCGCGGCTGGGGCGTCAGCGTCAGCCGTCCGATCGTCGGCGGCGTTCGAGGCTCGGTAGACTACTCGCAGACGACCACACGCTGGCGGTCCGGGCCCGACGCCGCTGCCATGGAGTGGTGGGCCGGCGGACGGCGCACCGATGTCGAGCGGCTACACGATCTCACCACGTCTGTTGAAACCGATATCTCCCCGACCGCCACGCGTGTGTACGTGCTCTACAAGTTTAATTCCGGTTTCTCGCGGCCGGACACCAATGGGGGAAACGCCGGGTTCGACACCCGATTCGACGTCCAGGTTAATCAGTCCCTGCCATTCCTGAACTTCACGTCGGCCGATTGGGAAGTGCTGGTGTCGGTGTGCAACCTGTTCCGCGAGGCCACTGGCGATCGTTCGGTCTACGACGAGTTGCTGGTGGTGCGACCGCCCAAGCGAGTGGTTGGTGGCGTGCGCGTCCGGTTCTGATTCCCCGCTGCACGAAAACCACGCCTGTCGTGAACGCCCTGCCGACCGACAAGGCGTTTGATTGCTGATCCGGCGTTTTGGATGCGACATACCAACGAATGGATTCGCCAGAATATTCAACGCGATTGTGCTTTCTAAATTGTTCATTCATAAGCGTTTACATCTCGTGATGCTGCATCCGAACGTGGTATACCCCTTGCTTCGAATACACTGACGAGTCTGGAATTCACAAATCGATGTCCGACAACCACATGCGGGTGGGCGACTCACGACGGTCGGCGGCTGCTGCCAGTGTCCCGAGCACCCTGGGCTGGTTTGCCGCGTTTGCCGTGGTGGTCGTGCTGCTCGGCCTGGGTGTGGCGAACATCGCTGTGCGCGCCACGTGGCACGAGGTCGAGGATGGCGTGCTGTGGGTGTCGCGTTCGCAAGGCGTCACCGCGGCCGAACTGGCCGACTCGGCCGCCGGTGTTCGCGCCGGCCTGCGGGTGGGTGATGTGCTGCTGGCCATCGACGGCCAACCCGTCGATCGGCCGTCCGACGTCTTCGCCCGTGCCCGCCGCGCCCGACCGGGAACCCTGCTGACGTATACAATTCTGCGGCTGGGCACGCGCGAGATGCTGCACGTGCGTCTGGTGCCGATCCCGCAGGGCAACAGCGTGCTCTATTTCGTGCTGGCAGCTGTCGGCATCTTCACCCTGCTGGTGGGCGCGCTGGTCCGGCTGCGCCGGCCAGGCGACCAGTCCTCGCTTCACTTCTTCTGGCTCGCCGTGGCGTTTTTCGGCGTCTTCGCCTTCTCCTTCAGCGGCCGATTCGATCGCCTCGACTGGTTGTTTTACTGGTCCGATGTGGTGGCGCTGCTGGCGCTGGCCCCGATGCTGCTCCACTTCACGCTGGTCTTCCCCGAGCGTGCCGGAAGCTGGGTGCGCACGGCCGTCGGATCCCGTCTATTGCCGCTCATCTACCTCCCGGCGCTGGCCATGGGCGCCCTGCGAGTCCTGGCCGTGGCGCGCCTTGATGCCAACGGCAATCTGGTACGGGTGGTCGCAACGCTGGATCGCGTCGAGCCGTTGTACCTGGCCACGTGTCTGGGTGCCGGCTTCGTCGTGCTCTTGCACGCGCTGGCGCATGTGCGCTCGGTGACCGCGCATCGGCAACTGCGGTGGATCATCTGGGGCACGGTGCTCGGAGGAGCGCCCTTCGCCCTCGGCTATGCCGTGCCGTTCGCGCTGGGGTCGGCGCCGACGGTCCGCATGGAACTGCTGGTCGTACCGCTGGGCCTGGTTCCCCTGGCCTTCGCGTCGGCGATTGTCCGCTACCGCCTGATGGACGTCGAGGTGATCGTCAAGCGCGGACTGGTCTATGTCGCGGCCATCGCCGCCATCGTTGCCATCTATGCGGTGCTGCTGCGAGCCGCCGGCTGGGCGTTCCTCGCAGACGGCACCGAACACAACACGATCATCGCGGTGCTCGCCACACTCGTCATGGTGCTGCTGGCGCGGCCGGTGAAGGACGGCATCCAGAACGTGTTGGACCGGGCGTTCTACCGCGATCGCTACGACTATCGCCGGGCGCTGGTGGGATTCGCCCGCGACCTCAGTACGGATCTCGACCTGGACCGGCTCGCCGATCGCCTGGTTGCCCGCATCACCGAGACGCTCGTGATCGACCGCATGGCGTTGATGCTGGTTGATGAGAGCGCCGGCCGCTACGTGGCGTTGCGGTCGTACGGATTTGTCGGAGATGCTCCGCCGATCGGCGTCCAGTCCGGGATCGGCACGCGAGTCGTGGCTGGCCAGATGGTGGCGTTGGACGACCCGACCACGCAGCGGCGCTTTGGACAGGCGGAAGTCAGCTACTGGCGCGACCAGGGCGTCTACTACTTCATCCCGTGCGTCTCGAAGCAGACCACGATCGCCGTCCTGGTGCTGGGCCGCAAGGATCGGGCCGCACCGCTGAGCAGCGAAGACATGGCGTTGCTGATCGCCGTGGCGGCTCAGGTGGCCACCGCCATTGAAAACGGCCGCTTGTACCAGCAACTCAAGGTGCAGGCCACAGAAGTGGAGCGGATGCGGCAGTTCAACGAGAACATCCTCGAGTCGCTCGACAACGGGCTGGCCGTCGTCGATGCGCGCGATCGAGTCGTGCGGTGGAATCGTTCACTCGAACAGCTGTGCGGCCTGCGCCGTGACGAAGCGACCGGCCGGCGACTCGACGAGTTGTTTCCCGCGCCGGTTGTCGCTGCGCTGCGCGCCGCCCGGCGCGATTATCCCGCCGGGACCACACTCTACCGGGTGCCGCTGGGTTCGTCTGCCGGCAGGGGCGACAGCCGGGGCGATAAGAGGTCGCTCGTCAACGTGGCCGTCGTGCCGCTGCAAGGCGGCCAGCCTGGCGCAGCGGTCGAAGGCTCGATTCTGGTCTTCGACGATGTGACGGTGCGCGCACGCCTCGAGGAACAACTGCAGATCTCGGACAAGATGGCCTCGATCGGCCTGCTCGCGGCTGGCGTGGCCCATGAAGTGAATACGCCGTTGACCGGCATCTCCAGCTATACGCAGATGCTACTGGAGCGCGCCGATCCTGATGCCCCCGACACGAAGTTGCTCGAGAAGATCGAGCGGCAGACCTTCCGCGCCGCCAAGATCGTCAATGGCCTGCTCACCCTCGCGCGCGGCGGCCAGTCGGGCGACGAGCGCGCCCCGGTCGATGTGAATGGCGTGGTCAACGACGTGCTCGCGCTGCTCGAGCACCAGTTGAAGGCGGTCAATATCCAGGTGCGCCGGGACCTGGCGTCGCCGCCTCCGGTGGTGATGGGCGCCGAACACAAGCTGCAGCAGGTATTCCTGAACCTGTTCATCAACGCCAGGGATGCCATGCCCAAGGGCGGGTGGCTGGCCGTCTCGAGCCGGATCCAGGAGAACACGGTCATCGTCGACGTGGCCGATACCGGGGCTGGCGTCCAGGCCGAACACATCTCGCGCATCTACGACCCGTTCTTCACCACCAAAGCGCTGGGACAAGGCACCGGGCTTGGCTTATCGATCACCTACGGGATCGTGCGTGAACACGACGGCACCATCACCTGCGACAGCCGACCCGGCGAAGGCACCAGGTTCACCCTGGCGATGCCCGTCGTGCACGCTTCCCAGCGGTCGGCCGCTGCCGGCAGTTAGGCTCGCAATTATGGCCAGCCTCGGCACCATCCTCGTCATCGACGATGAAGAAATCATGCGGGACGTGCTCGAGGCGCTCCTGACCCGGGAGGGCTACCAGGTGCGCCTCGCCACGGGGGGCGTCGAGGGACTCGATCTGGCCCGCTCGGTGCCCATTGACGCCGCCATCGTGGACGTGATGATGCCCGGCATGGACGGGCTCACCGTGCTCGACCATCTGAAGACGATCGACGACGACATCGCGGTCATCATGATCACCGCCTTCGCGTCGGTCGACACCGCGGTGGCCGCCATGAAGCGCGGGGCCTTCGACTACATCACCAAGCCGTTCAAGAACGACGAGGTGCTGGTCGTCATCCGAAACGCCGTCGAGCGGCGGCGGCTGATGGCCGAGAACGTCGTCCTGCGCCAGAATCTTCAGGAGCGCTACCGCAAGTTCGACAACATCATCGGCAAGAGCCCGCGGATGCGGCAGGTGTTCGACCTGATTATCCAGGCCGCACCCAGCCGCTCGACCATCCTCATCGAAGGAGAAAGCGGTACGGGCAAGGAGCTGGTGGCGCGGGCGATCCACACGCATTCGGCCAGGTCGGAACGGGCGTTTGTGACCGTGAACTCGGGCAGCCTGCCGTCGGATCTGCTCGAGTCCAATCTGTTTGGACACGTCAGGGGCGCTTTTACGGGGGCCGTGTCGCCGAAAAAGGGGCTGTTTGAGGTCGCCGATCGCGGCAGCATTTTCTTCGACGAAATCGGCAATATCCCGCTCGAAACGCAGCCGAAACTGCTACGCGTCATCCAGGAGCGGGAATTCATGCGCCTGGGCGGCGTCGACACCATCCGGGTCGACGTCCGGATTATTGCCGCCACCAATGTGGATTTGCGCCGGATGATGCAGGATGGCGGATTCCGCGAGGATCTCTACTACCGGCTGCACGTCATCACCATTCAATTGCCCGCGCTGCGTGAGCGCAAAGAAGACGTGCCTCCGCTGGTGCAGCACTTCTTGCAGAAATACGGTCCGGAGAACGGCAAACCCCATCTCGAACTGGCACCCGATGCCCTCGACATGCTGGCCGACTATGACTGGCCTGGCAACGTGCGTGAACTCGAGAACGTCATCGAGCGGGCCGTCGTGCTGTCGCCCGGATCCCGCATCGGCGTCGACCTGATCCCCGAGCAGGTGCGCCGGCGATCGACGTTCCAGATTCCCCAGATCGTGGTCCCGCCAGACGGCCTCTCGTTCAAGAACGTCGTGACAGACTTCGAGAAGCGGCTCATCGAATCCACGCTCGAGAGCGCCGGCGGCGTGCAGAAGCGCGCAGCGGAACTGCTGCACATCAAGCCCACCACGCTCAACGAGATGATCAAGCGGTACGATATCCGCCCGCGGCGCAAGCGAAATGGCGCGGGATCACACGCCACCAACGACGGCGACACCCTGGATCACAGGGACGTCGCTGGGAAGTAATCAGCAGAGAGCAGACGGCCGACAGCAGGTGGGATGCGCGCCGCGCGTCAGGTTCGGCCACGAACCTTGGCCATCATCCGTTCGTACTTGGTCAGGATCAGATCCCACCGGTAATGCTCGCGGACATACGCGCGGCCGTTGCGCCCCAGGGCTGCGCGCAGACGGCTGTCTTTCGCAAGCCACGTCAAGCACTCGACAAACTCATCACGGTCGGCGTAGAACAACCCGGCATTGCTGCGCAGGCAGTGATCCACCAGCACGTCGCTGCGCGCGTTGGCCAGCACGGGAGTGCCCACGGCAAACGCCTCGAGCGCCAGCAGCGACAGGCTTTCGAAGGGCGACGGCACGATTACCACGGTGGCCGCCTCCAGGGCCTCCAGCCGTTCCCGCTCGGGAAGCAATCCGGCAAACCGGATGAACGGCTCCTCGGGCAACGGCATCAGCTTCACGCCCATCAGCACCAGGGTGGCGTCGCCGCCTCCCGCGTGATACGTGCTGAAGTACTCCACCAGTTCTTCGCACCCCTTGCCCTTCTCGATCCGGCCGCCGTACAAGACGAACGAGCCGTGCAGCTTGTGACGCCGCTTGAATCCGGCCCCGCGCGCGGACAGCGCGGACCGGTGCGGTGTGTCTTGTTCGGCGGCGCGATCCTCGTCACCGCTGGCGGGTTCTTCCGTCGAGCGTTGCCGCTGGTGCAAGGGCGGCAGCAGATCGACTCCGCAGCCCACGGTTTCCTCGCTCGTCGCCTGCATCGAAAAGTGCTTCGTCAGGAACAGCCGTTCGACCTCGGTGTTGTACGCGATGGCAGCGGGCAGCCTGAACACCTCCTTGTAGATCTCGAGGTGGATGGCCGGCTCGTCGTGCGCCGTGGGCACGAGGATGCTGCGTCCAGGGGCCACCGCCAGCCCCAGCACGGTGGGCGCGTAGAGATAGGTGAAGAAGATCAGCGCATCGTAGGAGCGGTGGTGCCGTTCCAGGTAGTCGACCAGCGCGGGGCACCACGGGCCCTGCTGCCGCAGCCATTCCATCTCGTCGGCATGGGTGTGGGTGTTGTTGAACATCCACTCCGAGTACCGATTGAAGGACTCGATATCGCGCGTCTGCGCGTTGCCAAAACGGCGCACGGTCACGCCGCGAATCCGGTCGGTGCCTTCCGGGTACTCGTTTTTCCAGGAGATGTAGTCGCGTGCGCAGGTGGTCAGCACCTCCACGTGGTGCCGTTCGGCCAGCCGTTCGGCAACAAGCCGGCAGTGGTACTCCGACCCGCCAAGGATCTCCGAGCCGTAGCGCTGAATGACGAAAGCAACGTTCACTGGAAGCGACCCGTGAGCTGCCGAAGATCGTCTTCGATCCGGCCGCCGAGAAAATGGTTGAGACGCCGGCGCTGGCCGTCGATGACCGAGGCCCGCACACCGTCGTCGAACGCGAGCACGCCGAGCAATTCGGCCGCCTGCTCGAAATCCTTGGGGGCGAACTGCACGCCGGCGCCGCCCAGGGTGTCTGGCACCGCCGTACTGGCGTAGGCCAGCACCGGCAGATCGGCCGCCATCGCTTCCAGCAGCGGCACGCAAAACCCCTCGTGTTCGCTCATCGAAATGTACACGCTGGACGCCCGGTAGTAGACGGCCAGTTCGTCGTCGGGCACCGGCCCGGTGAAGAGGAACCGGTCGGGCAGCCAGCCGAGCTCGGCGACCAGCGCCCGCAGCATGTAGTAGTAGCGCGGGATACCATCGTAGCGGCCCACGAAGATGAAGCGGTAGTACGCATCCACGTACCGCTTGTAGTGTTCCGCCAGACGGATGATGTCCTCGAGTTTCTTGTTCGGCACCACCCGGCCCACAAACAGGAAGTTGGTGAGCCCATCGGTGAGCATGTGCTCGAGGGCCGGATGACGAGGCGCCGACCGAATCCGGTTCACGTCGACCGCGATCGGGAAGACGCCTGTGTCGCAAAACCCGAGTTCGTCCAGTTCCTGCCGGTTGTAGGCCGAGTCGCCCAGCGCCAGATCGACGCGGCCGGCCAGGGAAGCCAGTTCCCGCCTGCCCAGCGAGGCGAGGCGGAACACGCCCGGGTCGTATGGCGCAAAAAAATGCGCCGGGGTGATGTTGTGATACTGCAGCACACGCCCGCCGTGAAGCGACGCGAATGCCTCGGTCATGGGCGAAGGCACCGCGAAGTGGAGAATCGTGACCTCACCTTGACGTGCCGTCCGATCGGCGAACGGCGTGACCTCGTCCTTCATGTCGTCGTCGATGGTCAGCGCGAAGATGTCGGACTGATGGCCCATCTCCCGCAACACGTCACGCACACGCCTGGCGCTGTCGCCGATGGCGTCGCCCCGATGTGCCGCCGGTACCCACTGATTGATGACCATCGTCGTTTGGCCGGAGCTTACCAGCCGATCCCGCTGGCTCGGGTCGCCGCCGGCAGGGCCTTGTACAACGACGGCCGGAAGATCCTCAGGCGTTCGATGCGTTCGATCGTGTCGAACTGTTGCCAGAAGTCCCATGCCACGTGATGGGCGGGTCGGCGCGGCGCGCCCAGGACCTGGCGGACGAAGCCCAGGAGCGTGCTCCCGAAATCGCGGGCGCGCAGACGATCGAGCGCGGCGTCCTGGCCCACGATGATGCGCTCCTGCAGCTGTTGGTCGCTCACCACGATATCGATCAGCGCCGCCACTTCCGCAGGGTCGGCCCGGTCGTAGAGGACGCCGGCGCCGTCCATCGTGTCCGGCACAGCCGTCCGCGCCCAGGCCAGCACGGGCACGCGCTTGTAGAACGCCTCCATCAGCGGCACACAGAATCCTTCGTGCTCGCTTGCACACAGGAACACGTCGGCAATGTCGTAGTAGGCCGTCAACTCCTGGTTCGACACGTGGCCCGTGAAATGGACGTCGGGCATCCTGAGCTCGGCCACCAACTCGTGGAGCATCGTCAGATACCGTTCGAACCCCCCGTAGGAACCCACGATGAGCAGCCGAGCGTGCGGGTTGTAGCGCGTCTTGTAGGCCGCAAAGAACCGAATCAGGTTCTCGATGCGCTTGTTCGGGATGATCCGTCCCACAAACAGAATATTGGTCCACCCATCGTCGAACTGCCGTGCCACCAGATCGTGAGCGGGCCCGTCCAGGTGCGAAAAACCGGGCACGACGGGCAGCACGCCGGTGACCGGAAACCCGAGCTCAGCCAGTTCCTGGCGGTTGAACTCCGAGTCGCCCAGCGCCAGGTCGCAGCGGTGCACGTAGGCGCCAAGCTCGCGCCGGCCGTGGTAGCAGAGCCGCACGAGCAGCTTGTGTACGTCGGCGAAGTACTGCGGCGGCGTGATGTTGTGGTAGACGATCACCATCCGATCGGGCAGCGCATAGGCCACGCGGGACGCTTTCGAACCGATCGAGAAGTGATGGATCAGAACGTTGTCGGGATGGCTCTCCTCGGTCAACTCGCGGAAGTCGCGGGTGAGATCCTCCAGACGCGGGTCGGCCGTTTCGACGAAGATGTCGGACGCGTACCCGGCCGCGCGCAGCACGCGCTGGATGCCCAGAACCTCGTGGCCGATGGCATCTCCGTAGCCTAGCGTGGCCAGAACCTGGTGCACGTGCACACGGGCGTTTGCTGCTGCCATCACCGCCGCTCCTGCCCGACGACCGGGCCCTCGGGCAGCGCCTTGACCACATCATTGGCGGGTGGCAGCGTCGCCCGGCGTCTGGCGAACCAGCCCGGCAGCGGTTCGATCGGAGGCGCCGCGCGGCCGCTCGCGTCGTCGTCGTGCAGCCGGTTCAGCATGTCCATGTACTTCTGTTCCACCACCGGCCAGGTGTAGTGCCGCTGGAAGAAGGCCCGCCCGTTCTCGCCCATGGCACGCGCCAGGTGACGGTTCGACTGCAGCTGGTAGAGCGTCTCCAGGAACTGCTCGCCGCCTTCGTAGTAGAGCCCGGCGTTGCTTCGCAGGCATTGTCCCTGCAGCACATCGCAGCGGCCGTTGGCCAGCACGGGTTTGCCGAGCGCCCACGCCTCGAGCGCCACCATGGACAGGCTTTCGAAGTACGACGGCACGATCAACGCGTCGGCCGCCGCCATCGCGTCGAACTTGTCCTGGTCGTCGACAAAGCCCACGTGACGGATGCGGGGATGTTCGGGAATCGGCAGGATCGAGTGACCCACCAGTACCAGCATCAGGTCGCCTGGCACCGCTCGGACGTAGTGCTCGAAATGGGCGAACAACTCCTTGCAACCCTTGTTTTCGTCGATGCGCCCGACATAAATCACAAACGGCGACCGGATACCGTATTTCGCGCGGAACCGCTCCGGTTCCGGGTGCGCCGGCACCTCCGACCCGACGCCCACCACGACGTGCGGCACATCGTGGTTGGCGGCCGCCGCCTGAATCATGGCGCGCTCCTCGAACGAGTTGTACATCAGTGCGCGCACACCCCGGAACACCGGCCCGAACATGGACAGCCCGATCGCGCCTTCGCGCTCGGCTGTGGGCACCAGCAGCGACCGGTCCGCCACCGCCCGGATCCCGTGGTACGCGTGGTAGTATCGGAAGCTGAAGAAGATGAAGTAGTCGTACGAATCTCGATGTCTGGCTATGTACTTCGTCAGGGCCGGTGAGGCCGGGCCCTCGCTCTCGAGCCAGGCGTGCTCGTCGGCCAGGGAATGCCAGTGCTCGAACACGTGGACCGACCTGCGGCCGAACTGCTGCGGGTTCCGCTCGCGCTTCACCGGGAAGCGCCGCACGCGCAAGCCGTTCAGGCGGGCTTCGCCGGCAGGCAGCTCATTGCGCCACGTAATGTAGTTGTGCGCGCAGGTCGTCAACACTTCTACCTCGGCGAAACGCGACACGTGTTCCGCAATGTAGCGCGCGTGCAGCTCGGCGCCGCCATTAATGTCGAGGCCGTACCGCTGGACGACAACCGCGATGTTCACTGGTCCGTCGCGCCGGGGTCAGACGGATCTGACGCCGGTTCGGATGATGCCCGACCATTCGGTTCCAACGGCAGCAACGCCGGGCCGGACCTGCCGTCCTGTTCCTGGTGATTGGCTTCGGTGGGTCCCTGCGGACCGCCGCCCGCCGCGCCTCGGCCGCGGCGGCGGCGGCGGCGGCGACTGCGCTGCGCCTCACCCTTGGCAGCCGGATTGACCTGGTCGGTAGGTCCGCGGCCACTGTCCGGTGGCAAAGTGCTCGGCGGGGTGGATCGCCCGGTCTCGGCCACAGGTCCCGCCCCAGGCTGGTATTGCACCACGTGTTCGAGCGCCCGCGCCCGGCGCTCGTTGAAGTCGAGCCGGCTCGACAGCGATTCGACCCGCATCTTCAGGTTCTTCACCTCGATGCCGAGGCGCGTCATCTCGAGCACCAGATTGTGCAGCACCTCGTAGTTCAGCAGGTCGAGATCGGCCCGGGCCCGCTCGCGGTCGTTGATGAAGTGGGCGATCCGGCCGAACTGGTCGGCGTTGTGCGTATTGATCTGTCCCTGCAGGTGCAGCACCTGGATGATCGGATTCGGATTGATGAACAGCTTCAGAATGGGGTTCAGCAGCTTCCGGAACCCGGCGATGAACCGGCCCGTGACGCCTCGGGCGGACCCGAACACCAGATGGTCGTCGAACGTGAAGTTGCCCGGCACCGGGGCCGGGGAGAATAACTCCACGAGATCCGACCGATGGCCCGATCGGTAGTGCTCCAGCAGGTCGGAACGAACCCGCGTCGGATCGAGAAACGTCTCGAGCTTCACCTTGGCCAGCTCACGAAGTTCGTCCTCGGTGTAGTCGACGCCTCGCTTTTCACGGATCCGGCCGCGGATCTGCTCCATGATCTGCTCGACATCGACCGAGTCGGATCGCAGGGAGAACTCGGAAGGCATGAATCACACTCCAAAGGGTCTGTACACGATCACCACGACCGCCACCACCCAGAAGGCTACACACACCAGCAACGGGCGGTCGTTCAGCAGCATTTGAGAGGGGCTGCCGCCGCCCTCGCGCCGGTGCACGAGGTAGAGGTAGCGGAAGATGCCGTACAGCGGAAAAGGGATGGTAAGACCGAGCCGGTCACTGCCGAACTTCTGCACCGTCTCGGGGCTGATGCAATAGAACGTGTAGGCCACCAGCGTGGAGGCGGTGACCACGGAAATCATCTGATCCAGCAGATACGGGCTGTATTCGCCCAGAATCGGCCGGTGCTGGGTCGCGCCATCGGCCAGCATCACCAGTTCGTGGCGCCGCTTGCTCAACGCCAGGAACAGAGCCCCGAGAATGGTGACAATCAGCAGCCAGTGACTGATCGCCACGTTGATCGCCACGGCGCCAGCCACGGCGCGCAGCACAAAACCGATCGCGATCGTCAGCACGTCGAGGATCACGATGTGTTTGAGAGGGCCGGAATAGAGCGTCTGGAGCACCAGGTACGCCAGGGCGACGGCGCCAAACCAGAAGCCCAGCACGAAGGACCCGATCAGGGCCGACGCGGCGAGCATGGCGGCGACGGTGCCGGCCAGTCTCGGCGACAACGCTCCCGAGGCGATCGGGCGAAGCACTTTCAGCGGATGGCGCCGATCGGCCTCGCGGTCCATGATGTCGTTGACGGTGTACACGACGCCCGACAGGACACAGAACACCGCGAACGCGCTCAGGGCGCGCACCAGTGAGGACGGGTCGAACAGTTCGCGGCCGAAAATCAGGCCAGCGAAGACAATAAGATTCTTGGTCCACTGCTCGGGTCGCAGCGAACGAATGAGGAGAGAGACTACGGACCGGCCATCGGCTGCCCCGTCGGGGGAAGCGACGATGGCCGGCGCCTCAGGAGAAGGACGGCGCGTCATGCACCGTGGGAACCACGCGGCGTCAGGCGCCGAAGCTCGTGACGGCCTCGTTCTCGGTGTCGAAGGAGTCGAAGACCGTCAGCAGCTTGGTGATGGCCAGCAGGTCCTTGATGCGCTTGGTCAGATTCAACAACTTCAGGCTGCCGCCCTGGCGGCTCACCGTGGTGTAGGTACGCACCACTTCACCGAGGCCCGCGCTGTCGATGTACGGTACGTCGCCAAGATTGAGCACGATCTTCTTGTCGCCGGCCTGGACGAGGCTGGCCACCTTGCCGCGCAATAGCTCGTCACCGTCGCCCAGGGTCAGCTTGCCCTTCATGTCAAGGATGGTGACATCTCCAACTCGCCGTTCGTCGATCTGCATAACTGTTTCCCTTCACATTTCCCGAACCCGTTGCTAGCCTCGAGACTTCCGCTGCTGAAAACAGTCCCGGCAGTAGACCGGACGTCCCTGGCTCG
>ERZ1292640.3098-Hain-H43-02um-R1-3098-length-13080-cov-6_pt1 | contig 13080 bp, 9 predicted proteins | sample MGYA00564404_ERZ1292640 | MGnify/ENA primary metagenome ERZ1292640 (study PRJEB36523, sample SAMEA6512636) | groundwater metagenome | collected 2019-01-08 | study: AquaDiva: Metagenomics assemblies of 32 groundwater samples
CGAAGAAGCTCACCAAGATCATCATCCGCGGGGCGAGGGTACATAACCTCAAGAACATCAACCTTGAGCTGCCGCGGAACAGGCTGGTCGTTGTCACGGGCGTGAGCGGCTCCGGGAAATCGAGTCTCGCGTTCGATACCATCTACGCCGAAGGGCAGCGACGATACGTCGAAAGCCTCTCCTCCTACGCACGCCAGTTCCTCGAGCGAATGGACAAGCCGGATGTCGACTTCATCCAGGGCATCAGTCCATCCATTGCCATTGAGCAAAAGACCGCTACACGGAATCCACGCTCAACGGTCGCTACAACGACTGAGATCTATGATTACCTCAGACTCCTCTTCGGCCGCATCGGCCAAACGTACTGCCGTGCGTGCGGGCAGCTTGTGAAGAGAGATACTGTATCCACCGTCGTTGATCGCCTGCAGCTCGAGCCTGACGGAACGAAAGCCTACGTCACTTTCCCACTGCACGATCACCCGGGCCACTCACTCAAAGAGGAATTCGATGCTTTGAAGAAGCGCGGCTTCTTCCGAATCGTCGTGAACGGCGAGCTCATCGACCTCAACGAGACGGAATACAAAGCCAAGAGCAAGAAGGGCATCCTCGTCCTTGTCGACCGCGTTCTCTTCCGCAAGAACGACAGAGAGAGCGAGAGTCGCCTTGCGGACTCCGTCGAGACGGCGTTTGTCGAAGGAGGTGGCTACGCCCACGTTTACCTCCTTGACTCAAAACAGCTCCTCCACTTCGCACAGCATTACGAGTGCCAGAACGACGGGATTCGCTTTGAAGATCCCGACCCACGAATGTTCTCGTTCAACAATCCGGTTGGAGCGTGCCCGAAGTGCCAGGGATTTGGCCGCTCGATGGGCATCGATATGGATCTCGTCGTGCCGGATCCCAACAAGTCCATACGGCAAGGAGCCATCCAGCCTTGGACGTTCCCCCGTTGGCGCGAGAATCTGCAGGACTTGCTGAGCATTGCCCGTGAAGCCAACATTCCGGTCGACGTTCCCTTCAAGCAGCTGACCCAGAAGCAGCTTGATGTCATTATGAGCGGCTATAACGGCTTCGATGGCATGAACAAATTCTTCCGGTTCATCGAGAGGAAGTCATACAAAATCCACTACCGCGTATTTCTCAGCCGCTACCGCGGATATACCACGTGCGATGATTGCGGCGGTTCGAGGCTGCGCAAAGACGCGCTCAACATCCGCGTCGCGGGCAAAACGATCCACGAAATTGTGCAGATGACGATCGAAGAGGCGAATGAGTTCTTCCAACATATCAAGCTCTCGAAGTTCGAGGTGGATATCGCGCGAAGAATTCTTGAAGAGATCCGAAAACGTCTGAAGTTCCTGAACGACGTGGGCATCGGTTACTTGACGCTCGATCGTCTGACCATGACACTCTCAGGCGGTGAATCGCAGCGGATCAACCTTGCGACTTCGCTCGGATCATCGCTCGTCGGTTCACTCTATGTGCTGGATGAACCGAGCATCGGCTTGCATCCAAGGGATAACAACAAGCTCATCAATATCCTGAAATCACTGAGGGATGTGGGCAACACCGTGCTTGTTGTTGAACATGACGAGGATATGATTCGCGCGGCGGATGTCGTGGTTGATATGGGTCCAAAGGCTGGCGAACATGGGGGGGAGGTTGTCTTCTGCGGAGCGGTCGACGATCTCGTCAAGCACGACGCCTCGCTCACTGCCCAGTACTTGAATGGAAAGCTCTTCATTCCCAAGCCGAAGAAGCGGCGCAAGGACGTCGAGCAATCCATTTTCGTCAAAGGAGCTTTAGAACACAATCTCAAGAACATCGACGTGCGGATTCCATTGGGGATGTTTGTGTGCGTGACGGGTGTGAGCGGATCGGGGAAGAGCACGCTTGTCCACGAGATCCTGTACGCGGGCATTCAGAAGATGAAGGGTGGGTTTGAGGGGAGTGTCGGGAAGTTCGGCTCGATCGAAGGCGCAGAGTACATCGAGCGAGTTGAGCTGGTGGATCAATCGCCGATCGGCCGTTCGCCGCGCTCGAATCCTATTACGTATATCAAGGTGTTCGATCTTATCCGCGACCTCCTCGCTCACACGCAGGCTGCGAGAATGCGCGGTTTCGCGCCCGGCCACTTCTCGTTCAATGTCCCGGGCGGCCGCTGCGACGTTTGTGAAGGGGACGGTTTCCAGAAGATCGAGATGCAGTTCTTGGCCGATCTGTATCTCACGTGCGAGGCGTGCAAGGGAAAACGGTTCAAGCAGGAGGTTCTGGACGTCCGCTACCACGGCAAGAATGTTGACGATATTCTGTCCACGACGGTCACCGAAGCGATCGAGTTCTTCTCACACCGCCCGGATGCCCGCAGGGTCGCAAAACGGTTGAAAGTTCTGGATGATGTCGGTCTTGGCTATCTTCGGCTAGGGCAGCCGGCCACGACGCTCTCCGGCGGTGAGGCACAGCGCATCAAGCTGGCCAACCATCTCACGGCATCGCAATCGGAGGGGCGGACGCTTTTCGTGTTCGATGAGCCAACGACGGGGTTGCATTTCGACGATATCGCAAAACTCCTGAAGTGCTTCGATGCGCTGGTGGAGGCGGGCCATTCGTTGGTCGTGATTGAGCACAACATGCACGTCGTCAAGTGTGCGGATTTTATTATCGACCTGGGTCCAGAGGGAGGAGAAGCGGGAGGAGAGGTTGTTACGACGGGAACCCCGGAACAGGTTGCAAAATCGCCGCAATCGTACACGGGACAGTTCTTAAGAAAATATCTGTAGAGCGAACCCGCCCCCGCCCGGACGACCAGCCCGACAAAGCCGTTCTGGCGGGCACGGTCGGACGGGCTTCAGTTCGCTCTGTGAACCGCGAAAGGAACATTCCGTATGAAACGTCTTTGCGTTATCGCTCTTTTACTTGTTGTCTATACATCAGCGGGCCTGTCCTCATCCTCATCATCGCCATACAGAAAATGGGGTCTCGGTATTGTCGTCGGTGCCCCTTCGGGATTCTCACTGAAGTACTGGCAGAGCTCCCGCGTGGCCTATCAGGGATCGATTGGAGGAATGTGGGGAGGGGGATTGATGATCGGAGCTGACTACCTTGTCCACGAGAATGCGTTGCGAGACCCGTCACTCCCTTTCTACTACGGTCCGGGCATCTTCATCGGTGACGCGGGGTTTGGAGGACCGAATTACTCGCGCAGTAATCTGGCCCTCGGCATCAGAGCTGCCTTCGGGGTTGATTATATCGTCCGCGATCATCCATTCGACATCGCCCTTGAACTTGGTCCCGCGCTTCTCCTTACGCCCGTGCTGGGAATGGGGATCGAGCTCTCGATCTCGCTTCGCTTCTATCCTTAAAACGATGGAAGTCCGACTTTTACGTATGCTTGATCCCCTAATAAGTTCTCACTGAAAAAGGAAAACATAACACAGAGATCACAGAGGAGACACAGAGGTGCGCGGAGAAACATTTCAAATTCACTCTCTGTGTTTCTCGTCAATTTCTCTGTGTGTCTCCGTGTAATGTTTTTCAGTCAGAACCAATAAGTCGGACTTCTACACCGAAGTCGGCCTTCTACCGCTGCATCAACTTGACATTCCCGGAAGTGGTCTCGATCGAGATCTTTCCTGATCCGCTTCCGACCTTGCCGAACGCGTACCCGCCTGATCCGCCGAACGATTTCTTCCGATCCACTGGAAGATTCGTTTCCACATTGCCGTACGTGGCGTTCAGGTCTACTTCTCCGCTAAATCCTGCCGGCATCGACACCGTCACACTACCATACTCGTTCTTGATGTCGATGAGGTTCGGCGCTGTCTCGAGCTGGATATCAATCGGATTGCTTTTGTTCGTCACCGTCACGCGCTGGGCAGCGAGCCGGCGCAGCGTCAGCGTTGAGTACTCCAGCTCCGAGTGCCAGTCGCCCGTGACATCTTCCGCTATAACGCGAGAGCTCTTTGAGGAAACATCAACGTTGCCCCGGATATTCCTCAAGTCAATGTTCGAGTACGGGTTGACGACCTTTACGTTGCCGACTGCATCGTCGAGTCGCAAAGACCCGAACTGGCCGCTGATTATGATCTCTTTGGAGGACTTGCCGCTCACTCCGTTTGCCTCCACCGATGTGTAGTCGGCGTCCACGCTCAGTCCGTCGACGTTTTTGGTGCGGATCTTCCCGCTGGTCGTTCGGATATCGAGCATCCCGGCGATGTTGTTTGCCGTGATGGTGGAGTAGTTGGAATTAATGGTCGCGTTCCCTTGGACGTTTTCCACCTTCACCGTCGCGCTTTGCGAGTTGATCGTAACTGGCTGCTTCACATCCCGCACGGTGATCGTCGAGTAGTCGGCGTCAATGCTCAGCTTGCCGTTGAATTGATCGACGGATACCTTCGAGCTTGTGCCGGTCAACCTCAGGTTGCCGCCGCATTGCTCGAGCGTGGTCTTCCCGTAATCGTTTTCGATCTCCAGAACGTCCGAGCAGTTCTTCATCGTCAGCGTATTGCTGGTGCCAAGCAGCCGCACCGGACCTTTCATGTTCTCAAGCGCAACGGAACCGTATTTCACGTCCGTTGTCAGGGGATTCGACTGAGGCACGAAGATCTCACCTGAGATCTCCTTTCTCATGAATGACCCTGAGAAAATCGACTTGAACACGCTCCAGAATGACCTCCCCTCTCTGCGCGACCGATCCGGTTCACGGAGGGCCACCACGAGAGCCCCCGGTGATTGCTTGTCAGCGATGGAGACTCCTTCAACATACTCATCCTCATACTTCTCATCCGACGATGAGATGCTGATGTCCAGCTTGATGTACACTTCATTCTTTTCCCACGACCGGAACGTAATCTCCGAGCCCGTGAATCCCTTGATTTCAATTCGCTGGCTCGGCTGTGTCGGGTAGCGTTTTTCGATTTCCCGATGCCTCTCGGGGCTTGCCTCGAACAACAGGAGACCTGTTGCGACCGCAATGGCGAAGGCTCTCATAGCTCAATCTCTCCTCGTTCAATCATCTGTTGCAGGATCTGGAGTTTCATACTATAGAGCTGACGCAGACGCTCCCTCTTAACCGGCGAGATATCGTTTTCATTGGTCTGCAGCCTGAGCTCTGTAATGGCTGCGTCGATCAGGCGGATCTGCTCCTTGCGTGATGACAATTCTCCCGCCATCTGCTGTGACTGCGACGTTGTTGCTGTAACGTACGGCACCACGCGCTCGAATTCAGTGATCGCACTCCGGTACGCATTATCCACCTTCACTACAGTCGGCTGCGAGTTTTCGATGAGCTGCCGTACTACGGTCAGAGCGCCAACGCCGGACAAATAGAGGAGAACAGCCGCGGCCATCCCGTAGGCGAAGCTGCGCTTGTCCGCAATGGAAAGAAACGTCGCACGATGCGGAGCAATCTCGCTCTCGATCGCTTGCCACATTCTCTTTCTGCCGGCCTCGGTCGGCTGGTCATCAGATGTGTAGAACTGGTCGGGTTTGATCATCGTCTGGTCTCCTCCATCTTCCATCGTTCTTGAAGGTATCGTTTCGTCCGAGACAGAAGCGTTCGCGAAGTGCTCTCAGCGACGTTCAACATCTCTGCGATCTCGGCGTGCGAATACCCTTCGATTTCGTAAAGCGTAAAGACGGCTCGCTTTGTCTCATCGAGATCAAGCATCCACGCTTTCATCGTCTCGTTCCAATCAAACTGCTGCGGTTCGCTCTCCGACGAAGAAAACTCATCATATTCGATAGGCACCATTGGAACGATCTGCGCTCGCCGCCGATCCATCCGCATTTCGTTCAGCCCGAGCGTGAACAGCCAGCTTGAGAACCGCGCGCGCCCCTGGAAATCCTGGAGATGTTCAAACGCCTTTATGAACGCTCGCTGGACCCAGTCCTCCACCTGCCCGGTGTCTGAAGAGAACTGTCTCAAAAAGCGGAACAGCGGCGTCACGTGCACTTCGTACAGCGACTTGAATGCTCTGTGATCGCCCCCCTTTGCCTTCTCAATCCAGAGAGCCTCTTGATTCATCATCTCCCGGTTACCGGTTCAGACGTTGGATGCTTGGCGATGTCGAAACGCGACGATCGCTGGCAAGATTTATTCTGACTGAATGAAGTTGTTTGTAGAGAACGGCGATGCGGTGCGGGTGCTCGCGCGTCGATGTGTTCCATATGTGGGGTGACTCGAATCACACCCCAGTGTGTGGCGCGCCGTTATATTAGCATTGGTTTCCTGAAGCACCTTATAGACCCTTAGAGCGTAGGGGAGGCTCTTTGGTTCTCGAGGTGCTTCAGCATTTTTGGGGATGCGGGGCTGCAAGAAGTTGAGACAAATGCTTCTTGAAAAAGAAAAGCGCACGGGTTGTGCGCTTTTTTTGTTCCTCAGACCGAAACGAACGATCTTCTAATAGAGAGAACCGAAATTCAACGTGATGAAGAAGCCGCCGAACCGCTTGATGAAGACGTTTTCAAGACTTTCGATGCCGTGTTGGAACGGAATGAAGTAGTACCGTATGCTTACTCCTGAAAGAGTTCCTTTGTCGAAGCCAAAGTACGCTCCCGCTCCAATGTACCCTCCGAGTGTGTATTTCGCTTGCCCATGTTTCAAGCTGCTGAAGAACTCCACTTGCTCATAGTACGTCATTGTTCCGCCATCGGGAAGCGGTATCGTCCGTGCAGTGGAATAGGGCGCGACAAACACCATCGACGGCCCAACGCCCGCGCCCACGTAGGGGCGGAAATTGTCGACAATGTCGTCTTTGAAGAGCCTGTACTGCAGGCCAAACGTGAGAGGGAAGAGCAACAACCGGTTCTTCTTGCCCGGAACAAAGCTCTCGCCTGTGAATTGGTTGAAGTACTCAACCTCTCCTTCATCTTTCACGTCCGAAATGGCGAACTGGACAAATCCTGAGAGCACGTCCGAGAACTCACGCCGATAAAAAGCCCCTGCACCAAACCCATTGTTCGAGAGAAGCAGATCAACTCCCCAGGCGTTCCGAAAGGGTTCATACGTCGTTTTTTGGATTAGATCAGGGCTGGAGGGGTTGAAGACGATGGATGAGTCGCGGAGAGGAAGATCCTGAGCGACGGCAAGCAGAGAAGCAACAGCCAGCAGCACGACAAGATTCGATGCTCGTTTCATGATCAATTCTCCCAATGTGTCCCTATCCTCAAAACTGCACCGAGCGCAATATAGTTCCTTGCACAGTGAGAAGCAACGCGGCCATCACGTGACGGCAAAGACCGCGAATTTCAGGTACTTCGTCTCAGGCATAGTGGGAAGCGTCGGATGATCGGGGCTTGCACCTCTCATCTCCAGAAGCTGAAGCGATCGGTGAGCGGACCGGGCGCTCGCTTCAACAACTTCAAGGAACGACTCCTCCGTGACATGATGTGAGCAGGAGGCGGTCACCAGAATTCCTCCGGGGTTGACAAGCTTCAGCGCTCCTGCATTGATTTCTTTGTAACCTTTCAGTGCCGTTGCAACGGTCTTTCGATTGCGGCTGAACGAGGGAGGATCCAGGATAACGACATCGAACTTGGCGCCGTCTTCTGCCAGCCGGGGGAGCTTATCAAACACGTCCGCAACCTCAAACCGGATGTTAGACACCTCATTGAACGCAGAGTTTACTTTTGCGTTGGCGATTGCTGTTTCCGAAATGTCAATCGCTTGAACGCTCTTTGCCTTCGCAAGGCCGGCGTACAACGCGAATCCTCCTTCATTGCAGAAACAGTCGAGCACGCTCGCGCCGACAGCGTACCGCTGGATCGCCTTCCTGTTCTCTCTCTGATCGAGGAAGAAGCCGGTCTTCTGTCCCTGCAGTATGTCCACTTTGAATTTTACGCCGTTCTCTGAGATAATGGTCTGACCGATGGTGCCGCGCAAAACCCCTTTCTCCGACGGTAATTGCTCAAGTGAGCGAGGAGGTGATTCATTTCTCTCGACGATGGCTTTCGGGTGAAAGATGGATTCGAGCACGTCGCAGAGCAGCGTCAGCCGCCGATCCATCCCGACGGAGAGCGTTTGAATGGAGAGATACTCGTTGTACTTATCGACCACGAGCCCCGGCAGGAAATCCGCTTCGCCGTGGACGAGTCTGAACGATTCAGCTCCGGGATACAGGCGTTTGCGCAGTTGAAGAGCCTGGCTAATCCGGCGCTCAAAGAACTCAAAGGTTATCGTTTCGCGCTCCCTGCTGAGCAGCCGACACGCGATCAGCGAGTGTGGATTGAAGAAGCCCTCGCCAAGGAACTTCTCATCGTAGCGCAGTAGCTCTACCACATCGCCCGCTTCCGGATTCCCCTTGATTGTCTTGACCTCGTTGCTGAACACCCACTGGTGACCCGAGAGGATCCGGTGCTCTTCATTCTTTTTCAAGACAATCTGCTTTTTCATACCATCAAGCTATTGAGATTTGGAATGAGAAGCAAGGTAACGGCGTTCCACTCGTGATAACGGAGCTGTGCGATGTTCTCTCTTTCTTTGTTCCACCGATTGCGAACGGCGCGCATGCCGCACCATAGGTCTACTTGGTTCTCTCCGTGTCGTTCGTGCGAACGGATGTGCTGCAACGTTTATTGCAACACACCGAAAGGTTTGGTATATTTTCGTTCAGCTTTTTGATGTGATGAACACACAGGATAGGAGTCTACAATGATCAATATACCGGTACTACTCGGTAGTGAAGCGAAGAACCTCTTGGAGCATCAGTGCAAGACGATACCTAAGGAATCATTACATCTGCCTGGGCCAGAGTATGTCGACCAGTGTCTCGTTCAGTCGGATCGGCCGGCGAACGTCTTGAAGAGCCTGCAGGCGATGTTCAACCATGGTCGACTCGCCGGAACTGGCTTTCTGTCGGTTTTGCCGGTTGATCAGGGGATCGAGCATTCCGCAGGGGCCTCCTTTGCCCCCAACCCGGAGTACTTTGATCCGGAGAATATCGTAAAACTCGCGATCGAAGGCGGATGCAACGCGGTTGCATCAACGCTCGGCGTGCTTGGAACAGTCGCACGCAAGTACGCACATAGGATCCCGTTCATCCTGAAGATCAACCATAATGAGTTTCTGTCGTACCCCAACACGTACGACCAATCGATGTTCGCGAGCGTGAAGCAAGGGTATGATATGGGCGCGACGGCGGTTGGTGCGACCGTCTACTTCGGTTCTCCGGAATCACGCCGGCAGATCTGGGAGGTGAGCCAGGCGTTCCAGCAGGCACACGAGCTTGGCATGGTCACGATTCTCTGGTGCTACACGAGAAATGCTGCGTTCAAGACGAAGGAGAAAGACTACCACGTTTCCGCTGACCTCACGGGTCAGGCAAACCATCTTGGCGTGACAATCGAGGCTGACATCATTAAGCAGAAGATGCCAGAGAACAACGGCGGCTACGTTGCGCTCAATTTCGGCAAGACGCACAAGAAGGTGTACGAGCAGCTGACGTCCGATCATCCGATCGACTTGACGCGGTATCAAGTGGCGAATTGCTACATGGGGAGGATCGGCCTCATCAATTCAGGCGGACCATCCGGCGCGAACGACATTGCGGAAGCCGTCAAGACGGCGGTGATCAACAAGCGCGCGGGGGGTATGGGGTTAATCACCGGACGCAAGGCGTTCCAGCGCCCGATGAAGGATGGTGTTGAGATCCTGAACGCGATCCAGGATGTGTATCTGTCCAAGGACGTGACCGTCGCGTGACGATCGCGCGCCCCTCGTCGGTTTTGTTGGATTGAGGTGAGTTCGAAGTGAGTACACTCATAGGCGTCAAGCCCGTCCGCCTCGCCACGAATCATTCGGGGCAAGCCCTTTGGCGGAGGATGTGCTTGGCGCCTTTGTTGTTTCTGCTGCGATGGTAAAGTTTGTTGATGTTGGAGATGTGTATGAAGACTCAGGCATTCGATCGGTGTGAGGTGTCGTTCCGTGAATAAGTTGAAGTGCATCATCTTTGATATGGATGGGACCCTGACCCAGACCAATCAATTGATCTTCGATACCTTCAACTACATTGCGGAGAAGTACGAAGGGAGAAGATATTCCGATCACGAGATCACGGCGATGTTCGGGCCCCCGGAAGAAGGGGCGCTTGTGCCAATCGTGGGGGGAGCGAACATCGAGCATGTGATGAACGACTACCTCCACTTCTACCGCACGCACCATCACAGGTTGGCGCGGCTCTACCCGGGCATCGAGGAGCTGCTGAAGTATTTGAGAGATCATGGAGTTCATCTCGCCCTCTTTACCGGTAAGGGAATACACACAACGACGATCACGTTGGAGGAATTTGGACTTAAGCCCTATTTTGATTATGTCGTTACCGGAAACGACGTCGCCAATCACAAACCGTCCTCGGAAGGTATCCGGAAAATCTTGTCGCACTTCGGCCTAAAGCCGAACGAAGCGCTGATGGTTGGGGACTCGGTTGGAGATGTGAAGGCGTCGCACGAGGCGGGAGTGAAGATTGCTGCAGTGCTGTGGGATTCCTACGCGAGAGAAACGGTGCTTCGAATGAATACAGACTACGTGTTCCACAACGTAGCGGAATTTCACAACTGGCTGAAGAAACAATTTGAGTGACGATCGCCCACACGGTCACGAGCGCGCCTGGAGTTCGTTTCTTTGGAACTTCGCAGTTCGGTACGGAATCGGCGTAGTAGTCCTGGTCTTCTTTGTGACAGTCAATCTGCATTTTGACTACACTCCGGACGACACGTACATCTACCTCCAGTATGCCAAGAACATCGCTCGAGGCGAAGGCTTCTCCTTCAATGCTGGTGAGCCAAGCTACGGTATCACAGGTCCGCTATGGGTTCTCTTGATCGCCGGTGGGACGAAGCTGGGGCTTGATCCGTACATCGTAGCAAAGACGCTTGACGTTCTCTTTGCGAGCTTGGCCATCATTGCGTTCTATGCCTTGGCGTTTGCGGTCATCCGCGACAGGGTGTTCGCCCTCCTTGCCGCATGGATGTTTTCTTTCGATGCGTGGTTCTTGCGATGGTCGGCCTCGGGCATGGAAACATCGCTTGCCGTGCTTCTGGCGATAATAGCTGTGTGGTACGCGTACACAAAGGAATACGTCGTTGCTTCGTTCGTTGCAGTGATCCTCACACTGGTGCGACCTGAAGGAGCGCTACTATTCGTTGTCATTCTCCTGGATGCTCTTTTAAATGCTCGGGATCGAACTGTCAGGTGGAGGGCGCTGGCTGGATCAGTTCTGATGTACGGGATGATCCTCTCCATGTGGCTTGTGTTTGCTTACGCGTATTTTGGATCCGTCGTTCCGAATACACTTCAAGCGAAATCAACATCGCTGGCGTCCCTACCGGTGCTGTGGTTCACGACATTCTCCTCGCTCAAAATCCTGGGAGCAACTCAAGTCGTGCCGCTCCTTCTCTTGATCCTCGGAATTGCGGTGACCGTGCGGCATTACGGTTGGCGCATAATCAAAGAGGAAGGCGTTTTCGTCCTGTGGATTGTCGCGTTGCCGGTATTGTACATCCTTTTGAGCGTTCAGGTCATTTCACGCTACCTGGTCCTTCTTATCCCGTTTGTCGTCATCTACGGCGTTTGGGGGATCAAGAGGCTTGAGTTGACAGCGGTCATCTCGCCCCAACGGTCGCTCTTGATGTTGTTGGTTGTCGCAGGGATTTCGCTTGTCCAAAACCAATATGTGTACCGCTCGCGGGTGGTGCCTCACATGAACAACTTCACGATGGGCATGAGCGAATGCCTGAAACCGATTGCTTACTGGCTCCGGTCGAATACGCCACAAGACGCGACGATTTTGACGCCCGACATTGGCATGCTGGGGTATGTGACCGAGCGAACGGTCTATGAGACTGCGGGTCTCGTGACTCCGGCCATAAAGAAAGCCTTCCGCGGTGCCAGCTACGACGAGGGAATGGCGCAACGACGTTACGAGCACGTTCTCCGGCCGGACTACATCGTTGATCGGTCGCCTACTCCCGAACGGCTTACGTCGGACACGATTCGGCCTGTGATGACACGGCCGTTCCCCGGCCTCGGCCTGACAAAATCTGATCTTGTCTACTATACGCTCTACAAGGTCTCAAGATGATCACGCGGTTTTTTCTTGTGAGCTGTCTTTGCACGCTCGTCCTGTCGGCGCAGGAGATCAGTTCGAGCCGCATCAAAGGATTGCGTGTGAACGGTTCAGCGGACGCCCGGCTTCCAATCGCTGGACTCCAGTCCCGTCCGATCACGATTGAGTTTGATGTCGACGAGACAACACCCCCGGACTTTCGCGTCCGGATCTATCATTGCGACCGAAACTGGAATGTGACGCTGACGTCTTTTGTCAATGATGACATTCGGAACAGAACACGCTCACCGATCCCGTTTGAGCCGGCACCCGCGGGAGTACAGCAGTACAGATTTCACTACTCGATCAAACTGCCTGGCTTTCCTGGCATCGAGCGATTTCCGCAATCCGGGAATTATGTCTTTCACATCTACGATGAAGCAGAGAAGGAAGTGTTAGCCCGCGGGAGGTTCTTTGTTGTCGAGGAGGCGCTCGTTCCGACAATGAAACTCAACAATCGGTCCTTGCCTTCAGAAACGAACCCGTACAATCAGGTGAACAAGATCGAGGTCGGATTCGTCATCCCGAAAGCGGACTCATCCCGAAGCGAGGTGCTTTACCCGTTGTTCTTCACGTGCATGGACATCTACAAAAACCGACAGCTGTACAATCCCTGGCGGATCGATGTGAACGATCAGAACCCCAACACCTTTGTGGATGGCTTTGGTACGCCGAAGATGAAGTTCGTCGTGGATAACGTGACGCCAGGGAACGAGTACCGGAGGGTGGACCTGCGCAATATCGATGAATATCCAGTCGGCACTCAGCTCCGCCCGCGGCTCGGAGCCGATGTCAGCCGATTCTTGCAGAAACCTTCGGGAGACAACCACGGCACCTCCACGCTGACGACAGGCAACCGATATGCAGATTATGTCCCCTTCCAGTTTGAGCTTGTGCTGGGGTCTCGGCCGTACGACTCTGTGTTCGTTGTCGGTGAATTCAACGGGTGGAGACCTGCTGCGGAGTGTTTGATGGGATA
>ERZ1292640.3101-Hain-H43-02um-R1-3101-length-13078-cov-4_pt1 | contig 13078 bp, 18 predicted proteins | sample MGYA00564404_ERZ1292640 | MGnify/ENA primary metagenome ERZ1292640 (study PRJEB36523, sample SAMEA6512636) | groundwater metagenome | collected 2019-01-08 | study: AquaDiva: Metagenomics assemblies of 32 groundwater samples
ATACGATCCTGTAAAAATAGACCTTGATAATATTAAAATTTCACCAAACTCAAAGCATCTTTTTGGCACTGACAATAAAGGCAGAGACATATTTAGCCGTGTTCTTTACGGCGGAAGGTTTTCTATAAGTATTGCTTTCATTGCCGCCATATTTTCCCTGAGCATAGGGCTTGCAGTAGGTCTTTTATCAGGTTATTATGGAAAGAAGATTGACATGGTAATCATGATGTTTGTTGACCTTGTTCTTTCATTCCCGTCACTGCTTCTTGCTATCGGGATATCAGTAATCTTTCCCTCCGGAATTTTTACGGTTGTGATAGCTATTACAGCTGTTGGCTGGGCATCATTTGCAAGGCTTATCAGAGGGCATGTGCTTAGTTTAAAGGAACAACCGTTTATTGAGGCTGCAAGGTCAATAGGATGTTCTGATATCAGGATAATCCTTGTTCACTTGCTGCCCAATTGCCTCCCTCTCAGTTTTGTTTTCCTTGGGCTTAAATTAGGAGGGTATTTACTTACGGAGTCAGCGCTCAGCTTTCTTGGACTTGGCGTGCAGCCGCCGATGCCGACATGGGGTTCAATAATAAGTCTTAACAGGATTTATATATCATCTGCTCCATGGACAATTGTTTTTGCAGGGCTTGCAATAGTGCTAACAGTAATGTGCTTTAATATTATTGGAGATGCATTAAGAGATAGGCTGGATTATGCATCCCCTGGGTGTAGGATTTGACGTTCTATGAATTCAAAAATCAAAAATCAAATATCATCCCGAATAGTCGGGATACATTTTAAATTTTATGTAGCGTTATCCGCCTTCTGTTATTTTTTCTTCTTCTTCCTGCCTTGTCTTACATTCTATACATAGAGTAGTAACAGGCCTTGCCTCAATTCGTTTTACGCCTATTTTATTACCGCATTCTTCACATATTCCAAAAGTTCCATTATCAATTCTTTCGACTGCTTCGTCAATTTTTTTCAGGAGCAGCCTTTCCCTGTCTCTGAGTCTGAGCATAAAATTTCTGTCGGTCTCAGCTGTTGCCTGGTCTCCCATATCAGGGAAATTAATTTCTCCTGGAAGACTATTTAATGCACCTTCTGCTTCCTTGAGAAGAATCTCTCTTTGAGTAAGAAGTTTTTTCTTTATCCCCATTATTACTTTTTCTCTCGGTGTTAGGTCTGTTTTTTTGTTTTTTGAAGCAGCAGATTTCAGGGTCTTACGAGCAGGCTTTTTTACCTGAATTTTTTGCTTTTTTGCAACTGCTTTTTTGGGTTTTGCGATTTTTTTCTTTGTCGCTGGTTTTTTTGCCTGCTTTGTCTTTGGTTTTACTGTCTTATCTTTTTTCTTTGCCATATAACTCCTCAATAAAAATTAATGGCTTATAACATAACAAATATCTAATGTTCAAGTCAATTGGTCAAATTACATTGTGTCAAATTACATTGTGTCAAATTAACATTAAATTAAGCAGGGGCGCTGCTGATGTCTTTAACCAATGACCGGGTAGAAAAATGAAATTATAGTATAATTATCAAATGTTTGATATCCTCAAAATCATTTTAATATTTATTATCATTGTCTTCCTTTTGAAGAGGCAATGGAATCTTGGTCTTGTAATGGCTATTTCTTCTGTGATTCTTGCTGTGTTTTATTTACTTAAACCGCTTGATTTTCTCAATGTTATTTTAAAGGTTTTTACTGACAAAACAACAATCTCCCTGATTGCGGCTCTCACTCTTATAAGAATATTTGAGAACATAATGAGGAAAAACGGAATAATGCAGGAGATGATGGATTCATTCAGGGGCATGGTTATAGACAGGAGGGTGTTAATGGCGTCAATGCCTGCATTAATAGGTCTTCTGCCGTCAATGGGCGGTGCGCTTTTTTCCGCTCCGATGGTTGAAGAGGCATCAAAAGGAATCAATATATCGTCAGCAAAAAAGGCTTTTATAAATTACTGGTTCAGACATCCATGGGAGTTTATACTCCCGCTTTATCCTGGACTGGTGCTTGCTTCAGCTATAACAGCACACTCACCCAGGGATCTGATACTCGTTAATTTCCCATATGCCCTGTGCCTCGTAGCAGGAGGAATTATCTGGGGTCTGAGCGGGATAGGAAAGCAAAGGGAGGGGTTTAAAAAAATATCAGGCCGCGGATTATTAAGTTTTTTGCCTTTAATTTTAATTCTTATTATGGTAATAGCGTTTCATCTTGATTTATCAATAAGCATAGGTTCGGTAACCATATGCCTGCTCATAATCTTACGGTATTCCCTTAGGAAAGTTTATCAGACTTTAAAAGAAGGATTATCACTGGATATTATAGCAATTATTCTTGGGGTTATGGCTTTTAAGGCGGTCCTGAGTTCTTCAGGGGCAGTAACAAATATAAGCACATTTTTCTCAAGAGAAAACATTCCTATCCTGCCGGTACTCTTCATCATACCCTTTATCGCAGGGCTTCTTACAGGACTCACTTTTGGTTTTGTCGGAAGTACATTCCCTATTATTTTAGGACTTGAAAACGCACAGAATATCAGCGCTGTTTCATTTGCATTTGCATCAGGTTATGCTGGTGTACTTCTTTCACCCGTACATTTATGCCTTGTGCTTACAAGAGAATATTTCAAAGCTAATATGACAGGCATATATTATAAAATTATAAAGGCGGTTATGTTGATTTTATCAGTTGCAGTGGCTGAATATTTAATTTTTAGTCCTTGATTTTTGGAGCCGTGTAATTCTTGCACTATACATTTATGGAGCACTTCCTGTTAGAAGTGCTTCCATTAATGCTATTACAATTATTATAATACTATGCAAAACATGAATAAATACATTGAGCAGTTTAGGGATTCATTAAAAGCAGAACACGATGCATCTCCGCATACGTTAAAGGCGTACGCCGAAGACTTAAAAGAATTTTCTGCTTTTACAGAGAAAAAGCCGCAGGATATTGACAACCTTGACATAAGGGGCTTTCTCGCATCTTTGCATCACAGAAAACTCAAAAAATCCTCAATAGCAAGAAAACTTGCAACTATAAGAAGTTTTTTCAAATATCTTCATAAAGAAGGTTATGTGAAAAAAAATCCTGCAAAACTTGTGTCAAGCCCGAAGATTCCAAAATCCCTGCCTCGCTTCCTGACCATTGATGAAACTTTTGCCCTTATGGAGGCTGCAAAAGGCGATACATTTCAGGCTACGAGGGATAAGTCTATACTTGAATTCCTTTATTCTTCAGGCTTAAGGGTATCTGAATTAACCATGCTCAATATAAATGATTTTGATATAAAAGAATCGCTTATACGCGTAAAAGGCAAAGGCAAAAAAGAGCGTATAATACCAATAGGGTCAAAGGCTATGGAGGCCATTAAAAACTATCTTTCGGAGAGGATTTCGCTGAAGAAAAAGTCTCAGGCGCTGTTTCTGAATAATCGCGGCGGAAGGTTGACACAGAGAAGTATTAGGCGTATATTAATAAAATATGCGAGGATGATTGCTCTCAAAGGGTCCCTTAGCCCTCATGTCTTAAGGCATACTTTTGCAACACATTTACTTCATGGTGGAGCAGACTTGAGGTCAATTCAGGAACTTCTCGGGCATTCATCGCTTTCAACTACTCAGAAATATACCCATGTGGATATTTCTCATCTTATGGAGGTTTACGATAAAGCACATCCAATGGCTAAAAGGAGTAATTAAGAGTTTAGTCTACGACTCGTAGAGAGTTATGAGTTGATTTAAAATGGAGGTAATAATGTTTCACGGAACTACGATACTATGTGTAAGAAGAAATAATAAGGTAGCTATCGCTGGCGATGGACAGGTCACTATGGGGAATACAATTCTTAAGCACAATGCAAATAAAATCAGGAAAACGTATAACAACAGCGTTGTTGCGGGGTTCTCAGGCGCAACAGCTGATGCGCTGACACTTTTTGAAAAATTTGAAACAAAGATTGAAGTGCACAGAGGCAATATAACAAAAGCTTCAATAGAACTTGCGAAAGACTGGAGAACCGATAAAATTTTAAGACGGCTTGAGGCGCTTCTCATAGTTGCTGACAAAGAGCACTCATTTATCATATCAGGCACGGGCGATGTGCTTGAACCTGAAGACGGTATAGCTGCCATTGGCTCAGGAGGGCCGTATGCACAGGCAGCAGCCAAGGCATTAATAGAGCATACTGATTTAGAGCCAAGAAAAATAGTTGAAGAGGCCATGAAAATTACTTCAAAAATATGTATATATACTAATGAGCATATAGTTATTGAGGAACTTTTATAGTATAATTTTGCACTTGATATTATAGAATACTTTCCTGAGTATAAAGAAAAGAATCATAATTTATTGAAATGGAGCTAATAATGGATAATCTTACACCTAAAAAAATTGTTGAAGAACTTGATAAATATATAATCGGACAGCATAAAGCAAAAAAGGCGGTGGCAATTGCAATGAGAAACCGCTGGAGAAGGCAGCAGCTAACCGGCGACCTGAAGGACGAAGTACTCCCTAAAAACATAATCATGATTGGTCCTACCGGCGTTGGAAAGACCGAGATTGCAAAGAGGCTTGCGAAATTAGCCCAGGCGCCGTTCATAAAAGTAGAGGCGTCAAAATTTACAGAGGTAGGTTATGTGGGCAGGGACGTCGAATCCATGGTCAGGGATTTAGCCAGCCTGGCAGTAAATATAGTAAAATCTGAACAGATGGAAAAGGTTCACGAGAAAGCACAGACACTTGCCGAAGAAAGGATTCTGGACCTTTTATTACCGCCTTTGAAATCTAATCGCAGGGCGCCCGCTGCCGAGGCGCCTGTAACAACTGAAGAAAAAGAAAATTACAATGAAACACGCGAAAAACTTCGGACACAGTTAAAAGAAGGCAAGCTTGATAACAGATATATTGACCTTGAGGTAAGGGAAAGAGTCGTACCTTTCGGGGTTGTTTCAAATATTGGCATGGAAGAACTTGAGATTAACCTGAAGGAAATGATTGGAAATTTTATGCCAGAGAGACCGAAAAGAAAAAAAGTAAAGATCCCTGAAGCTATGAGGATACTTGTCCAGGAAGAGGCAAACAAACTTATTGATATGGACAAGGTAGTAAAAGAAGCAGTTGAAAGAACAGAGCAAAACGGAATAATCTTTGTAGACGAAATAGATAAGATTGTAAGTAAAGGGGCAAGTTATGGCCCGGATGTTTCAAGGGAAGGGGTTCAGAGAGACCTGCTTCCGATAGTAGAAGGGTCAACAGTTTCAACAAAACACGGGCCAATAAAAACCGACCACATCCTTTTTATAGCTGCAGGCGCTTTTCATGCAGTAAAGCCTTCTGACCTCATACCTGAGTTACAGGGAAGATTTCCCATAAGGGTTGAACTTGATGCTCTTGGCAAAAATGAATTCTTAAGAATATTACAGGAACCTAAAAATGCGCTTATAAAGCAGTATATTGCCCTTATTGGAACTGAGGGAGTAAAGATAAAATTCACAGGTGATTCAATAGAGGAGATTGCCTCTATCGCAGCAGAGGTAAACGAGAAAACTGAAAATATAGGGGCAAGAAGACTTCATACCGTTCTTGAAAAACTTCTTGAGGATATTTCATTTGAAGCCCCTGACAGTGACAGGAAAAACGGTGAATTAGTTATAGACGCAAAATATGTTAAAGAAAAACTGAGTGATATAGTTAAAGATGAAGATTTAAGCAGGTATATTTTGTAAACTCCCCTGTTTTTATTTATTCCTTCTTAAATACCTTCTGCATGCTAAGACTGCCCCACCAGTTACAAAGAGGATAGAGCTTATTGGCTCGTGGACAACAGGCGAGGTAACTGTGAAATTTGTCATATAGAGACCTAATGAAGGTTCAAATTTTGAATAAGCATTGCTTGTTATTATCATGGTAAAAAATAATAATAAAATTATTAATTTTGTATTCATGTTCTCCTAATTACAGAGTAGATGAAATTTTCTTATAAAAAAGTGATTTTTATCACATTTTTAATGTTAGATTTGGAAGGGGTTGACATTCAGCATTTTTGTGATACATAACACATTGAAATAATTTTGGAGCGTCTGCGGAAAGAATAACGATTGGTAATTTCGTAAGGGCAACACCACTCCTGAAAGAATCTTAAAGGCTGTCAAATGAGGGCGACTATATAGTAAACTATATAGTTAAGTAAATTTCTAACTAAGCATGAAAAACTGGACACCAAAAGATATTAAATCCATGAGAAAGAAAAATAAACTCTCTCAATCTGCTTTTGGGAATCTTTTAGGTGTGTCAGGTAATTATATCTATCTTTTAGGAAAGGAGGTAACGAGGCATGGCAAAAGGAATTTGTAAGTTGGGTTCTGCTGGTGAAAGGGAAAATATTAGAAAATCCTTAAAGGTTGAAGAAGTTTTTATGGGAGAGCTAAATGATGAAAGGGGCAGAGAGTTATTATGGAAAAAATTGCCAACAGACCAAGGTGAATATTTAAATGTAGAACGCAATTCCAATCAAAGAAAGGAGATAAAAAAGAAACATGGCAAAAGGCATCTACAAAAGAAATAAAATCTGGTGGATACGCTATGCAGGTCTTGATGATAAGACTGTCTATGAGTCCTCATGCTTAAAAATCTATTGCAACCCATTGAAAATAATCAAAGCCGATGGAGGGACTTGAACCCTCGACCTACTGATTACGAATCAGTTGCTCTGCCTCTGAGCTACATCGGCGTAAGTTCCGATATTATAGCACTTTTCCACACTCTCATTATCAAGTTGAGTCCTGAAATTGTGCAGTAATTGTGCAGTTGGTCTTTTGGTAAGGATACCGTCCAATACATCGACCGCTTTTACTTTATGCGTTGGCGCTAAGTGTGCATACCGGAGAGTCATCTTGATGTCCTTATGTCCGAGTAGTTCCTTCACTGTCGTTAGGTCAATACCTGCCATGATTAAAAAACTTGCAAAACAATGCCTGAGGTCATGAAATGTGAAATTGGTTATTTTAGCTTTTCTGCAAGCGGTAGCAAAAGACTTTTTAACGCTCTGGTATCTTTGCCCTGTCTTAGGGTCAAAGAATAAATAGGGGACATCTAAACGCCGTGTAATACCCTGTAGGGTCCTTCCAAGCGTGTCATTGATAGGTATTTCCCTTCTATCTCCGTTTTTGGTTATGTCAAGCAATATAAAACCGTGCTTCAAGTCTACTTGTTCCCATTTGAGAGAAAGTATCTCTGTCTTTCTCATGCCTGTATTCAATGCTGTAATGACAATAGGTTTAAGATGAGGGTCACCTGAGTTAATGAGTTCCTGACATTCTTCCTTTGAGAGATACCGCAAGCGTCTGTTGTTTTCTTCAAGAAGTTTAACCTTCCTTACACGCTTCAAGACTTCTTCTTCAACCATTTCCCATTCGCCAGCCTTGGTAAACATATGCTTGATGGTAGCTACAAACCTATTTATAGTAGCAGGCTTATTACCTTTCTCTTTTCTTCCCTTCTGCATCCTTTCACTCTGAAATTGCTCAATCAGGCGTGTGTTAAATTCTCTCAATTGCAGGTTACCAAACACATCAACCAGTTGAAAAATAAAAAGCCGCTTGCTTTTGTATGATCGTTGCCTTTCAGCCCATTTCAAATACTCTTGAGCAAGCTCCGTAAAGGAATGGTTCTCTATTCTCTTGGTTTCAGGCTGCTTGCCTTTCTTGATAGCTGTTTTTCTATCAAGAAGCATTTCTTCTGCATCGTCAAACCTTGTAGACTCCGAAGATTCCCTTATGGTTTTACCATCAAAACCCGCATAGCGTATCCAGTAGATACTTCCACGCTTATAAATTCCCTTTGCCATACTCTTTATTCACCCCCTTTCTTTTTAAGTTTTTCTTCTATGCAATCAAGAAGAAGTTTAAAAGACTTACTCGGTTTTCTTAGCCCTCTTTCTAAATAGTAAATATAATGTTCTGTCACACCCAAGATAACACTTAATGCCTTTTGAGAAAGTTTATATTTTTTTCTCAGGGTCTTAATGTCTTTTGATGTCCATAGTTTCATAGAAGTAATTTTACCTAACTCTGTTATAGTAGTCAAGTATTTTTATTTCAGGGTCTTTAGAAGGGGAATCGGATTGACTGTTTTACGTTCCTTCCACTTGTCTATTGCTCTCTTGCTAAACCTTATGTATTTACCGCAAGAGAAATAAGGAATTTCTTTTGAACATACTTTTTTATCAACCCATGATACCGGGACTTTGAGATATTGAGCCAGTTCTTTTTTATCAAAAGTAGTATCTACATCATGCTTGTCACTCTTGCAGGATAAAAGCGGCGTAATGCGTTCTATTATCTTTTGAACGATTGCCTCAATGTCTGGTGATTCAAGTTCTAATTTCATAATATTTTTTCAATGTCTTCATCTTCTAAAAAAGTTTTCAATTCAAAAAGAGGGGGTGAGTGATGCCCTGGAGAAGGTATACTCTGCTCGAGCATCACTCTTTTTTCCCCGATGCCCCTCGCACCGGCTAAACTTTGAGCAGAGTAGTTAATTATTAACTATGCTAATGCAACGCACCAGCTCAAAGAGTCTGAACTATTGGTTGGCGTTATTGCCTTATCCCACAAACTTTGACCATCAAGACGCATCAGCACTTTTATCGTTATCACGTCCTGCGTGAACTGGTACGCATCGGTCACGGCAAGGTAAATATCTTCCCTTAACCCGATTGCATATTGGGTCAAGTCCACGAGGGTTAAGTCCCCGGTTGAGCCTAACGATGGGACTCGTTCAGAGACAATCAAAGGCTTACCGTATAAGAACTGCGGTAAAGGATTTGAAATTGACGAAGTGCCACCACCGTAAAACAGGGCGTTACCCGCTGTGTCAACCACACCCATTAGCTGTGGGAGAGCGTCGACGCTGCAAAGCCACACCGCATTTTTGTGAAACGCTGGAGCCAGACGAGCATACATTTTTCTTATGTCTGCAAAGGCTATCTGATTTGCTATTGCTCTTGATACATTAATCTTGCTTGGCGAATTTAAGATGCCCAGCGGTTTTGCGACTCCATTCCCATTGATAAAGGCATCATCGAGAGTATGACTGATTGCCTTTATCATCGCTATTTGTAACCAGTTTTGAAAGCGTGGTTCGTCACTTAAAAGCTCACGAGACATCTGGCCGTATAAGCCACACTTTCCCGCGGAAAGCGTCATTAAACGCAAAGCCGCAGTCTGGATCGTTCCCGCTTCGTTTTCGGCCAGCCATTCCATCGAAAAGCCGCCATACAAAGCACTCGTTCTATGGTCTGCCGCTTTCCACGCGGGGATTTGTAATGAGTCCCCCTTCATCGGGAAAACCCTTGCCCTTGGGCGGATAATTTCCTCCTCGAGGGCTGTGTCTAAAAGCAAAGCTGCTGTTTCAGAACTTAGGGCGTACCCGCCCTGTACGCCACTTGTTATCGTTTGTAATCTTTTCTCGAGCCGAGGATCATACTTGCCTGATAAAACGACTCTGAACTCCTCGCAAGGTGTTTTGAAATTATTCCGGTTTAAATCAGACCCAAACATTCCCTTATAACTCCGGAAATTAACTTTCGAGCTGCCAGCAAAGTTTACATCGCCTTCATAATCAGGGAAGCGGAATGGATTTATGGGTTTTGTTCGGTCAATCGGCTCTCGTGTTCCAAGCCTCTCACGCAAGGAAAATTCTTCATTTACCTCCGTGATTAACGCATCTCCAAACGTGAAGGCCGTATTTTCTTCGTCTGAAATTTCCCGTTTTTCTTTTTCAGCAAATTCAATTAATTTTTCTAATGATGTTTGCGTCTTGCTTCGCAAATCATGCAATTCTGCCCAACTGCACTCGCTGACTGGTTTATCCAAATTGATTTTAGTTTTCTTCCTAAAAATTAACTTGGATTTTTCGTTTATTAAAAGTTCATTCATATTCACCTCTGTAAAAAATCCAAAAATAAGCCCGTTAAACGGGGTTCTTGATGGCGAAAAAGACTTGGCTTTTTGACCATCCCGCTTAAATTATCAATCTCAATACTCGGTTGAAAAAAATAATTCAAGCTATTTTTAAAATTGTAAAAATTCATGCGTTACCACCTTCTATTTTCGTCGAATATATTTTATGAAATAATGTCCTTAAAATTTGAAGCTCCGTAATTTCAACTTTTCTTGTCTCAAAAACTGTTTTAAATAATTCTTGACCAGAAAGCATCAATTTATTGTTTTGAGTGATAAATTCTGGCGCAACAGCAAGCTCTGGATAATCTTCAAATACCGATTGCCGTGCTGAATTGTCCGCTAATCTTGCATACAAAATATTTTCAATGATTTCCTCCGGAGTGCAATTACAAACCTGCGCAGCATCCGAAATAACATCGCTTAAATTTTTATCAAGTTTAAGATTTAATTTTTTCATTGCAACTCCTTTAAAATTTGATATGCACTCTCCGTGTTAAAATTGTTTTCAGTTAAACGCTTTGCCTCGCTTGGAAAAAAAAGCCCGTGCCTTTTTAAATAACTTGCCTCTGATTCATAAAAAATATTTTTCAGCATCTCCTCATTAGCCGGGGAGTAATGTTTTATTTTGTCATTGTAATAACAGAAGCTCCGCGGTATACCGAAAGAGAAATAGGGTTTTTCGTTTAAGCCAAAACTCCACGGCGGTTGTATGTCCGAATTGCCATTGATTCTCTCTCTTGGAAGTGGTAAAGTTCCATGCCAAATACAATCATGCCAAGGATCGTCCTTCCAACGACGGCAATCAACCTCCCACCACATAAATGGCCTGCGCCCCGGATGCTTGTTAATCCAATCTCGCAATATTCCCTCTTTGCCTTCATTCCACATTTTTATTAATTTGTGTTCTTCGCCTTGCAATATGAATAAGTCAACGTCATGTGTGGTATTAGTGCCGTATAAAAAATATTCGTAGATAATATTTGTTGCTTTTTGTTTTTTATCTCTCATAAATCTTTTTATATTTGTAGGCATAATTATTTCCCTCCGGGTCTGCCCGGTGCGTCTCTCAAAGGTGAAATGTCTAAATTTAAGGCTTTCAATCCTTGCAGAAATTGCGCCCGTGCATCTCTCAGAGTAGTAAGTAACGGATGCGGTTTTATTTGTTGCCATTTGTCAAGAACAGTCATGCCTTCTTTTCTAATAGCCCCTTCTGCACTTTTCATTGTGTCGTAAGCTTCAAGCGCCGTTGTAAGTATCACTATCCCTGCGCTATCCTCTATACAATAATCATTCAAGAGACTTTTCCATAGCGCTTTTGCCTCTCTTGAGAGGTGCTTAGGTGCTGTTTTTTGTTTTGTTTTCATAATATTACCCTAACTTTCTTAAAGGAAAACCTTAATTTTAAATGCGTAATGTTAATAGAACGATGTTGAGTTTCACTTGGGCGACTTCTGATATCCCCTTCCACCCCCATTGATTTTTTATCCCTTTTCATTTGTCTTGCGCTCTTTCAAAACCTTGCCGTTTGTGACCCTAAACCATGTGTAGTTATTGGCCTTAGTCATAACTTTTTTCTTTTTACTCATACAAACTCCCCTGTGTTCTTGATAACTTTCTCACTTGCTCCAGACTCTCATTAAAAGCGTTTATATCTTCACGGAAATAGGCTTTATTTAACGTTGTGATGGCTGCCCTTACCTCAGCATCCTGAATAGCGGAAGAGCCTTTAAGCACCCCTGAAATTTCGTTATATTTTTCATTCATAAATTTATGAATATTCATTTCTTTACTTTTCATTGTTTAAGACTTTCTCCATCACTTGTAGGTATAGCTGTTTTACTGAATGAATGCCTTCAAGGAAACCCTGAAGGTTCTCATCATAGAAGGCCATATCTGTATTTTCAACTGCTGAAAGAATTGAATCATATAACTCAATGTCATTCCTTTTTATGTCTTCAATGGTCATTTGATAGGTTTTCAGCCATTGTATGAACGCTTTGTATTGCTCTAACATGGATTCACTAACAGGTCTAACCTTGCCTGCTTCTATCAGGCTGATAGCCTTATCCTCCGGTAAGGTAATAACCTGTCCTGTCTGTAATTCAAGCTCCCCTTGTGAAGTTTTAACTCTGAATGTTTCTAAAACTTGATGCTTCATTCAACAACCTCGAAGTCTGTGTTTGTTAGGTCTATAACATCTAATTGGTTAATAGGATGGGTATATATAGGCTGTCCAATTATCCTATTAGATTTTGGCACACCATCTAAATCACTTGGTTTAATGGTTTCAGCACTATCTAAACTATTAAACTCTATTGAATTATTAATGCCTTGCGATGTGATGCTATCTGAGGGCTTTAAACCGTTTCCGTTGCTATGGTTTAATAGTTTAGCCTTATATATATCTAAACTTTGAAACCGATAGAAAACCGCCCTGCCTCTTTTCTCGGTTGTCCAGTATTTGCCATTACCTTTTTTTAGCAACCTTATGACCTGTGCCTTGTTTTTAATGTCCAGTTCCTTCTTAACCAGTTCATACACCTGATTTGTATTAAGCTCGTCCTTATTTTCAAGCAAAGAATGAATCTCCTCTATAATTTCATAATCAGGGTCTTTGGCAATTTCAAAACCTTTAACGGTCGGGTTAAATCTCAAAAATATATGATGCGGTTCATAACGGGTCTTTATCCTTACACCCAAGCGGTAAAGGTTATCCGTATCAAACTCAATAGGTTCATTATCGGTATCTTTTACACCCTCAATGCTCAGGACATGGTCAACTAAATCAAGTAATGCGGTGCTTCCCTTGTAAATGTTTTCGTTACCCTTCGGTGTATGATGCAGTAGCAGCACCGTAAAACCCAGTTCCCGAAGTTCCTTTAACCTTGATATGATGATAGCCATATCCTGACTGTTATTCTCGTCTGATAGGTGAGAAGCCCTCAGAGTGTCAAATATAATCAGTCCCGGCGGTAGTTCCTTGTAAACTTCCCACCCTAAAGCGTCCAAACGGGGCGGCATAGGGTCATTTGATATATGCCACACCCAAAGGTTATCGGTTGTGCCGATATGCGTTGCTCGTTCTTTTAACACGGAGAGA
>ERZ1292640.3102-Hain-H43-02um-R1-3102-length-13067-cov-4_pt1 | contig 13067 bp, 13 predicted proteins | sample MGYA00564404_ERZ1292640 | MGnify/ENA primary metagenome ERZ1292640 (study PRJEB36523, sample SAMEA6512636) | groundwater metagenome | collected 2019-01-08 | study: AquaDiva: Metagenomics assemblies of 32 groundwater samples
CGTTCCCCCGCGCCCGCCGTTCTTCGCCCCGCAGCCTGCCCCGACGCCGGCCGTCGCCGCCGAGGCCCCTAAACCCGCAATCCGGGACGGGGCAGCCGAGGCCCGCGAATTAAAGCCCGTTCCACCCGCCCTCTCGCTCGAAGCCCGGATCGGCGGCTCCTTGTTCAACTGGGTCGGAATCCTCGCGATCATTTTCGGCGTCGGCTACTTCCTGAAGTATTCCTTCGACCAGGGCTGGGTCTCCCCGACGATGCGATTCATCACCGGCCTCGCCGGGGGCGTCCTCTTCCTCGGCGCCGGCCACGTCGCGTTCCGCCGCAGCTACCCGATCCTGGGGCGGGGCTTCGTCGGCGGCGGGATGGCCATCCTCCACCTCGTCCTCTTCTCCGGATTCCAGATCCTGAAAGTCGCCAACCCTCCCCACGACCCCGTTCCCGTCATCGGGCAGGGAACCGCCTTCGCCGGGATGGTGGCGGTCACGTTCATCGGGACGTGGCTCTCCATTTCCCACAACTCGAGGTTCCTCGTCTACCTCGCCTTCATCGGCGGCCTGCTGGCCCCCATCCTCGTCAGCACAGGCGAGACCCACCAGGCGTTCCTCTTCACGTATCTTGCGATCCTGTTCGCGGGATTCCTCGCCATCAGCCTCTCGTGCGGCTGGACGTTCCTGGCGAATGCGTCGTTCCTGGCGTTCCTCTTCTATCTCGTCGGCTTCTGGATCAAGGAGGGGGTGGGGAACCCCGACCTCTCGATCGTTTTCGCCGCCGTCTTCTACGCCCTGTTCGCGGCCGAAGGGGTTCTCGCCAGCCTGCTCGGGCGGCGGCAGCCCGGACGGGATCATGAACTCGGCCGGCTCGTCGTGAACTCGCTCGTTTTCGCAGGCGCGACGCTCGCCGCCCTGCGCAAGACAAATCCCGACGCCTACGGCGTCTTCCTGGTCGCCGCGAGCGCGGTCCACCTGCTTCCCGCCGTCCTCGTGCGGGTCCGCCGCCCCGCCGACCGGGCGCTCGCGCGGCTGTTCGGCTTTTTCGCGGGCGTTTTCTTCCTCCTCGCCCCCGCGCTGGAAAAGAGCTTCGCGCGCCAGGACCTGACGCTGGCCTGGGCCGTCCAGGGCGCGGCGATCTTCGCGCTCGGGCTCAAGTGGGGCGGCGGCTGGACGCGCGGGTTCGGCCTCTTCGCGATCGGCCTCGCCGCGTTCCGGCTCCTCGCCGTGGACACGCCGAACGATCTGGCGCACGCGAGCCCCGTCCTGTGGAACGCGCGGGGTTTCGCCTACGGGGTCGTGACGCTCGCCGCGGGCGCGGCCGCGTGGCTCTACCGCCGGATCGAGATCCCCCCCGACGACATGGCCCCGCCGGGCGCGACGGGCTGGCTCGTGCCGCGGATCCTGCCGGCCCCCGAGCGTCTTTTTTCGACGCTCGTCCTCGTCGTCGCGACCGGGATCCCGGCGACGCTGCTGTCGTTCGAGCTCTCGGACGCCCTCGGACGCTTCGTGAAGCCCGCCTACGCCGGGCGCGCGGAGGACTTTGAAAGCCTGTCCGCCCACTGGCAGACCCTCCTCTTCGTCGCCTACGGCGCGCTCACCGCGGTGATTTCCCGACGCCGCTCGGAGCCGGTGCTCCTCGCCCTTTCCCTCGCCGTCATCGCCGCGGCGATCGGAAAACTCGGCCTCTACGACCTCATCTGCAACCCGGCGCAGGCCGCCTCTCTCCTGAAAAATCCCCGGTTCCTCTCGATGGCGCTGGAAGCGCTTTGCCTGCTATGGATCGGACGGGAGTTCCGCCTGCCCGGCCGCCGCAAGACCTCGTGGCCGCACATCGCGTCCGTCGCATCCGTCGCGGGGCACCTGATCCTGCTGGCCGCCTTGAGCCTGGACTGGTACGACGCCGTCCACATCGAGAGCCTCGATCCCGCGAAGGCGTCCCCCCCTTGGCAAGGGCTCGATCGCTGCGATTTCTTCGGGCTCGCGCTGCTCTGGGCCGCCTACGGCGCGCTTCTCGTCCGGCGGGGGTGCCGGCGGGAAAACCGCGGGGACATCCTCGGCGCGGGCGCCTGCCTCGTCACGTTCGCCGCCGTCGCCTGGATGGGCACCGCCTTCGCGAACATCGAGCGCCCGTACGCCGACTTCCTCCAGAGCGTCCGCTTCCTCGCGAGCGCAGGCATCGCCGCGCTCGCCTTCGTCGCGGCCAGCCTCGCGCGCGCAAGCACCGTGAAATCCCTCCCGCGCGATTCCCTCGACGCCACCGCCGCGTTCCTCGGGATCGTCGGACACTTCCTGCTGATGCTCACGGCGAGCGTCGAGACGGCGGACCTCTTCCGCGACCACCTGGACTGGACCGTCCTGAGCACAATCTCCGTGGTCGGCCGGTGGGGATTCCCGGTGGCGGCCATCTGGGCGCTCTACGGCGCGGGCCTGACGTGGACCGGGCTCCGGCTCGATCGGACGGCCGCGCGCTCGCTCGGGCTCGTGAGCCTCGGCGTGGGCCTCAGCGTCACGGCCGTGGTCATCCTGTTCGGAACCCCGGACGCCCGGCGGCTTTTCCTGAACACGCGGTTCCTCGGCGCCGGCCTGGTCGCGGCCGCCTTCTTCCTGGCCTCCCGATTCCATCGCGCCCTCAAGAAGCGGGAATCGCCCGGAACGAAGCCCGACCCCCTCCACGGGGCGACGACCATCGCCCATCTCCTCGTGATGATCCTCCTGACCCTCGAAGCGGCAGACCTCTTCCGGACCCACCTGACGTGGCGCCCCGACAGCGCGCTGTCCGTCGTCGGCGGCTGGCACTTCCCGGTCGCCGCGATCTGGGGCGTCTATGGGCTCTGCCTCTTCGCGGTCGGCGTCCGGCTCGACAGGAAATCCCCGCGCGGGCTCGGGCTCTGGAGCGTCGCCCTGGGCGCCGCCCTCTCGCTCGCCTTCGCCCTGACCGACGGCCAGGAGGCCAAGGCCCTCTTCCTGAATACCCGCTTCCTCGGCGCCGGCCTCGCCGGTTTCGCGCTGTTCGCCATCGTCGGGATCTACCGCATGCGGGGCGCCGGTATCGAGCCAGCGTTCCATTTCGGAAAGGCCCGCGAGGCCGACGCGCTCATCGCGCCGCTGTCGCTTCTCGCCCACGCCTTCGCGATCGTCTTCTGCACGCTGGAGATCAACGATTTCATCAACACGTTCTACCGGCCCGCCGATTCGGGCGGATGGCTCGAACAGAAGGACTGGAAGCGGCTCTCGTTCTCGCTCTTCTGGACCCTCTACGCGGCCGGGATGGTGGCGAGCGGCTTTATCCGGAAGTTCAAGCCCATCCGCCTGATGGCCCTCGTGATCCTGGCGGCCACGACGCTGAAGATATTCCTCATCGACCTCTCGTTCCTGAAGAACCCCTTCCGGTTCCTCTCGTTCATCGCCCTCGGTGTCCTGCTCGTCCTCGTGTCCTTCCTCTACCAGAAGTTCAAGGACCGGCTCCTGGGCTGACGGCTAGGGCGCGCGTCCGGCTTCCGGAAGGCGGCCCTATCCGGGCGGCGAGGCCACGAACTCGGCGAGGATGGAGTCCGCGACGGGCAGGGCCTTTCGCGAAAGAAGAATCCGGCCGGCCGCACGCTCGAGATAGCCGTCCCGCTCGAGACCCGGCAATACGTCCGCGAAGGCCTGATCGAAGGAGAGCCCCTCCTCGCGCGCGAAGGATTCGAGGTCCACGCCGCGGGAGAGCCGCAGGCCCAGCATCGCGCGCTCGCCCCAGCGGGACAGGCCGTCCAGCCGCTCGCGGCCCTCGACGGGGCTTTCCCCCGCCTCGACGGCCGACAGGTATCGCGAAAGGTCGCGCAGGTTCTCGCGCCGCTCGCCGTCCACGAACGCGCACGCGGAGGCGCCCGCCCCCTCGTAGCCGCAATATTCCCAGCACAGGACGTTGTGCAGGCATTCCTCCCCCGGCCGCGAGAAATTCGACGTCTCGTAGCGCGGATATCCCGCCGACTCGAGGAAATCGATCGTCGCGAGGTAGCGATCGGCGACTTCCTCGGGCGGGGGCATGACAAGATTCCCATTCTCTTCTTCGCCGGGAAACAAGTCGGCCGGCGGGCTCGGGGCGGGGGCTCGGCCCTTCCTCCCGGTCTCCGCACGGGCCACGGAAGGTAGACGACTCCATGGCGTTGGCCCGTGCTCCGACAGGTCGGCGCGGTCCGACCCCCGCCCCTCACCCTTCGATATCGCTCGTACCCTCCGCGCAAGGGGCGTTCCCTCCTCCAGCGACAGGGAATAGGCCGACACGTGGTCGGGCTCGAGGGCAACGGCCGTTTCCAGATCGCGCCGCCAGGATTCCTCCGTCTGCCCCGGCCAGCCGAAGATGAGATCGAGGGAGACCGAAAAGAGGCCCGCCGCGTGCGCGTCGCGCGCCGCCTTGACCGCGCCCCGGACGGCGCGATTCGAATCCTCCGGGGAATGGATCCGGCCCAGCACCGTCCGGCCCTCGGGCGAGAACGTTTGCACGCCGATGGAAATCCGCGTCACGCCTTCGGCCGCGAGCAGCCCGAACGTCTCCTCCGATCCCGTCCCCGGGTTCATCTCGACCGTCCACTCCTCCAGCGCGGAAAGATCCGAGCGCTCGCGCACGATCCGCAGCAGCCGCTCGAGCAGCCGGGACGGCAGCGCCGTCGGCGTCCCGCCGCCGATATAGACCGTCCGCGGCTTGAGCGCCCCCTTCGCAATCAGTTCCCGATCCAGGGCGCCCAGATACCGCTCCATCGTCGCCTCGGAACTCACCGTCGAGGAAAAAGCGCAGTAGGCGCACCGCGCGCGGCAGAACGGGACGTGGAGGTAGAGCGAGGGGACGGACATCGCCGCCATCCTATCCGCCATGCTCCAGTTCCCCCGGATCCGCGGCGCAGAGGACGCTCCCTTCTATCCCATCCGGCGCAGGCCCAGGGGCTCCATCAGGAGGGAAAAGGCGAAAAACCCGAGGAGCGCGAGGAAGGCGAGCCCCAGCAAGACCCCGGCGCGGTGAAGCCGGCGGGCATGCCAGCGGAGCATCCGACGCTGAAGGAAACCGTCCGCCGCCAGCAGGCCGATCACGGCGAGGGCCGCGAATGCGAGGAGGATGGGCGACGCGGCGAGCGATTCCGCCGCGCCCCAGGCCCAGGCCGACACGGGGCGGAACCGCAAGAGGTAGTCATTGTCCGGGCCGCCCCAAACCATCGCATAGACCGGCCGGGCGTGGATAAACCAGAAGACGAGGCCGCCGAGCGGAACCAGGAGAAGCGCGAGCGCCGCGAAGCCCGCCGGATCGCCCCGCGGCGCGGCCCGGAGAGCCTCCGCCCGGCGGGACTCAAGCGAGGCAAGCGCAGCCGAAACGTCCTCCCCCGCCCGCCCGGCGGCCCGGAGCACGCGCTCCTCGAGGGCCATGTTGCGCAACGCGGCCCGAGCCTCCTCGGGATCTGACGAAATCCCGCAGATGCGCCCCCAAAACTGTCCGTAACGCCTTTCGAGGCTCACGGCGCCCTTCTCCGTTCTAGCGATTGTTGCTTCAACCGACTTCCATGGCCTGATAGACCTTGCCGTGCCGGCGAAGCCATTCGAGATCACCCCGCCCTGCCCGCTCCTCGACCTCCCGGAGCAGGCGGACCGTCTCGGACTCGTAGCAGGGCTCGGCCGGATCGTCCTCGGGAATCACGGCCTCGACGTCCACCGCCACCACGAAACGCGGGGTGCGGACCAGTCGCGTCCGCGCGACTCTCTTCCCAGGAATCCTCATGGCTTGCTTCCTTCGATGAAGTGTACCGTGACCAGCTTGGCAACGCCACTCGTCCGCAAGTGCGACCAGACCGCCTTGAATTCGGCCCCGTCCGGAAGCATTTCCCTCACCTCGACAACCGGGTTCGGCTCGGCATCGTCGTGCTCGTCCAGCAAAACGCCCTCTACCAGGCCTGCAACGGCCTGCCATTCGAGGATACCGCGCTCCTCCAGGCGCTCGACCGCGTGCTCGCCGACGACATATCGTTCGGTGGCGACGAGTTCTCGGATCTTGTCGAAAAGCTGTCCCATGGTGGTTGGCGACACGATTCTCTTCCGTGCTTCGTCCCGGATCAACCGATCCCTGCCGGTTTCCTTCCCTCCCTACCCCTCCGAATTCGCAACGCGGCCCATGGAAGAGGACGGTCCCGGTCGCGCGGTCGCGCGGTCGCGGATGATGTCGGCAGTTCTTACACGAGGCCCGAAAAGAACGTCCGTGCCGGAAGGCAGCGCACCCCGTCCTTCTCATAGTCGCGGCGGCCGTCGAGGACGACCTGGTAGCCAAACGGGATCTTCAGGCGGTCCCGGTAGTGGAAGAGCGCGGGGGAGACGGCGTCGTCCGAGAGTTTCGCCTCCACGGCGAACCAGGGCTTCCGATCGCAGGCGACGAGGAAGTCCACCTCGCGCCCGTCCGGGTCGCGCAGGTAGAAGAGCTCCGCGCGGAAGCCGTCGCGGTCCTCGAGGAGATGGCAAAGCTTCAGGAGGTGCAGCGCCACCAGGTTCTCGAAGCGGGCGCCCGGATCCGAAACGAGGCTTAAGTCCCAGAGGTAGGCCTTGGGCATCTTCTTCAGGCTCCGGATCGCCTTCGAGGCGAAGGGACGGACCCGGAAGAGGAAGTAAAGGCGGTCGAGGATGTCGATCCAGTGCGAGACGGCGCGGTGGCTCGCCTCCAGGTCCTCCCGCAGCGCGTTCGCCGAGAGGGGCAAGGCCACCCGCTTCTCGATCAGGTCCGCCAGGATCTCCATGGAGGAGAGGTCCCGGATGGCTTCGAGATCCCGGACGTCCTCCCGGAAGAAGCGATCCATGCGTTCCTTCTGCCACCGCCGGAGCGCCCGCTCGGAGCGCGCGAGGAAGGGCTCCGGGAATCCCCCGAACCGGACGAGCGCGTCCACGGTGTCTTGCAGCGCGTCCGAACGGAAGCGGAGCGGCTCCCCCGGACGCGGCGGCTCGGCCTTCGCGCCCCTATCGATCTCGGCGCAGGTGAAGGGATGCAGGCGGTAGTGGTGGTAGCGGCCCTGGAGGGAATCCCCGCCCTTCCGATAGACGTCGAGCCGGGCGCTTCCGGTCACGAGGAATTCGAGCCTTCCCCGGTGTTTGTCGAACTCCCCCTTGATCCAGCGCTTCCAGTCGCGCCACTTGTGGATCTCGTCGAGCACGACGAGGGCCTCCCCCGCCGGCCATTCCGCCTTCCGGATTGCGGCGCGATCCTCCCGGCGATCCCAGGTGAGGTAGGTTCCGCCGCCCGAGGCTAAGAGCCGTTCCCGCGCGAGCGTGGTCTTCCCGACCTGCCGCGGGCCCGCAAGGAAGACCATCTTCGCCTTCAGATCCTCCGCGACGGACGGCGAGAGATAGCGGGGAAGGGGCACGGTTGAATTTTGCCTCAAAGCAAAAAAGATTGCAACTTTATTTGCTTATAGGCAAAAAATCTCGAGATAGAAACGATCCCCGCCCACACCCCGCCCCCTACCCTTTCGGATTCGCAACACGGCCCATGAAGAGGATTGTCCCGGTCATCGGGGCGCCGGCCGCGCATCGCCCGCGGCGACGCCGTCGCGTCCGGCCGCGTCCGCCCGCTGCCAGAGGCCGCGCGCCGTCACATAGAGCGCGGAGGCGGCGACGAGGAACAGCAGGCACAGCGAATAGTCGAGGCGCGCGGAAAACGCAAGCCACGTCATCGCGCCCCACGCATGCCCGATCAGGAGCGCGAGGGAAAGGGTTTCCGCGAGGAACCGCGGCAGCGCCAATATGAACAGCGTAAACGCCGCCAGCCAGCCTACGCAAAACAGCGCGAACACCCACGGCCCCTTCGACAGCGCCCACGCCGCCGCCGGGAAGCCCTCGACGACGGCCGAATGGTTGCCCGCCCAGTACTGCGGCGGCTGCCCGGCGAGAGTGACGCAAAGATCGAACAGGAAGAACGCGTAGAACGGCACGCACAGCCAGAGCCGTCGCGGGTCGAGTCTCATTCGGCGGAAAGGTCCACCCGCATGCTACCCCGAAGCCGCCCCACGGGTTTCATCCCGCCACGCCTACCCCTCCGGACCCGCGACGCGGCTCATAGGCCGTATTCAGCCGCGGGTCAGGAAGACGCCCCACACGGCGGACACCTCGCCGGACTCGATCCGCCGGGCGAGGCGCGCGAGCGCGCGGGCGAGGCCGGAGAAATCCGAGGACGGGATGGTCCGGGAGTCCACGAAGGCGATGCCGGGCGCCGCAAGGCCCTCCTTGGAGAAATCCGCAAGGACCGCCGCGAAATCGCCGATGTTGTAGGTGACGAGGATCCGGCCCTCCCCGGCCGCGAGCCGGAGGAGTGCCTCGTCGTCCATCCCCTCGCGCTCCGTGCCCTTTACGGCAGAGGCGTCGATCCCGAGATCGCGCAGGCGCTCCGCGACCCGTGGGCTCAAGTGCTCGTCCAGAAGGAAGCGCGGCCGGCGCGGCGTCACTGGCTCCGGCGGACGGGGGCGAGGCTCCGCCATACGCGGGCCTTACACCGCTACGCGCGTGAGGAACGGATAGGCCTTCCGGACGTCCCGCGGCTGGGCGCGCTCGAGATCCTCGCGGATCTCCGCCGGGCAATCCTCGGCATAGCGGGCGGCGGCCTCCATCTGCGCCTCCGTGAGGCCCGGATAGCCGCGCAGGACGGCCTTCCGATCGCCCCGATGGTGGGCCCGGATCATCTCGAGCTCCCACACGGCAAGGCCCGTCCCCGTCACGAACGCGCGGCGGCCGGTCTTCGTCGTCCGGAAATCGATCCCGGGATGCCGGTCCATCCGAAGCGACTCCTCCAGGATCCGCGCCGCCGCCGCGCTCGCGGAAATCCCCTGGCGCCGGGCGAAGCCCTTGAGCCCCTCCACCACGGACCGTGGCAGCCGGGCGCTGAACGGGACGGCGGTCGTCGGCATCGTGGTTCCTACAATGAAATACAATGCATGACAAACACCCCCGCGTCAAGATTCCCCTGCCCGCGGCCCGCCCGACGCCCCGTTTCCCTACCCCTCCGGCGCCGGCGGCGGTTCGGCCGGTCCTGCCGCCTCCGGCGCGGCCGCCCCGGACGCGATCCGGAACGCGGCGAGCAGGACGAACGCGGCGACGACAACGCCCGAAACGATTCGACCCGGCTTCAGGAGGCGCATGCAAGACCCTCCGGGAGGATGGAGCCCACAACAACCGTCCCCGCCATTCTCCCCATCGGAAGACGGGAGGACAACTGCCGAAGCCAAAGGAACGAAGGCGTTCCCTACCCCGCCTTCGCGGCGAGGGCGTATTCGCGGAAGACGCGGTGCGCGGGCTCGTAGGAGCAGCCGAGGCGCCGGACGATTTCGGCGGGGGACGTCGCGCCGGATTCGATGGCCGTCACGATGTCGGCGCGCCAGGAGGGGCCGTAGAGGTAGCGGTTCCGGTACTGGCGGTTCATTCGCGCGAGCTCGGCGGGGGAAAGGACGTCCGGCTTCCGAATCCGGATTGATCCCTCGGGGACGATGAAGTTTTTGCGCGCGAGGAAGGGAATGCTTCCCTTCAGGACGACGGCGCTCTCGGTCACGTCGCGGGGGAAGAGCGTGACGGGCTCGGGCGCCTTCCGGGCGAGTTTCCTCCACTTGGGAGAGCCCCGCTCGGCGGCCCAGGCGGCAACGGCGGGGAGCCAGGCGAGCCTCAAGCGCTCGTCTTCGGTCCAGGCGGCCGCGAGTTTCGCCAGCTTCTCGACGATGACGTAGCGGCCGTGGACCTCGATCCAGGTGAAGACGAGCGAGGCGAGGCGAGGGTCGAGCGGGATTTCCGCAATCGCATCGAGAAGCGTCCTCTCGATATCGGCCGTTCCGTGCGGCGGCGGCACCCCGCCGCCCGCGGTCGAAACGCGGAAGCCGATGGCCGCCAGGCGATCGCTAAGGGTAGGCACAACCCACCTCCCGGGCGATAGCGGCGAGGGAAACGCGGACGTGATCCGGCCAGAGGGGATTCAGGTCTCTCTCCTCGAGCCACGCCTCGCTGGCGCGCAATTCCTCCGGTGTCGGCTTCATCGCGACGCAGTCCCGGAAATCCTCCTGCCGATCGCAATAGGCGAAGAGCTTCGTCATCAGCAGTTCCAGACGGCCGAGCGTCCGAAGGACAAGCGCCTTGCCCTCGAAGAGCGGCACGGTCCGTTCCTCCCATCCCTTCGGCAGGTCTCGGATCAGATCCCGGGGTCCGTTGTTCAGCCAGTCTTCCTTCAACGAACCGTCGTCTCCCCGATATTTCTTAGCGAACGCGACGGAGGCCTCCTTGACCTTGGTCGGAATGACGGGATCGAGGCAATCCACGTCCTGGGTCGAACGTTCGATGACGCCCATGACGACGAGAGCGGCCCCTCCGATTACGGTTGCATGGAACGCAACTCCTTCTCCTTGAAGGAATTCGTCGAATGCCGTCAGGGTTTCTTTTGCGTTCATTGGATTATCCAATATCTTATAATCCAATGATTTAAAGTCAATCGCATTCGTCTCCACGTGCAACAAAAGCCCCCCCCTACCCCTTCGGATTCGTCACGCGGCCCATGAACAGGATCGCGCCGGTCTCGCGGTGGCGGACGAGGAAGAGGAAGGGGCGATCGGCGCGGAAGACGGGGGGAGGCGGAGGGGGCTCCAGGGACTCTGCTGCAGACAACCCTATCGCCGTCGCAGCGGCCGCCTCGGTGCCCCTCTCGTCCACGTCAACGGATGCCTTCTGCACGATGAAATGGATGAAGAGGCTTTCCGGATGCGGGGGCTTCTTGCCGTTCACCCCGGAGAAATCGGCCTTGCCGGGCTCGAACGCATCCGGCATCCCGAGGGCGGCGAGGGCCTGCTCGAGCCGCGAAGTCGGCGGTTCGATCCGGAACCTCGGCAGGAAGACCTCGACATCCTTTCCTTGCATTCCCTTTTCAATCGCCGCCAGCCGGCCAGGGGTGAGAAGGGCATCAAGGCCGGGAAGGCCATCGGGACGGCGCGGCAGAAGGACCAGCATGGAGAAATGACCCTCCCCATAGGGCATTTCCAGCGCCTGGAGGCCCTTCCCTTCCCAATATCGAAACACTTCGAGCTGGTGCATGAGCGGAACGGAAACCACGCCGCCAGCGGACAAGCGGAACGGCGCGTCGCTTGTGAATTCCCGATCGAATTCGTGCTCCCACACGCCCTTGAAATGGACGGCGTTCGCGAGGACGAGGCGCGTGATCGGGGTGAGCAGCCCCGGGGAAATCAGGTCCTTCACCTTCCCCTTCGTCTTCTCCTCGGCCCAGGCGTTGATCGCCGCGCGGGCCGGATCAGGGGCGGCCTTGAAATCCGCCTCCCGGGATTCCGCGCCGTATCGATCTTTCAGGAGCGCGAGGAACTCCGGCAGGAACGGATGCCCCTTCTGGCCCCAAAGCGAGTTGGCCACGACGATCTCGCAGCCATCCCCCGGCGGTTGCGGGGAGCCTTTTTCTCCCCCGGCAATCTTCCGGACTATGGCCGCCGCCGCCGGGTGCAGCGTTTCTCGCGGCAGATCGAGCCGCAGGACCTTCGCCATCTGCGCCTCCGTCCCGCCGCGGGCGCCGCCGAGCGTCATCGAGAGGGCCGTCGAGAGGCTGTAGGGGGAGAAGACGAGGTTGCCGGGCGTTTCCTTGAGCCGGCCGTAGAGATTGAGGGCGAAGGCGTTGTTCGCGGCGACGAGCTTCTGTTCGTCCGTCCCCGCCGGGACCTTCGCCTCCTCCCAGGCCGCCACGGGCGCCGTCGCCCGCGCGGCCTTCCAGAGGCCGAGCCGCCACGCCGCCAGCAGCGTCATACCGGCGAGCAGGAGGAAGAGAAACATCCACGCCCGCCACGGCCGCAAAAAGCCCATCCGCTCCTCCTTCGGGTCAGGACGCCTCGGCGCGCTTTTTCTCCTCGACGAGATTCTCGTACATCGCCTTCGTCTGGCGGGCGATGTAGGACCAGGAGAACTTCGCCTCGACGCGCTTGCGGCCGTTGTCGCCGTAGCGCCGCGCGGTCGCCGGATCCTTCAAGAGGCGGTTCACGCACTCCGCGATGGCCTCGGGCTGAGCCGGCGGGACCAGGAAACCCGTCTCGCCGGGGACCACCACCTCGGGGATCCCGCCGACCTCGGAAGCGACCACCGGCGTGCCGCAGGCCATCGCCTCGAGGTTGATGATCCCGAAGGGCTCGTAGACGGACGGGCAGACGAAGACCTTCGCCGCGCTGTAGAGCTGGGAGTACTCGTTCTCCTTCAAGAGCTCGTGGATCCAGACGATGTTCGGCTTCTTCTTCGCCTCTTCGATCATCCGGTCCTCGTATTCCTTCGTGTCGGCACCGACAGCGCCGAGGACGATCTGGACCGGGATCTTGTCGGCGGCGGCGAGCAGGTGCTCCATCCCCTTCTGCGGGGTGGGGCGACCGATAAAGAGGATGTAGTCGTCCTTGATCCCGTACTTGGCCTTGAGCTCCGGGTCGAGCGGCCGGCGCTGCCAGACGTCGAGGTCGATCCCGTTGTGGATCACGTCGATCTTCTCGGGGGCAACCTTGAAGCACTTGAGGATGTCGTCCTTCATCACCTTCGAGACCGCCACGATCCGGTCGGCCTGGGTGATGCCGAGGGTCTCGACGAAGGTGCTCAATTGGTAGCCGCGCCCGAGCTGGTGCTCCTTCCAGGGCCGCAAGGGCTCGAGGCTGTGGCAGGTCGCGACGAAAGGGATCCCGAAGAGCGTCTGCGCCATGAAGCCGCCGAAATGGGCGTACCAGGTGTGGGTGTGGACGATGTCCGCGTCCCACTTGTCGCACATCGTCTCGAGGTTCGTGGACAGCGTCGCGAGGACGGGCGCGAACTTCTCTCCGCACTTGAGCCGGTCCCAGCCCTTGTAGCCGCGCACGACCCGGCCCTTCTCGCGGACGTTCTGGTCGCCAAAGCAGCGGACCTCCACGTCCATGATCTTCGCGAGCTCCTGCGAGAGGTACTTCACGTGGACGCCGGCGCCCCCGTAGACGTAGGGCGGGTACTCGCGGCAGAGGATGGCGGCTTTCATCGGGCGTGTGTCTCCTTCATGGACAAGGGCTCATGAAAATGCGGACGGCCATGCTACCGCCTGCCCCGG
>ERZ1292640.1470-Hain-H43-02um-R1-1470-length-19482-cov-11_pt1 | contig 13066 bp, 13 predicted proteins | sample MGYA00564404_ERZ1292640 | MGnify/ENA primary metagenome ERZ1292640 (study PRJEB36523, sample SAMEA6512636) | groundwater metagenome | collected 2019-01-08 | study: AquaDiva: Metagenomics assemblies of 32 groundwater samples
ACATATTATTAACAAATTCGCCCTAGGATATCTAGGGTGAAGATTATACCAGGAGTAAGTATGTCCAGAATCGGCATTATCGGCGGCAGCGGTTTATATAAAATTGAAGGGATGGAAATTATAAAAAAGGTGGCAGTTAAAACTCCTTTTGGCAGCCCTTCGGATAAATTTACCGTCGGAAGATTGGAAAATAAAGAAGTAGTTTTTCTGCCGCGCCACGGAGTAGGCCATCGTATTTCTCCCAGCCAGATAAATTACCGGGCTAATATTTTTGCGATGAAAAAACTCGGCGTGGAGCGGATAATTTCAGTAACTGCCTGCGGAAGCTTAAGGGAAGAGATGAAGCCCTTGGATTTTGTGGTGGTGGACCAGTTTGTGGACCGCACCAATCACGGCCGGGATATGACTTTTTTCGATCAGGGTATTGTCAGCCATATTGTTTTTAGCCATCCGGTATGCCCTGAACTTTGCGCCGGTATTTATTCAGCCGGTAAGACATTAAACTTAAATATGCATAAAAGTGGAACCTACATTAATATGGAAGGCCCGCAATTTTCCACTCTTGCCGAGAGTAAACTTTATCGTTCCTGGGGGATGGATGTGATCGGGATGACTAATCTAGCTGAAGCCAGGCTTTGCCGAGAGGCTGAAATTTGTTATTCTACGCTGGCTTGTATTACCGATTATGACTGCTGGTATCCGGAGCATGGTTCGGTAACTTTAGAGATGGTGATGAGTAATTTACAGAAGAATGTTGATAATGCTAAAAAAATTATCTCTAAAGTAATCAAAGACCTGAAATCTGAACGCACCTGCAGTTGTCAAAACGCGTTGAAATTCGCGATTGTGACAGATAGAAAACTGATTCCGGCGAAAGTTAAAAAGAATCTAAGCTTGATTATCGGCAAATATATAAAATGAAACCTGAAAATCCCGGATATAAAGATACTTTAAATTTACCGAAAACGGACTTTCCGATGAAGGCGGACCTTCCGAAAAGGGAGCCGCTTTTATTGCAGAAATGGGCTCAGCTGGGCATCTATTGGCTCATTATTAAGGAATCCTCCTTAAAGCCGAAGTATATTTTGCATGACGGGCCGCCTTATGCCAACGGCAATATCCATATCGGCCATGCCTTAAATAAAACTTTAAAAGATATTATTATTAAATATAAAACTCTGCGCGGGTATGCGTCGAGTTATGTCCCCGGCTGGGATTGTCACGGCCTCCCGATTGAACACCAACTGCTCAAAGAACTTAAAATCCATAAGTCTCAAGTTTCTCAGTTAGATTTTCGCAAACAGGCATTTGTTTATGCGAATAAATATGTCCTCATCCAAAAAGAGCAATTTCAGCGCCTGGGTATATTTGCCGACTGGGAGAATCCGTATCTTACTCTAAGCCATGATTATGAGGAGAGTATCCTTAATACTTTGGCTGTGCTTAATGAAAAAGGTTATTTGTATCACGGATTAAAACCGGTGAATTGGTGTTTTAAATGCGAGACGGCTCTGGCTGAGGCGGAAGTTGAGCATGAAGACCATAGCTCGCCTTCGATTTATGTAAAATTTAAGCTTAAAGCGCATAAAGATTTTCCAGAAAATAGTTTTTTAGTAATTTGGACAACCACTCCCTGGACATTGCTGGCTAATGTTGCCGTAGCCCTGCATCCTCAGCTGGCTTATCTTTATATCAAAACCGAAAAAGGAAATTTAATTGTTGCCAAAGATTTGTTGAATAGCTTTTTAACTAATAGCGGTATTACTAATCATGAGATTATAAGAGAGCTAAATGGAAAAGAGTTGGAGGGGTTAATTTATACTCATCCTTTTATATCCCGAGAAGGAAGAGTTGTTTTAGCTGACTACGTATCGGCGCAGGATGGCACCGGATTAGTGCATATTGCCCCCGGCCACGGAAATGATGATTATTTTGTCGGGATTAAATATAAGCTGCAGATGATTATGCCGGTAGACGCTAAAGGTGTTTTTGATGCAACTTGCCAGGAGTTCCAGGGGCTGCAGGTTCATGCTGCCAATAAGCCGATTTTAGAAAAATTAGAGAGATCCGGCAACTTGCTTTTTAATTCCAATATTCAACATTCCTATCCGCATTGCTGGCGTTGTAAAAATCCGGTAATTTTCCGGGCAACCAAGCAATGGTTTTTGAATCTGGAACATAAAGATTTAAGAAATAAATTACAACAAATAATCCGTGAAAAAGTAAAATGGGTGCCCGCCTCAGGCCAGGAGAGGATTTTGGCAATGGTGGCTCTGCGGCCGGATTGGTGTTTATCCCGTCAGCGGTATTGGGGTGTGCCGATTCCGGCTTTAATCTGCAATGATTGCCAAGAAGAGTTTTTATCAACACAGGTAATCAGGAATTTTGCCTGCGCAAGCGCGAAAACCGGGACGGATTGCTGGTTTGAGCAGCCGGCGGAAAATTTTCTTCAAGGAAATGTGACTTGTCCGCAGTGTCAGGGCAAAAATTTAACTAAAGGCGCTGATATTCTGGATGTTTGGTTTGATTCCGGGGTCAGCAGTCAGGCAGTATTAAAGAAAAGGAAAGAATTGGAATTTCCCGCCAGTCTTTATCTTGAGGGCTCGGATCAGCATCGCGGATGGTTCCAGTCGTCGCTTATCTCCTCGGTGTGCGCGGAAGAGGTCGCTCCTTTTAAAAATGTGCTCACCCACGGTTTTGTGGTTGATGGGGCGGGCCGCAAGATGTCAAAATCGGCAGGCAATGTTATTTCGCCTTTTGAAATTATTAAAGATTACGGCGCGGATATTTTAAGAATGTGGGTGGCTTCTAGTGATTATAACGAAGATATCCGCATCTCGCCGGTAATTTTGACCCGCTTATCCGATGCCTATCGCAAGATAAGAAACACCGCGCGTTTTATCTTAAGTAATTTATATGATTTTAACCCGGATAGGCATAAGGCCGAAGATAAGGATCTTAGGAAAATTGATAAATGGATACTTTTGCGTTCCAACTCTTTAAGTTCTGCGGTAGATAAAGCTTATGCAGAGTTTCAGTTTCATCGGGCCTATAAATTAATTTATGATTTTTGCAATGAAGATCTTTCGATGTATTATTTGGATATGGCCAAAGGCAGGCTGTATACGTCGGCAGCAGCTTCTCCTCAGAGAAGAGCAGCGCAAACTGCCCTTTATGAAGTGCTTAATGCTTTGGTGAGGATTATTTCTCCGATTTTAGTTTTTACCGCTGAGGAGATCTGGGAGAGCATGCCTAAAGAAAAAGCGCAATCACAATTGCTAAGCGCCCATCTTTTAAGCTGGCCGGAGCCTTATTTATTAAGCGCTGAAGATAAACTTCTGGAGGACAAACTTAAACCGGTGATTGATTTGATACCTTTGGCGGCAAAAGCCTTAGAAGAGATGCGTTCAGGCGGCCAGATCGGCAGCTCCTTTGACGCGCAAATAAATATATTGACAAAAACTCAAGGCTGTTATACATTCTTACAAAGCATCAAGTTAGAGCTCTGTGAGATTTTCAAGGTTTCGCAAGTTGAGGTTGCTCTTGATCTAGGAAATGCCGAGGAACTTTGCGTTAAAGTGAGCAAGGCGGCCGGAGTTAAATGCCTGCGCTGTTGGAATTATTCTTTAGAAATAGGCAAAGATAAAGATCATCCTTTAATTTGTGATAATTGTCTTGAGGCTATAAAGGGGGAAATTACGTGAAGAAGAAATATTTAAAAAAAGATTTAAAGGATTTTAAGAAGATTGTGCTGAAGAAGAAAGAAGAGATACTTGATGATCTTAAGCATATATCGGATGATACTTTAAGAAAATCTCAAAAAGAAGCCTCCGGAGATATTTCCGGCTATACCTATCATATGGCTGATGTCGCCAGCGATAATTATGACCGTGAGTTTTCATTAGGCCTGGCTTCGAATGAAAGAAAATCCCTCTATGAATTAGACGATGCTTTGAAGAGAATTGAAGACGGAGTATTTGGTATTTGCGATGATTGCAAGGGGACAATTACTAAGATCCGTTTAAGAGCCGTTCCTTCGGCCCGGCTGTGCATCAAATGTCAGCAAAAAAGAGAGAAGAAGTAAAACCCCATCCTTAAGCGATGATTTTTATCATCATTTTCAGTGTTATTGTTTTAGATCAAGCCACTAAGTTTATCGCCACGAAATTCCTGCAGTTAAATACTCCGGTTGTTTTTATAAAAAATTTTCTTAATTTTACGCTGGTGCATAACCGCGGGGCAGCTTTCGGAATGTTTCAGAATCAACTATTAATGTTTGTGTTGATCTCAGTTTTTGCCGTTGCCCTTATTATTTTAAGTTTAAGGGATAAGAATAATTCGTTTATTTTTAAAATATCTTTAAGCCTGATCTTAGGCGGAGCGATCGGAAACCTTATTGACCGCCTCAGGCTGGGTTTTGTGATTGATTTCTTGGATTTTCGAGTCTGGCCGGTTTTCAATTTGGCTGATTCGGTAATAACAGTTGCGGCGATTTTATTAACCTGGGAATTATTATTTAAGAAAAATGTTGCCTGAGATCTGCCATATCGGATTTTTTACGGTTTACTCGTACGGATTAATGCTGGTTTTAGCTTTTTTTGTTTGCGCTTACCTGGCTTCTTTACAGGCGGAAAAAGAAAAAGTTAATCCGGAATTTATTTTTAATCTTTGTTTTTTTATTTTTATTTTCGGAATAATCGGGGCCAGGGTTTTTTATGTCCTTTATGATTTTAGTTTTTATCTGCGCAATCCTCTGGAGATTATAATGTTACAACACGGAGGGATGGCCTGGTTCGGCGGACTGATTTTTGGTTCAATTGCCGCGGTTATTTTTATTAAAAAAAATAAACTAGGTTTATTGAAACTCCTGGATTTACTGGTGCCTTTTGTCGCCCTGGCTCAAAGTATCGGTAGAATCGGCTGCCTTTTAAACGGATGCTGCTATGGCCGGCCTTCGGAATTCGGGATATATTTTAAAGTTTTTGACCAGGTTTTAATACCAACTCAGCTGTATTCAGCTTTACTTTTACTTTTAATCTTTTTAATCTTAAGGTTTATTCAAAATAAAAAACATGCAACCGGTGAAATTTTTTGCGTCTACCTGTTTCTTTATTCCCTAAAACGTTTTTTCATCGAGTATTTTCGCAACGATAGCCCCAAGGTGTTCTATGGTTTGACTCTTTTTCAGATTTTGTCTTTGGCGACATTCTTGGTTTCTTTCGTGGTATTTATTAAAATATTGCGTAATAAAAAGAGATAATTATGAAAGAATTATTTATTCAGGTTCTTCCGGATCAAGAGAAGATGCGCCTGGATTTGTTTTTGACGGATTATGCCGAAAAAAATAATTTGGGGCTCTCGCGCACAACTATCCAGAAGCTTATCCGGGAAGGCAATGTTTTTTTAAATTCAGAAACGATGGATAATGTTCATCATAAGATGAGTATTAAAGACCAGGTAAGGGTTATTATCCCTGAGAAAGAAAAGGCGGAATTTTTACCGGAGGAGATCCCGCTGGAGATTGTTTATGAGGATGATGACGTATTGATCATTAACAAGCAGCCCGGCTTAGTGGTGCACCCGTCGGCGGGAAATCAAGAGCATACATTAGTTAACGCTTTGCTTGGCCGCTCGATGCAGCTGTCGGATATTAATAAAACCCGGCCCGGTATTGTCCATCGTTTGGATAAGGATACCAGCGGGTTATTGGTTGTTACTAAAAATAATGCCTGTCATTTAAAATTAGCCAAGCAGTTTGCCGCCCACAGTATACAGCGTAAATATATCGCCATAGTCTGCGGCCGGGTGGAGTTTGATGAAGACGTTATTGAGGCCCCCATCGGCAGGCATCCTTTAAAACGCAAAAACATGGCGGTTAGTTTCGCTGCTAATACCAAATACGCTAAAACATTCTATAAGACATTAAAGCGTTCTAAAAACTTTAGCCTGTTGGAGCTGCGGCCCTTTACCGGCAGGACGCATCAGCTTAGAGTGCATCTGGCGTATTTAGGTTATCCTATTTTAGGCGATACTAAATATGGAAAGAGTAATAATTTTAGCCGACTGGCTTTACATGCCCAAGAGCTTGGTTTTATCCATCCTTCGACAAATAAGTTAGTTCATTTCACCAGCAAGATCCCCGCGGAATTCCAGGATTTCATTAAAAAAAATATCGCTTGATTTTTACCTAACTAATGTTATATTAAGGGTTAATAAACTTAGAAAAATCTTGGGGAGGTGGCAAAATGCATCGTCAAGGTAAAATAATCCTGCCTGTTTTAATCGTCTTAATTGTTATTGCTTTAGCCATTGCCGGAGTATTATTTAATTTATATCAAAAAGAGCACGCCCAGAACATTCAGCTGCAAGAGCAGCTTACCACATTAGGGGAGCGCCAACGGGCAACCGAGAGCAAGCTTGAAGATACTAAAAAATCAGCTAGCGAGCTGGCTCTTAAATTACAGGAAGCAAAATCTAAAGTTAACTCATTAACTGATGAACTTACGCAGGAGAAGTCAGCTCTTTCGGAGGCATCGAGTAAATTAGAACAGCTTAATTTAGACCTGCAACAGCAGAAATCTTTACGGCAGGATCTTGAGGACAGGCTTAAAACTGCTGCCGATGAGGGCAAACAGATTAAGGATCAGATTAAAGTTATTCAGCAGCAGAAATCAGAGTTAGAAGATAAGGTTAAGAAACTGGAAGTTGTCTCCGAAGGCGTAGAGTTAGGTAAAGTCGTAGTCAATGGTGAAGTTGCGGTTATCGATAATACGGTTAAAGGAAAAGCTAAGGCAGCTAAAGATAAAGCTAATTTAGCTTCGGCTAAGCAGGCGGATAATGCCGGAAAAAAGATTACTGTGCCAGCCGGGCCGGAAGGCAAGATTATGATTGTGAATAAAGAATTTAATTTCGCGGTAATTAATCTAGGCAGCAGAGACAATGTAAGTTTAGGCGATGAATTTTCGATATCCCGCGAAGGGAAATATATCGGTGATTTAAAAATTGAAAAAGTCCATGAAGCTATGTCCGCGGCGGGTTTTATACCGGAATCAAAAGATTTGATTAAAGAAAACGATAAAATAACGCCCAAGGCCAAGTGAACCCCGTAAGAAAACATAACGGGGTTAAAATGAAGTTTTCTAACGGGGTGAAGCCTTTTTTAATCCAAAATAAATCCCTACCAGACGGTAAAGTTATTCTTCCCGGCGACAAATCTATTGCCCATCGAGCGCTTATCTTAAGTGCTTTAACGCGCGGCAAAACAATCCTTAAAAATTTTCCGGTTCATGACGACTCTTTGGCGACTCTAAATGCTTTAAGCGCTTTAGGAGTCAAGATTATCCGCCAGGGGAATAAAGTTTCAGTTTTGGGTAAAGGAAGGCAGGGTTTTAAGAAGCCCGGTAAGCCGATTTTCGTAGGTAATTCGGGGACAACTTTACGTTTACTTCTAGGCGTTTTGGCCGCAGAAAATTTCCAAACTAAAATTATTGCAGGTAACTATTTATCTTTAAGGCCAATGTCTAGAGTGAATATTCCTTTGCGCCTGATGGGGGCGCGTATTAGCGCAAAAACCAGAGGTAAAGAAGAATATGCTCCGCTAATTATAAAAGGAGGGCAGCTTAAGGGAATTGTTTATCGGCCACCGGTTGCTTCGGCGCAGGTAAAATCGGCGATTCTTTTAGCGGGTTTATTCGCTCGTGGAAAAACTCAGGTTATTGAACGCTTAAGCACCCGTGATCATACTGAACGCATGCTTAAAGTTTTTGGCGCAGATATTATTGTAAATAAAAATAAAATAACTTTAAAGCCAGCTAAGGCTTTGATTACCCCGGGCGAAATTTATATTCCCGGAGATATCTCTTCGGCAGCTTTTTTTATTGTTCTGGCTTCAATAATCCCGGGTTCAAAAGTGATTATTGAGCAGGTGAGCCTTAATCCCGGGCGCAGCGGAATAATTAAAATCCTTAGAAGGATGAAGGCTAATATTAAAGTCACGCCTAAAAAGAATAAATCGCAAGGCTTTGAGCCTAGCGGTAATGTCGTAATATGCGGGAGCCAGCTTAAAGCTGCGATAATTACCCCTTCTGAAATACCTTCATTGATCGATGAACTGCCTATTCTTATGGTCGCTGCTTGTTTTGCGCAGGGCATAACCATAATTAAGGGGGCTAATGAATTAAGAGTTAAGGAGACAGACCGGATTAATTCCATGGTTGGTAATTTAAAACGTATGGGAGCGAATATTTCAGTCAGTAAAGTCGGCTCTCAAGAAATAATCACTATCAAAGGCACAGGCGGCCTGCGGGGAGCTAGCCTTAAGAGTTTCGGGGACCACCGTACGGCAATGAGTATGATTGTAGCTGCTCTGGCAGCAGAGGGTAAGTCCAGGATTGATGATGTCAGCTGCATCAATAAGTCCTTCCCGGGGTTTCTAGCTACGTTGGCTACCCTGTTAAAAAGATAGTTTCGGCTGAATTTCGGTAAGTTTTTATTTGACAAAGGGTTTAATCTTTGTTAAAATCCTCCTACTGCCAAATTTAAGCAATTCCAGGAGAGAACATGGGAAAAATTATACAACAGTTAAAAAGAGCGGTTAATTATGTTTTGGGTCTTTTCTCCAATGATATGGGGATTGATCTAGGGACAGCTACGACCTTGGTTTTTGTTAAAGGTGAAGGGGTAGTACTTTGTGAGCCTTCGGTAGTAGCTATAGAACGCGGTACTTCGCATGTTTTAGCTGTTGGAGATGAAGCTAAGCGTATGTTAGGACGAACTCCCGGCAATATTATTGCTATCCGGCCGATGAAAGACGGAGTTATTTCTGATTTTGAGATTACCGAAGCTATGCTTCGGTATTTTATTAAGAAGGTGCATCATCGTAAAGTTTTAGTCAGGCCGAGAATTGTGATTGCCATTCCTTCGGGTATAACCGAAGTCGAGAAGCGGGCGGTAAAAGATTCTGCGGAGCGCGCCGGAGCCAGAGAGGTGTTTTTGATTGAAGAGCCGATTGCCGCGGCTATCGGAGTAGGGTTGCCGATTCAGGAACCCGTGGGTAATATGATTATCGATATCGGAGGCGGAACTACGGAGATTGCAGTGATTTCATTGGCCGGCACGGTTTTTTCAAAATCCATCCGTATCGGCGGGGATGAGATGAATGAAGCGGTTGTGGAGTATCTTAAGAAGACTTATAATCTGATGATTGGTGAACGGACTTCAGAAGATATTAAAATAAAAATTGGCTCAGCTTATCCTTTAGAAGAAGAGATGAGTATGGAGGTCAAGGGAAGGGATTTGGTCGCCGGGCTTCCTAAAACCGTGACGATTACCAGTGAAGAGATTCGTGAATCCTTGCAGGAACCATTACGGGCGATATTGGAATGCACAAAAATGTCATTGGAAAGGACTCCTCCGGAGTTGGCTGCCGATCTTATTGATCATGGTATCGTTATGGCCGGCGGAGGTTCGTTGCTAAGAGGGTTGGATAAATTGATTTCGGAGGAAACCGGGCTTCCCGTGCATATAACCGATGATCCGATTACCGCTGTGGCTAACGGGACCGGAATTGTGCTTAGCGAAATTAAATATCTTAGGAAAGTAACCGTACCGGTTAAAACCGAAGTACGTAATTAAATCTCCCCAGATTTTTAGAATGTGTTTAAAATATCCCGCAAAACTCTGATCGGCTTCATTATTTTTTCCTGCACGTTGCTTTTGATCTCTAATACCCTTTCTTGTTTAAAAAAATCCGCACAAAATGTCCTGGCGCCTCAATTATCTTTTCTTGATCTGCTTAAACGTGAGTTTTCCGGGATTATTTTCTATCACCGCAATATGATTCAGGCTGAGAAGTTGAACGCTGGGGTCGGAGCATTACGCTGGCAAATGCTTGATTTAAAGGAACTTAATCAGGAAAATATACGTTTAAAGGAACTGCTTAATTTTAAACAAAAATCTTCCTTGTTTTTAGTGCCTGCCCGGGTGATTGCCCGGTCTCCCGATGTCTGGTCTTGCAGCGTTGTTATTGATAAAGGAAAAAATAGCCGAATAAAAATAGGGATGGCGGTAATTAATCTCCAGGGATTAGTGGGCAGGGTGGTTGAGTGTACGGAGAATAGCAGTAAAGTATTATTAATTAATGATCCCAGTCAAGGTATCTCCGCTGTCGTGCAGCGCAGCCGCCAGGAGGGATTAGTCAATGGGACTTTAGGAACTAATTTAATCATGCGTTATCTTCCCGAGGATGCTCAAATTACCGAAGGTGATATTATTATTACTTCCGAGTTAAGCCAGTTTTATCCTAAGGGTTTGTTAATTGGTAAAGTAATTAATATCGGAGGCGACTTTTCCGGTTTAAATCGCTTCGCGCAAATTAAGCCGGCTGCCGGGCTTTCCAGTATCGAAGAAGTATTGGTAGTTATCCCATGAAAAAATGGTCTTTTTTATTAGTTATAGTTGCTTTAGCTTTGCTGCAATTAACTTGGCCGGTTTTTTTAATTTTTTTTAATTGTAAGCCGGATTTTTTATTAATTTTAATTATAGCTTTGGTTTTTTATTTAGATTTTAAAGTTGCTTTGGCTTTTACTGTTTTAGCGGGCCTAATCAAGGATGTTTTTTTGGTAGAGCCGCTTGCGCTAAATACAATTTTGTTTAGCATTTGGAGTTATTCGGCCTATCTTCTTAGCCGGCAGATATCTACGGAGAATTATTATGTGCGGGCCGCAGTAGTAATTATTGTGGCTTTGTTAAATAATATTATAATCGGCCTAGTGATTATAAACTTCGGCACGATTATTCCCGCGGGTATTTTTTTACGCAACGTCTTTATTTCTTCCTCTTATACAGCGGTATTATCAGTTTTTATTTTTAAGCTCGTTAAAAAAATAGCTGCCTAATTTAAAGAATATGGAAAGAAAAAGTATTTTTAATTTTATAATTATTCTGGTTTTTGCCGTTTTATTAATCGGCCTGTTGAATCTGGATATCTTGCAGGGCGCAAAATTCCGCAGGCTTAGCGATAGTAATTCCATTCGTTTAATATCGCAATCCGGCGCGCGCGGCAATATCTTAGACCGCAACGGTGAAGTTATCGTTGATAGTAAAATTTCTTATGATGTTATGATCCTGCCGGAAGATTTAAGCCAGGTTGATTATGTTTTAAACCGGATCAGCCGCATTTTGGGAACGCAGACAACGCAGTTAAAGGCGGCATTTAAAAAGAATTTTGTTTCATCCAGCGTCCCGGTTACCGTGGCCAGCAACATTGACCTTAAAAAAGCGATATTGCTGGGAGAATTTCGGGCTGAGGAGCCTACTATTATTGTTACTCCTAAACCTTTGCGTCATTATCCCTATGGCGCTTTAGCTGCTCACGTTGTCGGCTATGTTAACCAGATTGACCGCTGGCGCCTGACTAAACTGGAAGATTATGGATATAAAACTAAAGATATTGTAGGTTTCGGCGGCCTGGAAGAAAAATATGATTATTATTTACGGCAGGAGGAAGGAGGCCTCTGTGTTGAAGTAAATCACCGGGGTAAATTTATGCGTGTTTTAGGTTTTCAAGCTCCTTCAAACGGCAAAGATATCCAATTGACCCTAGACCTTAAGATCCAGAAGATTGTGGAAGATAGTATGGACGGCAAAAAAGGAAGCGCGATTTTAATGGATCCTCAAAGCGGCCAGATTATAGCCTTGGCCAGTTATCCTAATTTTAATCCCGCTGTTTTTGTGAATAATCGCACGAATCTTATCTCCGGGCTGCTTAATAATCCTGATGCACCGCTGATTAACCGGGCGATTAGTTCAAGTTATCCTTTAGCCTCGGTGTTTAAGGTAGTTGTGGCTAGCGCAGCTTTAGAATTAAAAAAAATAAATACCTCTACTAGTTTTCTTTGCCAGGGCTCAACGATGGTCGGAGCAAGAAAATTTTCCTGCTGGGATACGCATGGAGCGCAAGATATTTTCGGAGCTATCGCCCATTCTTGCGATATATTTTTTTATAAATCAGGATTACTTGTCGGCGCGCAAAATATTCATGATTATGCTTTAAAGCTAGGATTGGGCAGAAATGTAGGGTTTGAGCTCCCGTATGAAACAAGCGGTTTTATTCCGTCTCCTTTGTGGAGAAAGTTAAATAAATTTCAGAACTGGTTTGCCGGAGATACCGCAAATTTAGCCATCGGGCAAGGGGATTGCCTGGTGACCCCTTTACAGGCAACTAATATGATGGCCGCTTTTGCTAATGGTGGATTTTTGACTAGCCCTTATATTGTTAAAGCAGTAGGGGGAGTAGACCTTAGCGCGAAAAAGAAAAAATTAATTCCGGTGAATTTTAAAAAGAGTACTTTTAATACTGTAATCAGCGGCTTGCGCAAAGTAGTTACTGATGCAACAGGCACCGGTAGCGATTTATCTTCTTTGGCCGTTACGGTAGCCGGTAAAACCGGCACGGCTCAAGTTTCCCGCAATGCTACGCATGCCTGGTTTGTGGGTTTTTTTCCGTTTGATAAACCAAAGTTTGTAATCTGTATTTTTCTAGAAAACGGCGGGCCGGGACATGCTGCCAGTGTCGTGGCTAAACAAATTATTGAGGCGATGAATAATCAGGGGTTAATATGAGAAATTCATTTTTGAGGATTTTAATCCTGGCTTTAGTTATTGCTTTGCTGGGGATATTATCAATCTACAGCAGCACTTATCAGAAGCAGGGAGTTTGGCAGGATATCTATCTGCGACAGTTGCTTTGGCTGGTAATCGGACTGGCTTGTTTTTTCATGTTCTCTAATTTTAATTACCGTAAGTTATGGGATGCTAATTATTTTATTTATGGGGTGGCGCTATTTTTTTTATTTTTAGTTTTTGCGCTTGGCATCATAAGATTAGGGGCGCAGCGCTGGTTGAGGTTTGCCTGGTTTAATTTTCAGCCGTCTGAGTTTGCTAAGCTAGCGATTATAATATTCTTAGCGCGGTATTTTAGCCGTAAATCCGTTAATGACACATCATTGTTAAGCGGTAAGTTCGGGATTTTTCAGGGAATAATTTTACCGTTTATATTTGTGGCTGT
>ERZ1292640.3104-Hain-H43-02um-R1-3104-length-13051-cov-4_pt1 | contig 13051 bp, 16 predicted proteins | sample MGYA00564404_ERZ1292640 | MGnify/ENA primary metagenome ERZ1292640 (study PRJEB36523, sample SAMEA6512636) | groundwater metagenome | collected 2019-01-08 | study: AquaDiva: Metagenomics assemblies of 32 groundwater samples
GTAGGGTCAAGCCTTTCTTCTACCTCATTATGCCTTTTAGCTATAATTTTGCCATTTAAGACAGCAACAGCTCCAACTGGAACCTCACCTTTGGCTCTTGCCTTCTCTGCCTCTTTTAAGGCAGACTGCATAAAATATTCGTCAGACATTCTTTGACTTCAGAAAACCACAGCTTCCAAAATCTTTGACTTTATCTGCGATATAAAAGAGCTTTCTCTTCCCATCAAGCAGAATAGCCCATTGATTTAATATATCTCTTCCTATGAGACCAACTTCGCTATTAGTTAAAAGAACCTTCATTTCAGAAAATCTGTAACCCTCAATTGAAATGTTAGCCATATAAATTGAACGCCACCTTTCTTCTCCAAAATAATCTTTGACTAGCTCATGTGTCCCTGATATAAGCCCCAACCCATAAATAACATCCCTTGGAAGGGTAGTTCTATGTGCTCCTGTATCAAGTATACACCTAACTTTTTTTATCTCTTTGCTCATTGGATGTTTTATCTTAAGCTCTAAAACTGGAGTATCCTTATCATATTTATATGGCATCGTTTACCCCTTCTGGTGAAAGCATCTCAATAACCTCTGGCTCTACTCCCAAACAACCAATATGTATAGGAAGATAACCTTGTTCCTCATAAACCCTCATTGCTAATTCTATCTCATTGTCTCCATCTGCTACGACCTTTCCTTCCAAGACAGCCACAAACCTTCCCTTTGGATATTTTTTGAGAAGTTCCTCCTCCATCTCTAAAAATGCCTTCATTTCTTCTGATGCCCTCTTTTCTGCTTCAGAAGAAGAAATGATTGGGATGAATATCTTGTTTTTTAATCTTCTTATATCATCCTCAGTTGCAGGAACTGGATCTCTCTCTGGGCCTTTTTTAATAAAACCTGCGTCAATACCCCATTTGCAATTCTTATATCTCTCCTCTTCTTTTCTTTCTCTAAATATTCTTTCAAACTTGACACATCCATTTTCTGCTTCCTCTATCCTTTTTACTGGATCAAATGGTTCAGCTTTCTTCCACAGCGACTCAAAATAATGATATTTTTCTTGTGCCTCCTTTTCCGAAAATGATATATATCCCTTTCGTTCTTCCTCAAGGGCATTGTGCTTTAATGAGACTTGAATACACCCTCTATCTACTACCTTAAAATGCTCTTCTTCCCTGGTATTTAGCCATCTCATCTCTACCCTTCCTTCTTTTGCCCATCTCAAAAAGGTAGCAGATTTAACATCATAGTGTGGACCAAATAAAAACCTAATCTTTATCTTGTCATTTATAAGTTCCTGCATCTTTTCTTCAATATATTCATCCTCCATAAATTCTGAATTCCCTTCCCCTCCAAGAAAGCAAAACCCCTCTTTACACCTTGACATTATTTTCAAACAGTTCTTCTTTCCTTCTTCTGGACCCTCCCAGTATCTCCTGCTCAAGAAAAACCCTTTAAGATATAACCATATCTTCTTAAAAACTTTCATCGCTTTTTTCTCATTAAAACAACCCAACTACCTTTCCCTCTTCATCTATATCAACCTTTGTGCCTGCAGGAACAGATGGTAGTCCTGGCATAGTCCTCATTGCACCACATAGAGGATATAAGAATCCCGCACCAACAGAAGCGTTTATATCCCTTACTGGAAAGTCAAAGCCCTCTGGTCTTCCTTTGAGAGCAGGGTCATGGGATAATGATAGATGAGTCTTGGCCATACATATCGGGAGTTTATCGTATCCAAACTCTGTATACATCTTTATCTTCTTTTCAGCTAATGGTTCATAAACAACCCTCTTTGCTCCATATACTTTGGTGGCAATAGTCTCTATCTTTTCCTTGATGCTTGCCTCTAATGGATACTGGAATTTGAAATCCTTGGGTTGATTGCAGGCATCTACAACCTTTTCTGCAAGCTCTTCTGCTCCTTTTCCACCCTCTGCCCAATTAGTGCAAGGAACTGCATCTAACGCCCCAACCTCGCGGGCTATCTTGCGGACACATTCAATCTCCTTATCTGTATCCGGGGTGAACCTGTTTATAGCCACAACAACAGGAAGTCCGTGTAGTTTCATATTCTCTATCTGCTTTGCTAGATTACAACACCCTTCTTCTAATGCAGGGATATTCTCCTGGCAAAGACCTGGGTCCAGAGGCTTTCCAGCCACAACAGTGAATTTACCTGAGTGCATCTTCAAGGCTCTGATAGTCGCTACCAGCACTACTGTATCTGGAACAAGGCCTGAGTACCTGCACTTTATATTCAAAAATTTCTCTGCCCCAATATCCGCACCGAATCCAGACTCTGTAACCACATAGTCACCACACTTAGTAGCAATCATATCTGCCAAGATTGAGTTGTTCCCATGGGCTATGTTAGCAAACGGCCCTGCATGGACAAAGGCTGGCGTTCCCTCTAATGTCTGCATAAGGTTTGGCTTAATGGCATCTCGAAGAAGCACAGCCATAGCCCCAGCACATTTCAAGTCTTCTGCTGTTACTGGCTTTCCATCGTAAGTTGTGCCAATGACTATCTTGCCAAGCCTCTCCCTCATATCCTTTGGCCCTGTAGTCAAAGCAAGTATAGCCATCACCTCAGAGGCAACAGATATATCAAAACCTGTCTCTCTGGGCAGTCCATTGTCTTTTCCACCTAATCCTATAACAATATTCCGCAAAGACCTATCAGAGACATCAACAACCCTCCGAAAGGTAACAGCTAATGGATCAATATTCAGAGGATTCCCCTTGAGGATAGAGTTGTCAATGAATGCCGCTAAAAGATTATGAGCAATAGAGACAGCGTGGGTATCACCGGTCAAATGAAGATTAAAGTCCTCCATAGGAATGATTTGAGAATAACCTCCACCTGCCGCACCTCCTTTTATTCCAAAGACAGGGCCCAGGGATGGCTGTCTTATAGCAATTACTGCCTTCTTGCCTATTCTATTTAAGGCCATTCCTAAGCCAACAGTAGTAGTTGTCTTTCCCTCACCAAGGGGTGTTGGTGTAATCGCTGTAACATCAATATACTTTGCCTGAGGCTTATCTTTGAGCCTATCAATCACAGACAATGAGACCTTAGCCTTATACCTTCCATAAAACTCAATCTCATCCTCCAAAAGCCCCAAATCCTTAGCTACATCTATAATCGGTCTTAATTTAGCCTCTTGGGCAATTTCAATATCACTCTTCATTCGTGCCTCCTTAACTTTTAGGGAAATATTATATCATAATCTTATCTCTTTAGCAAGAAGTATTTAGGTTTTTGTAAAAACTTCTTGCTAAGGATAGAATGAGTATTATATACTAACGGGCTTATAGTAAATTTGGTAATAGGTCAGATTAAAAGTCTAAAAAAGGAGGAAAATATGGCAGAAGATGTTTTTGAAAGGGTAAAGAAGATTGTCATAGAGCAGTTGGGAGTGAATGAGTCTCAAATTACAGAGGATGCCTCATATATTGATGACCTTGGTGCAGACTCGCTTGACACAGTTGAGTTGGTTATGGCTTTAGAGGAAGAGTTTGGCTTAGAGATTCCTGATGAAGATGCAGAAAGGATTACCACCATTAGTCAAACTGTAACCTACATTGAAGAAAAGATTTGAATAAAAAGGTTGTCGTTACAGGGGTAGGAGTTCTTACCTCTATTGGAAATAATAAAGAAGATTTTGCCAAAGGGCTCTTTGCTGGAAAATCTGGGATAGCGGAAATTACAAAGTTTGATGCCTCTTCATATTCAAGCAGAATAGGGAGTGAGATTCACAGTTTCAATACCAACCTTCTTTCTGAAAAGGAGAAAAGGAAATACAGTCTTTTTATCCAATACGCCCTCTATTCTGCTCATCAGGCTATAGAAGATTCTGGACTTTGTCTTTCCATGTGCTCACCAAAAAGAATAGGTGTCATTGTAGGCTCTGGAATTGGAGGGATTGACACAGTAGAAAAAGAGTACCAGAACCTTTTGTCAAAAGGGCCAGCTCGAGTTTCTCCATACCTTATCCCGATGATAATTATTGATATGGCCGCTGGGGTAATTGCCATACATTTTGGCTTAAAGGGACATAATGAGGCTGTAGCTACAGCCTGTGCTACATCTACCCATGCCATCGGTGGTGCCTTTCGTATTATTCAGAGGGGAGATGCTGATGTTATGGTTACAGGTGGCACAGAGGCCGCTTTAACACCCCTGGGACTGGCAGGTTTTTGTTCAGCCAGAGCATTATCTAACAGAAATGATGAGCCGCAAAGGGCTTCCAGGCCATTTGACAGAGAAAGGGATGGCTTTGTTATGGGAGATGGCGCCGGCACACTCATCCTTGAAGAAGAAGAACATGCCAAAAAGAGAGGGGCAGAAATCTATGCCGAAATAATTGGCTATGGAACATCAGGGGATGCTCATCATATCACCGCACCCTGTGCTGATGGAGAAGGAGCGGCAACCTGTATGGAGAATGCCCTTTTAGATGCAAAACTATCCCCTGGCCAGATAGACTGCATCAATGCCCATGGCACATCCACCCAACTTGGAGATAAGGCCGAGACATTGGCTATAAAAAAAGTTTTTGGAAATGTAGCCAAAAAAATTCCTATAACAGCCAATAAGTCTATGTTTGGACATCTCTTGGGTGCAACAGGTGCTGTTGAGGTCATAGCCTCTATCCTCGGAATGAAGGAAGGAATCATTCCACCGACAATAAATTATGAATATCCAGATCCTGACTGCGATTTAGACTATGTTCCAAACAAGGCAAGAGAGATTAAGATAAATACCTTTCTCTCTAACTCCTTTGGATTTGGTGGACATAACGCTTCTTTGATATTTAAGAGATATGAATAAGAAGAGAAGTGATGAGCTTTTAAGTCAGGAAAAGATACTGGGGCTGGATTTTACAGAGCTTGATTTTTTAGATAAGGCATTAACCCATAGCTCACACGGAAAAGAGAAGAAGAAAGAAAAGAGTGCCAGGCTTCCTTTTTTGGGAGATGCTGTTCTTGGGCTAATAATTGCCGAGAATCTATTTCACAAGTTTCCAGAGCTTCCTGAGGGTGAGTTGACAAAGATGAGGTCGTCTTTAGTAAGCAGATTATCTGTTGCTTCTATTGGAAAAAGGATTGGAATCAGCGATTTTATTCTTTTGTCTAAAGGAGAGGTAGAGGCTGGAGGAAGAAAGAAGACATCCATTATTGCTGAAGCTTTAGAGGCAGTAATTGGTGCGGTTTATCTTGACAAAGGCATAGAAGAGGCAAGAAAATTTATAGAAAAACATTGGCAAGATTACTCTATGGAGTCTTCTGATTATAAGTCCGAGCTTCAAGAGGTTGCTCAAAAGGAGATGAAGGAGATACCGAAATATAAGGTTATAAAAAAGGAAGGGTTGGCCCATCAGCCACACTTTAAGGTTCAGGTAAGGGCAGGGGAGATAAAAGCACAGGGTGAGGGAAGAAGCAAGAAAGAGGCAGAAAAAGCAGCGGCAGGTGCTGCCCTTTCCATTTTAAGGAGTGAGGAATATGCTAAAACACAAGAGTCATAGAGGGCTAATGAAGAGGGTAAAGGTTTTGAAAAGCTCTGCTATCAAGAGAGACAGGGCGAATGGAGGTCACCTCTTAACTAAGAAATCTTCCAAGAGAAAGAGGAGATTGAGTCATTCTACATGTGTAGCCAAAGCCAATATGTGGGCAGTGAAGAGATTAGTCTATAGTTGATAGTCTATAGACGATAGACTAATATAAGATGCCTATTTATGAGTATAAATGCAAGGGGTGTGGGGCTATATTAGAATTTCTGATAAGGTCTTCTCACAAAGAGGAGCTGGTCTGCCAGAAGTGTGGAGGAACGGAGCTTACAAAGATGCTATCTGCTTTCTCCGTCTCAGGGCCATCAAGAAGAACCACCTCAAGCTCTTCTTGCACAAGCTGTAGCACAAAGAGTTGTTCTACTTGTAAATAAAATGGTTGAATTAACACCGAAAGAGATTGTCAAAGAGTTAGATAAGTATATAGTTGGCCAGAAGGAAGCAAAGAGGGCTGTGGCTATTGCTATCCGCAATCGCAGTAGGCGCCAAAAGCTTCCAGAAGAGCTACGGGAAGAAATCTGCCCAAAGAATATCATTATGATTGGGCCAACTGGCGTTGGAAAGACTGAGATATCAAGAAGGGTTGCCCAATTAGCAGACTTCCCGTTTATTAAAATAGAGGCAACAAAGTTTACAGAGGTTGGGTATGTCGGCCGGGATGTTGACTCTATGATCCGAGATATGGCAAACCTGACCATTAATCTGGAAAAACAAAAGGAGTATGAGCGGGTAAAAGAAAAGGCAGGCGAGTTAGCAGAAGAGAAATTGCTTCATCTTCTCCTGCCAGGGAAAGAGAATAAGACAGCTGAGACAAAAGAGAAGTTTAGAAATTTGCTGAAAGAAGGCAAATTGGAGAAGAAGTTTGTTGACCTTGAAGCAACTGATGCACCACCAATGGTTGAGATATTTGCTGGGGTTGGGATGGAGAGTATGATGGACCAGGGTTTCTTTGATGCCTTTGGCAACCTCTTTCCAACAAAGAAAAAGAAGAAGAAGGTTACGGTTGAAGAGGCAAGAAAGATGCTAACTTATGAAGAGAGTGAAAGGCTTATAGACCGCGAGAAGATGCTGAAGGGAGCCATAGATAAGGTTGAAAATTATGGCATAATCTTCTTGGATGAGATTGACAAGGTCTGTGGAAATGATAAAGAAGGTGGTGCGGGTCCTGATATCTCAAGAGAGGGCGTCCAGAGGGACCTTCTGCCTATAGTTGAGGGTTCTACAGTAATGACCAGATATGGACCTATCAAGACCAACCACATTCTCTTTATTGCCGCAGGCACTTTTCATTCATCAAAGCCCTCAGACCTTATCCCTGAGCTTCAGGGAAGGTTTCCTATCAGGGTTGAGCTCTCCTCTCTCAAAAAAGAAGACCTCAAGGATATACTCACTAAACCAAAGAATGCCTTAGTTCGTCAATATAAAGCACTTCTGGCTACAGAAGGGATAGACCTGTCATTCACAGAAGATGCAATAGAAGAGCTGGCCAGAATTGCCGCCTCTGTAAATGAAAAAACAGAGGATATAGGGGCCAGAAGGCTTTACACTATTATGGAAAAGCTATTAGAGGAGATATCCTTTAATGCCCCAGATATGAAGAAAAAAACTATAAGCATAGACCCGCCTTATATCAAAAAGAAGCTTGAAAAGATTGCTGAAGATGAGGATATGAGCCATTATATCTTGTGATAGGCAGTAGCAATAAACCCAAATAATTCTTTATGATTTCAATCTTTAGCCTGTCGGGGTGAGAGGATTCGAACCTCCGACCTCAGCGTCCCGAACGCTGCGCGCTAAACCAGACTGCGCTACACCCAGAATAAAGATAACTGTTCAGCCTATGTATTAGGAGTGTCCGAAGGAAGATAAATCATTTCAAATTTAGCATTGCAAATTTAACAAAAGCAAATTTTAGGAAAGAAATATAGTGACTGATAAGGCTATCTTCAATTTGAAATGATAAATGCTAAATTTGCAATTTGCTAGTGAATTTTCTGATATAAGCTTCATATCACCTACCTGAACGCTTATCTTTTTACTCAAACCGATACATCTTTCTTATGGGAGAGAGAATATTCCATTGACAGCAAAGACCCTTCTTAAAAAGGACAATATCCCCTTTTTCTATTTTTACCTTCTCGCCCTCTCCCTCTATCTCTGCCTCTCCTTCTAAGATATAACACCTTTCATCACTGGAGTATTCCCAATTAAAACGGCTTACACCACACTCCCATTTTCCCCATTTCTCTATTCCAAGACTTTCAAGCCTTTCCTTATCTGCCTTCTCTTTCAAAATTTTCATCACATCCTCCGTATAAAAACTAAAAACAAATAACTTTTCACTTTTAACTTTTCACTTCCTTATCATCTCCCTAAGCTCCTGCGGAAAGCTCTTTTTAAGCAAAGCCTCTATCTTTTGGGCTGAATCTAAGAGTAGGGCTTTTTCTGCTAATCCCTTTGCCTCCTGGTAAGAGACAGCCCTTATCACCTCTTTTATCTTGGGAATAACACCTGGGGCTATACTGAACTCCTTAAGACCCATGCCAAGAAGAAGCATGGTATAGAAGGGATCCGAAGCCATCCCTCCACACATTCCAACCCATATCTCATTCTTCTGACCAACATCTATCACCTCTTTAATCAGCCTCAATATAGCCGGGTGGAGTGGCTGGTAGAGATAGGCAAGCTCAGGATTAACCCTGTCAATGGCTATTGTATATTGAATAAGGTCATTTGTGCCAATGCTAAAAAAGTCAACTAAAGGGGCTAAAATGTTGGCTGTAAGCGCCGCAGATGGCGTCTCAATCATCACGCCTACCTCCATCTCCTCATCAAAAGGGATACCCTCTCTTTCTAACTCCTCTTTGGCTGTATGAAGAAGAAGTAGAGCGTCATCAAGCTCCTCTTTGGATGAGACCATAGGAAACATCACCTTTACCCTGCCCTGGCTACTTGCCCGCAAGATTGCCCGCAGTTGTGTCTTAAAAATATGCGGATATTTTAGACAGAACCTGATGGCTCGTAAGCCAAGAAAAGGGTTCTCCTCCTCTTGCCTTAAAACAAAGCTCAGCTTATCCCCACCAAGGTCAAGCGTCCTTATGATAACAGGATACGGATGGGTCTTTTTGGCTACCATTGAATAGACCTCTGCCTGTTCATTCTCCTCAGGCATCCCATCCCTCTCTATAAACATAAACTCTGTCCTGAAGAGCCCAATCCCTTCTGCCATTTCTTGTTTCACCAATCTTGCTTCTTCTGGAAGCTCAATATTGGCACAGAGCTTTATCTTGTGTCCATCAGTTGTTTCTGAAGGTAAATGGAGAAGCCTCTCCCTTTTCTTTATATCCTTCTCTGCCCTTTTTGCCTTCTCTTCATAAGCCTGCTTATCTTTTAGCGTAGGGTTGATAATTACCACACCAGATATTCCATCTAAGATAATGGTATCACCCAGCAAGACCGTATCTTCTATATCCTGAACACCTAAAACCGCTGGAATCCGCAGTGCCTGTGCCAGGATAGCCGCATGGGATGTTTGGCCTCCCATGCTACAGACAATACCAGCTACCTTCTCTTTAGAAAGCTGGACAGTCTCAGAGGGCGTAAGGTTTTTGGCTACTAAGACTACCTTCTCCTTTATCTCAGAAAGCTCGATTCGCTCTCTTTCTCCCAGATAATGGAGCATCTTCTCTGAGATATCGTGAATGACATCTATCATTCTAATCGCCTGTTTATTATTGGAAAAGATGAGATTGGCACTAACATCCTTTACCGTCTCACTGAAGGCATAAGAGGCATTCACCCGCTCTTCTTCTATCCTCTTCTTCACCTTTGGAAGTAATGATGGGTCATCCAATAAGGCCAGGTGAACAGTGAATATATCGGCAAAACCCTCGCCAAACTCTTCTAATATCCTACCCCTTATCTTATACACCTCATCCCTTGTCTTTTCCTTAGCTATATTAAGAATCGCCATTTCATGTTCTACCCCATCCTTTTTTATGGCTCTCTTTACCGCAGACAAGCCCTCTTTTTTGAAGGGGTATGCCTTGCCGATGACAATACCAGAAGATACGCCGATGCCCTTTAGTTTCTTCATTCTTCTCCGAATTTATCCTCAAAAAGCTTTATAACCTCAAAAATTGCCTCTTCTTTCTCTGATGAGACAATTATCTTATCACCAAAACACCCCTCAAGGGAGATTATCCCCAAAACGCTCTTTGCATTTAGCCAACCCTCTACCCCTTCTTTCTTAATCCCTACATCTTCTTGAAATTTAGAGGCCGCATTAGCAATAAGAGCAGATGGTCTGGTATGAAGCCCACACTTATTCCTTATGACCACAGCCTTTTCCATTACAGTGAGCAGTGAGCATAGAGAAGTAAAAGGTAAAAGGTAAAAAGTAAAAAGTAAGTAGTAAGGAGTAAGGAGTAAGGAGTGTGTGTCATTTGATTAAAATTGGTTTAGGAACCTGAGGTCATTGGTAAAGAAGGCTCGAATATCGGATATACCGAACCTTAACATAGCAATCCTTTCTATTCCAAGCCCAAAGGCAAACCCTGTCAATCCTTCCGCATCTATATCAACATTGGTCAAAACATTTGGGTCAACCATTCCAGCCCCTAATATCTCAAGCCAGCCAGTATTCTTGCAGACCCGACAACCCTTATTCTGACAAAGGATACAGCCAATATCTATCTCAGCTGATGGCTCTGTAAATGGAAAGTAGCTTGGTCTGAATCTTACTGGTGTGCCTTTTCCAAACATCTGATGAAGAAAACAAGCCAGGACACCCTTTAGGTCGCTGAATCTAATACCCTTATCAACAAGGAGACCCTCAACCTGATGAAACATAGGCGAATGGGATACATCTGCATCCCGCCTATAGACCCGGCCAGGGACAATGATTCTAATGGGTGGCTTTCTCTTCTTCATCACCCTTATCTGAACAGGAGATGTATGGGTTCTAAGGAGAAGATTATCGCTGATGTAGAATGTGTCGTGCATATCCCTTGCTGGATGGAAAGGTGGGATATTCAGAAGGTCAAAGTTGTAACGAGCCTCTTCTATCTCAGGGCCTTCTTCTATGGAGAACCCCATCTGAGAGAATATCTCTACAGTCTCCCTCATTATCTGGGTTATTGGGTGTCTTTTTCCGAGCCTGACTGGAATTTCTGGCAGGGTTTCATCAAACCATTCTTCTTCTTTGGAAAATACCTTTTTGGCTAAACAGGACTCTATCTCTTGTTTTACTTTATTAATTAAGCCTCCAATATTAGGTCTTTCTTCTGGAGCAAGGCAGGAGATAGATCTGGTGGCTAAAGTAATTTCGCCCTTCTTACCAATGTAAGCAACCCTTATCTGGTCAAGCTCCTCTACCGTTTTAGCCCCATCTATCTTTCGTAAGGCAGATTCTTTAATCCTCTCAATACTTTCTATATTCACTATAAATTAGGTTCTTATGTTGACTCATTTTTAAGAAAAGGCTGTAATCCCCAAAGTTTCCCGGCTATCTCTTCTGCATCATAGCCTTTTGCCAGATTGCTTCTTGCCAATTCAACCTTATCCTGTCTAATATCAGGAATGCTTGACATAAGAGTCTTCGCAAATTTTATGGCCATATCTCTATTAGAAAGCTCCTTTGCCAGAGCGGAGATAGAAACCCTATCCTGATCGGATGAAACCAATTTTTCTGCTCCATTTATGCCTTTTTTCTGAATATCCCCTATATTTACAACCTTTCCTATCTTACTTATATCCATATTCCTTCCCTCCTATATAATATATCGGCTTTTTTTAGAATAACCTTTAATAAAATTTTTATATTGGCTACAATATCTTAAAAGTCAATAGCTTATCGCGGGCTCAATTCTAAAATAGCCTGAACAGCCTGCTTGAAATCCTCTTTTACCATATCTGCTACCATAGAATATTCTCCAATCTTTATCGTCTTTAAGCCCATTGCTCTTCCTGCTAAAATATCCTTTTCATCATCTCCAATTATGTAGCTATTTTCTACATCTATCTCTATTCCTTTGCTCTTAAAATCAGCTTTTGCTGCCAGGAGCATACCAGGTTTTGGTTTTCTGCAAGAACAATCATCAGTAATGTCGTGTGGGCAGAAGTAAATAGCGTCTATATTCCCACCCTGCTTTTTTATCTTTTCTATCATATTCTCGTGTATTTCTCTTAATCTCTCTTCAGTGATGATACCCCTCCCAATACACCTTTGATTAGTAACCACAATGACCAAAAAAGCAGTTTCGCCCAAAATCCTAAAAGTTTCTAATACATCAGGCAAGAACAAGAATTCGCTCCACTGCTCCACATATCTGCCATCAGGCATCTTCCTGTTTATCACCCCATCTCTATCCAGAAAGATAGCCGGCTTTTTAACCATTAAAAATCTTCTTTTCGGAAATCTCACAAATAATATGACCAATCAAGATATGGGCTTCCTGGATTCTGGGTGTATCATTTGAAGGCACTTTGATTAAATACTTGCAGATTGTCCTCATTTTCCCGCCATTTTCCCCTGTTAAGCCAACAGTAATCATTTTTGCATTATTTGCCGCCTCAATGGCTTTTATCACATTTACAGAGTTTCCAGAGGTAGAGATGCCAATCAAAACATCCCCTTTCCTTCCTTTTGCCCTGATTAGTCGTGCATATACCTCATCATAAGAATAATCGTTTGCCACAGCCGTCAAATAAGATGTGTTGACATGCAAGGCTTCAGCAAATAATGGCTCTCTGTCAAAATAAAACCTTCCAGTAAACTCTGCGGCTAAATGTTGGGCATCTGCAGCACTACCTCCATTCCCACAAAGCAACACCTTCTTATCACTCTTAAGTGCGGCCACTACCTCTTCTGCAACCTTCGAAATTTCAAGGCAGATTTCTTTATCCTCCAAAATCTTCCTCTTTACCTCTATGCTGCCTTCTATCGCTTGAGTGATTAAATCTTTGTTCATAAAAACCTTCTCTAATCATATTAGATTATGCTCCCCGTGGGTTAGAATGGTTATCTCTTTTTCAGCACAATAACATGTGCATAGGATGAAGGGTGCGATTAAAAGGGTTAAACACAAGACCCAGAATCTCTAATGTGACTACACCCAATAATGCCTCATCACCTTCTTCGCCTAAAATTACCGGTGTATGGGCCTCACCTTGAGGAAGGATAACAAATGTTTCTGATATTGCCCTCTCAATTGTTGTGCCATCAGCCAATGTAAAAGACTGTTTCCGTTTAGGCAGTAAGCCAATCGCCTCCCATACAACTTTTGGCAGAAGTGAGTAAGTTGCTCCACTATCTACAAGAAACTTTATATTCTCCTGTTTGCCTGATGGCCCTTTTACATAACCTTCAACATAAGTAATGCCCATAATCTTATCCTTCTCTTTGGTCAATTATACTCAATTACGCGTTGTGCTAGTTTAAAATTTATTATAGTATCCAGCATAAATTATTGCCA
>ERZ1292640.319-Hain-H43-02um-R1-319-length-38952-cov-6_pt2 | contig 13048 bp, 4 predicted proteins | sample MGYA00564404_ERZ1292640 | MGnify/ENA primary metagenome ERZ1292640 (study PRJEB36523, sample SAMEA6512636) | groundwater metagenome | collected 2019-01-08 | study: AquaDiva: Metagenomics assemblies of 32 groundwater samples
CAAGCGCCACCCGCTCGGGTTCCTGGGAGAGCCGGACGACATCGCCTACGCCGCGAGCACGGGAACTTATTACGTGGCGGCGGCGCTGGGCGGGGCGTTCGTCTCCACGGACGGGGTCAATTGGGTGGCACGGAACAATGGGAATGGAGGTCTCGGAGTGCCAGCGACGGTGGAGGCGTTCAACGGGACGGGGTTCATCGTGCGGCCGTTGGGCGGAGTGAACCGGACGACAGATCAGGGGTTGAACTGGGTGGCCACGGGCGCGATACCGGGTCTGGGTTCCGGCACGCTGCTGCGGCTGGGCAACCGCATTTTGATCGCCCACAGCGGCAACAACACGCTTCAGGACGGGCTGTATTACTCGGATGATTTGGGAGTCACATGGACGTTCACCCAGGCGTTGCCGCGTCAGCTTGACCTGACCTCAGACGGCACGCTCGGCTACGCGGCTGGCGGGGGCGGGTTGTTGTTCTTCTCAGGCACAGGCGGCACCACTTGGGATGCCCTTCCCACCACGGGAATCACGGGGAATCCGAACCGTCTGCTGCGGGTGGGGAGTCAACTCTTCGTCCACACCGCCGGGAAACTGCATCGCGGCGAGGTTTCCGCCTTCAATTTCAGCCCCTCGACCCAGATCATCCGCCAACCGGTGAGCAGCCCGATATTGCTGGAAGGCGGCAGCTACACGTTCTCGGTCATTGCGGGCGGGGCCAATGCGACATACCAATGGAAAAAGGGCGTGGATAATGTGCCGGGAGCCACCGGTCCGTCGCTGACGTTCAATCCCTTAACCGTCGGCGACTCGGGAAGCTATGGCGTCGTGGTCACGGGCGACAACGGCGCGCTGACCAGCAGCACCGTCACCCTGACCGTGGTGGCGCGCGAAGAGGGGAAGAATGATCCGGGCTTTGCCCAGCTTGCCAATCTGCGATTGGGAACGACCGCCGTCCTCAATGACTTCACCGTGGTGGAGCTCAGTGGCAACTTCATCACGCGGGTGAATGACGCCGGCACCGGATTGGCCAGCCGCAATCTCACCAGCATGAACTACTCGCAGATGATCGTGGACAGTTCCGGGCGTATCGTGTTGATCGGCACCATTGCGCCACAGATCGTGCGGTTGGATCCCGCCACGCTGGCGGATGACACGTCTTTCCTCGGGCCAAACCTCGGCGGAAGCTACACGGCCATTGCCGAACTGCCGGGGCGGGGCTACCTCGTGGGCACGGCGGGTTTTGCGACGATTGAAGGGCAAAACGTCAATCCGCTGATTCTCCTCCGATACGACGGGTCGGTGGACACGTCTTTCAACACGGGGGAATCGACGTTCGAGTCCGCGAGCAACTTCCCTTCGGTGGTCTGGGTGGCGCCGGACGGCAAAATCTATGTTCGCGGCGGCGCGATCAACACGGCGGGTCTGTCCAATGGTGGAAACATCCTGCGTCTGAATCAAAACGGCCAGTTGGACGCCACGTTCGACCCCGCCGGACTTGCCAACCTGCAATTCATTCGCGGGCTGCGCGACGGCCAGATGCTGGTCGGCACCGGTACTTCCAACTTCCAGGTGCGCATCCTTAAGCCGGACGGTTCGTTCGATGCGACGTTCAACACCGCCGACGCGCGCCTCAGCCATGTGCCGCTGGGGCTGGCGGAACAGACGGACGGCAAGCTGATCGTCGTGGGCAGCTTCACCACCTATGGCGGCGTGACCATCGGCAAGCACATGCGGCTGAACGCGGACGGGACGCTCGACGGCACATACTGCTCAGGCCGCAGGATAGAAGACACCTTTCCCTTTCCGGAATTGCCGCAAGAAAGCGCAAAAAGCGCAAGAGTCGGGGCTTTTGCGTTTTTGTGGCTATGCATTCCGTAGTCCATCCTGCGGCCTGCTCAGTATTACAGCGCCGTCGGCTATGGCGGCTCCGGGAACATCACCACGGTGAGTTACGACCCGCGGGGCTTCGCCTATTACACGCCCAGCAGCATCAGTTCCTCGGTCACCTTCCAAACGAGCGGCAAGAAGGGGACGGTGCGGGTGTTCGCGGGCCAGGCGCCGCTGGCCATCCTCAACCAAAGCTCTGGATTCCGCGGGGGACAGGGCAACGACGTCACGTTGTATGTCATTGCCAACGGCACCTCGCCGGTGAGTTACCAATGGTATCGCAACGATCAGGTCATCAATGGCGCCACAGGCAGCATGCTGACGTTGACCAACTATCAGGCGGGCAACACCGGCACGTACACGGTGCAGGTCTCGAACGCGTCTGACTCCCGGACCAGCCAGCCTATCGTCATGGGCATAGTGGGAGCGCCGGAGCTTCACGCGCACCCGGTCAGCGCGGACAAAATGGTGGGAGCCAGCCATACGCTGTCCGTGGGGCTCATCGGCGCCGCGCCGTTGCACATTCAATGGCGCAAGAATGGCGTGCCGGTCAATGGAGCCACTTCCCCAGCGCTGACGTTCAACGCCCTTCAGTACACCAATGCCGGCAGATACACGGCGGTGATCACCAATTCATTTGGCTCCGTCACGAGCGCCGAGGCGGTGCTGACGGTGAACACCAACACGGGAGTGTTCGTGTCCGCGTTCAACCCGGTCTCTCTGAACAACCAGGACGTGCTTGCAGTGGAGGTCATGCCGGACAAATCGGTGCTGGTGGGCGGCAAGTTCACGACCGTGGCCGGTGTGAGTCACGCTTTCTTCACCCGGCTCACTCAAACCGGAGCGGCGGTGCCGGGCGGTTGGTCGGAGAATCCGCCGGGCGGCGCAACCGGAATCGCCGTTTATGACTTTGAACTCCTCCCCGAGGGCAAGGTTCTCATGGGCGGTGATTTCACCGCCGTCCAAGGCTCCACCTACGGACGCCTTGCCCGTCTGAACGCGGATGGAACCGTGGACACTTCGTTTGTGAATCCCGCTTTTAACGCGGACGTGCAGTGCGTCGCCCGGCTGCCCGACGGGAAGATTCTGGTCGGCGGCAACTTTACCTCGCCGCGCCAGCGCTTTGCCCGGCTCAATGAGGACGGTTCGCTGGACACCGCCTTCACGCTGAATGCCAGCGGCTCGGTGTTGCGCATGAAGGTGATGGCCGACGGCAAGGTGTACCTGGCGGGTTCGTTCGGCCAACTGGGCACACAAAGCTTCCAACAAATTGCCCGGCTCAATGCCGATCTGACGATCGACAGCGCCTTTGCGCCCACCACCATTCCGGGAACGATCTTTGGCTTCGATGTCGATGACCTGGGGCGTGTGGTAATCGGCGGCAACTTCACCACGGTGGGGGGCGTGGCTCGCAGCCGGCTGGCGCGTTTGAACTCCGACGGTTCCCTCGATACCACTTTTGCCGACCCGGCAACCTTGATCTTGTCGGATGTGAGGGTGGTGGACATTCAACTGAACGGGAAGATCGTCGTGGGCGGAGCAAGCAATCCCTTCCGTCTGAGACGGTTCAAATCCGACGGAACGGTTGACCCATTTTTTGTCCCGACCAACCCGAACGGCACCGTGTTTGACCTCCAAACCACACCGGACGGGTTCCTTTACTTTGGCGGCAATTTCACTTCGCCACGGGCGAAAATCACTGTTTGCAACACCGATATATCCGATCCGGCGGTCACCAGCAGTCCGCAGTCGGCGGCGGTCAATCTTGGGGGAACCACCACGCTGAACGTGGGGGTGTTCACCTCCACGTCGGTCACGTACCAGTGGTTCAAGAACGGAAACCCGCTGAGCGGCCAGACCTCTTCCAACCTCACCCTCTCGAGTGTGAGCCGCGAGGATGCCGGCAGTTACAGTGTGGATGTGAGCAACGAGTTTGGAACCGCCTCCAGCCGGCCGGCGCTCGTCACCGTGCTGGCCGAACCGATCATCACCTCGGAGCCGCCGGAAAGTTACCTGGCGGTCACGCACGGCGGGATCACGCTCAACGTCGCCGTCCAAGGTCGCGCCCCGCTCACGTATGTGTGGAGGAAGGACAATGGGGTGATCAACAACGGCGGTCGCATCAGCGGTGCCGACACGGCCACCCTGAGCATTTCAAACGCTGAACTGGGTGACTCCGGGATTTACACCGTCACCATCAGCAACGATCTGGGATCGGACACCAGCCGCAACATTTTCGTGACCGTGATCATTCCGCCTGGCGGCATCAAGGACACCTACAGCACCGTCAACGGGCCTTCCGGCGTGGTCCGGGCCATCCAGCCTTTGCCCGGCGGCGATCTCGTGATCGGCGGTGATTTCACGACGTTCCGGGGCGAGACGCACAACCGCCTGGCCCGCATGACCCCGGACGGTGCAGTGGTTTCCAGCTTCGTCGCCAACGTGAATAACTCCATCTACGACATCGCGGTTCAACCGGACGGCAAGTTTGTCATCGCGGGCTCTTTCACGCAGGTCAACAGCGCGACGGCCAACCGGGTGGCGCGGCTCAACGCGGACGGCACGCTGGACAACACGTTCAACGCCGGCACCGGGCCGAACAACGTCGTGTACGGCGTGGCCTTGCAGGCGGACGGCAGAGTGCTGCTCGTGGGCCAGTTCTCGCAGGTGGCCGGCGCCAGCGGCACCGCCTACGCCGCCCGGCTCAACACCAACGGCACCGTGGACACCACGTTCAACGTGTCGGCGAACCATTATGGATGGGATGTCGCGGTGCAGCCGGACGGGAAGATTCTCATCGGCGGCCAGGGTGTCATCGCCGGCAAAGCTTACCTCGCGCGTGTGAATCCCAACGGGTCGGTTGACTCAGCCTTTACCCCCACGTTCAACAACTACGTCTATCGCATCCGCGTGCTGGAGGAGGGCAAGATTCTTGTCGCCGGCTTTTTCGGCTCTGCGAACAGTGCACCCGTGACCGGCTTGGTGAAGCTGAACGCGGACGGCACCACCGACACCGCCTTCAGCGGTGTTCCCTCCGGCACGGGAACGGTTTGGGCGATGGAGGAGCAATACGACGCCAAGCTTGTGCTGGCCGGTTCGTTCACCACCTTCAACACGGCGGCGCGCAGCCGCATCATCCGAATTGGGCCGGACGGCGCGAACGACCTTTTGTTTGATATTGGCACCGGGTTCAACACGGGCCAGATCGAGGCGCTGCACATCACTCCGACCGGCAACATCTGGGCGGGCGGCGCCTTTGGATCCTACAATGGCACAACGGTGGCCAACTTGGTTCAACTCAACGGCGATCCGGTGCTGCTGGCGATCACCGGGCACCCGCAGCCGCTGACCGTCGATGTCGGGCAGTCTGCGCAGTTCACAGCCGCCGCCATCGGCACCTCGTCGGTCAGTTATCAATGGCTGAAGGACGGCAACCCGCTGAGCGGCCAAACCTCCGCCACGTTGACTCTCAACAGTGTGACCAAGAACGACGCGGGCAACTACACCGTGATCGTGTCCAACAACAGCGGTTCCAAGACCAGTCGCGTGGCCGGTCTGACGGTGCGGGCCGAACCGGTCATTGCCGGGCATCCGCAGGCCCAATCCGCGCCCAGCGGCAGTTCCGTGGTGTTCACCGTGAATGCCACCGGCGCCAGCCCGCTGGCATTCCAATGGCGCAAGAACAGTGTGAACATCCCCGGTGCCAGCAGCGCTTCACTGAATCTGGCCAATGTGCAGAACGCGGACGCGGGAACTTACGACGTGGTCATTTCCAACTCTCAGGGGAGTTTCACCAGCTTCGCGGCGGGACTGGGTGTTTACTCTGCCGCGGGTGGTGTGGCTGGATTCAATCCGGGCACCGGCCCGGACAACGCGGTGTATGCCGTTGCCGAGCTGCCCAACGGCAACGTGGCGATCGGTGGGGACTTCACTTCCGTTGGCGGAGTTACGCGCACCAAGTTTGCTGTTCTGGACAGCAGCGGGGCGCTCGTATCGCTGGCCAGCAATCCTGCGTTCACTTCGCAAGTCCTTGGCATCGCTGTACAGACCGATGGAAAAATCATCGTTGGCTCCTATCTGAGCGGTATCAAGCGGTTCAACACCGACGGCACGGAAGACAACACGTTCGCCTCCAACACCGACCAGACCCATACCTTCCATGTCAGCGGCACCACGCTGTATGTGGGCGGCTATTTCGGCGGCAGCACAAAGAACATACGCAAATACTCCCTGGTGAATGGTGTCCAGGACACTACTTTCAACGCCAATGCCGCCGCCACCACGGGATGGCTGGTCTATGCGATCTGGCAGCAGACTGACGGCAAGGTGCTCGTGGGTAATCACTTCGGGGGCATGGCCAGATTGAACGCCGATGGCACCACCGATTCCTCCTTTGTCGCGCCAGCGATTTCGTTTAGCGGCGGGGGCAATCGATTCATCTACGCCATCGCGCAGACGGCGGACGGCAAGCTTTGGATCGGCGGCCGCTTTGACAACGTGAGTTCATTGAATAGGCGCTACCTGGCTCGCTTGAACAGCGACGGCTCACTGGACACCGGCGTAGGCGACCTCATGCTGACTGGCGACGTGCGCGGGATTATCCCGGTCGGGAACGATGTGCTGGTGGCCGGCCAGTTCACCAAAGTCATCAACACCGTGAGTTACGGTACATTGATCCGGGTGTCCGGCGCGAACGGAGCCATTGACACCTCGTTCGGGCCGGTCATGTCCACCGTGGGCGCAAACGCCATGACCCGCGCGGCTGACGGGAACATTTACATCGGCGGCAGTTTCACCACACCGCGCACACGCGTCGCAAAGATCGTCTCTCAGTACTCGGGCGGGCAGCAAATTATCGGCGGGCCTTCCGCCGTCAGCCTTCAGGAGGGCAAGCCGTTCTCGCTCACGGTGGGATGGTATGGCGGTTCGCCGGCCACCTATCAATGGTTTAAGAACGGTCAGCCGATCAGTGGCGCAACCAACCAGTCTCACGTGGTAAACTCGGCCACGCCGGGCGACACGGGCGCTTATCATGTCACCGTGACCACGGGTGGCGCCCCGCTCACGAGTGGCAACGCTGCGGTGTCGGCCGCCCCTGCGGGAGCGACATTCGCCAATTGGGCCGCCGCCAACGGCCTCGCCGGCGGCCAGAACGGTCCCAACGACGATCCGGACGGCGACGGCTTGAAGAACATCGGCGAGTTCGCCTTCGGGACTCATCCGAACCAATCCAACTCGGCCAACAAACCGGCGGGATTCAGCGTCAATGACGGCGGCACGATCTACCCGGCCGTCCGCTACATCCGAAACAAGCTGGCCGCCGGCATTAACATCCAGGTCACGGCGGGCACGAACGTGACGTTCAGTCCAACCGTCGGCACCACCACGCTGGCACCGGTCGATCTGGGCGGGGATTTGGAGCAGGTCACCGTGCGGGCCAACACGCCGCTATCCTCCACGACCACGGTGTTCTTCCACGTCACCGTGTCACAACCGTAGCCCGCCTCGAGTGACGCATAAATGTCACGCGATCTTCGGCAGCACGAACGGCGGGCGGTAATCACGCTGGGAAAGCTCGTTGGTCTGATCCGCGAAGTCGTTGACAAATCGCTCTTGCTTGGGATCGAAGGTCACCCAGGGGCCAAGAACGGCCGGCGTGGCGCCCAGGTCAACGCCGTTTTCGCGCAGATACCCGCGGCATCGCTCAAAAGCATCCAAGAGCTCCCGGTTCGCCTGGATCGTTTCCCGGATGGCCTCGGGCGCGGACTGTTTGCCGAGCCGATAGGAAATGTTCGCGATATGGCAGGAGGCAGCCGAAAGGTGGCCCTGCACGGCGTCCGCCGCCAGGTCGCCAGCCTTCCGGCTGCGAACGGCGGCTACGAAGTTGGACAGATGGGAGGTTTCCAGTTTCTTGGAGCTGCCGTCGTCCAGGATGTCTTTGATCTTTTTGCCCTGGTGATCAAAGAACGCTCCGCCGGAAGCGTCGCCGGCGAAGTAACCGCCTTCGCAGTCAATCACGAGGCCGCGGTTTTGGTTCCGGAACTTGCCCATCGCGTCCGCGCCCTGGGCCGCGCGCACGTTGCGGACCTCACAGATGAGCGGGGCGGGTTGATAATCCAACAGCGCAAGGTGGGTGTTGGCCGTTTCGCCACCGTCGTTGAAAGCAAACCGGCCCCCGATGCTCATGGCCCGCGGCGGCGGCTGGTTCTGTCCCAAAGCCCACCGGCAAAGGTCCATGACATGGACTCCGTTGTTGCCGATCTCGCCGTTGCCGGTGGCCCAGAACCAATGCCACTCGTAGTGCAGTTGTTTCCGCATGAGCGGCGTCTTGGGCGCGGGACCGCACCAGAGATTGTAGTCCACCGTGGCGGGCAACGGCGTCGGCGCGCTGACCTTGCCGATGCCGTCACGCGCCCGGTAAACCAGCGCATGGGCATAGCGGATGGCGCCGAGCTGGCCGCGGCGCAGGTCGTCAAACACCTGGCGCAGGAGCGTGCTCGAACGATTCTGCGTGCCCACCTGGACCATCCGGCCATATTTCCGGGCCGCGGCGACCATTTGCCGGCCTTCCCAGTGGTTGTAAGAAAACGGCTTCTCGACATAAACATCCTTGCCGGCCTGGCAGGCCCAGACCGTCGCCAGCCCATGCCAATGGTTGGGCAAGGCGATAACCACGGCGTCGATGGTTTTGTCGTCCAGAACTCGGCGGAGGTCAACGTAAGTGGCCACCTCTTCGCCCCGATCCTTGAAGGGCTGGACTTCGCGGTCGAGGAACGTTTGGTCCACGTCGCACAAAGCGACGATCTTTACTCCCGGGACCTCTCGCAACCGGGGAATGAGCTGGTGCCCCCGCCCGCCCACACCGCCGACGGCTGTGGTGGCGCCGAGACCCACCACCGCCAGGCGGACCGCATCATTGGGTCCCGTGGCTTTGGACGGGCGCTCGCCGCCGATCACCGTTCTCGGCAAGCCAAGCGCCACTCCTGCCGTCATCGAACTTTTCAGGAAATTTCTCCGGGTTGTTTGTTTCATATTCTTACTGACGCTTTCGTGCCATGAGAATTCAGTCAGGTTCAGCGGCATCCGTAACCTGACGCTGGAGCGCGACCTGCCGTTGTCCTTCACGCTGCCGCCTGGCGAAACGAACCCGGCCAAGTGCTCACTGAGGCCTACAGCGGCGCGACGCTGGGCGGTATTACAATTGCCTTCCTAAGATTCACCTTTGGCCAGCCAGTCTGCCTTCGAGCATGGCTTTGACGACAGTGGCCATCGGATTTCAGCAAGGGCGGGCGGCGAGGTCAGTGGCAAGAGTGTTATTTTGCGCCCAGGGAGGCGCCTCGCTGACAACTTAAGCCAGTTCGCCAGAACTATTTGCGTCAATGGTGAGGACACCTTTCCGCCTCGTCCAGGAAGATCGGTTCGCGCCGCTCGCTGCGATTCATGACGTGGAGAATCGCACCGTGATACTCGACTCTCAGCTTGCGGGGCGTGACGCGAGAATGACCCATCCCGCCTCATGTATCAATATCAAGAACTGAGCGCAGTTTGGGCTTGCGCGGTTCGGGAGGAGGCGCAGGATGGAGCGCGTTCCGAGGCGGGCTGGCCGCGGCGCCTAGCCACGATTGGCCGCAGGGCCGAGATTCGTCCCTGTAGACGCAAGGGGAGCAGCGGCGGAATGCCTGTTCTCGGAGGACGGAAACAATTGAAACCCGATGACTGCCCGCCGAACAGAGATCCTGGTTTGCTGGTGTCCTCACGGCTGCCGGAGGGGATTCGGTGCGGTCACCTCAACAAGAAAAGGATGGGCAAGATGAATTACCGCGTTGTCAGTTTCGCCGTGGCGCTGGCCACGTGTATTGCAGCCGTGGCACAGGTCGCGAGGCAGGAATCAACCAACCAACTGAAAAAGGTCGTTTACTCCGGCAACGCTGCGAATTGTCCACAACTACTGGTTGGGGACCAATATTACTGGGCTCAAGTGTCGATTCCAGAAATCAAACTCGACAATTTGCCTAGTGTGTCGGCGTGGGTCTACTCGGCGGACTACTTTCCATCTGGAGGATGGAGTGGGATTAACCCGGCACGCATAAGCCTTCGTGACGGAATATGCTACCTCTGGTGGAAAGACTACACAAATATCGTCTTCACTCAATTCACAATTGTCATCACGTACGAAGCAGACACTCGTTTGGAAGTTGCGAATACCGGCACGGGCAAGTCGCTGAAACTCGATTGGAAGATGGACGCCGCCACCAACCAAGTCGTGCGCGGCTACAAGGTGTTCCGGCAGGAGAAGAAGTGACTTCGTCCTTCATCCAGCAACCCATGCGCTGGCCTACTTGCATCCGCGTTGGCATGCATCGTCGGGAACTCGAAAGGCTTGCCGGTTTCGTCGTCATGGTGCTGTGCTGCCAGTTGGCGCGAGCAGGCGATTGGAAAGACATCACGTCGTGGCTGTGTCCGGGCCAGAGCGAGATTCCCAAAGCCGTCACCACCACCATTGACTATGGCAAAGACCTGCCGGATGGCCGGCTCATACAGGGCACCAACTACGAATACATGGTGGTGGCCGTGGGAAACAACTATTCGCAGGAGTCCAACACCGCCACCAACACGCCGCGCAAAGTGGTAGTGCTGGTGCGCGGCTACGGCGACCCGAATCCGAACTACTGGGCTGCGATGAGCAACCACCTTGCGGGAGACCACTTCGAGGTGTGGGATGCGACGAGCGCTCTCGACGGGCGCAATAGCGTCTATTGGAACGTCTCGCAACTGCAGGGCTTCATCAACGCGCAGGTCGTCGCGCAGATAGAGCAGGGCCGCCCGGCGCCGCAGCGCTTGAGCATCCTGGCGCACAGCATGGGCGGAGTCATCACCCGCGAGTATCTGGCGCGCGGGCCGCAAATCCCGGTGGATTGCGTCGTCATGTTGTCGCCGGCGAACTGTGGCTCGTGGCTGGCGAATCAGTCGCTCGATCTGTGGTGGCTTCCCGGATTGCCGAATCCCGGGTGGGTGAGCACCTACGACATGTGCGTCCAGAACGCGTTGCTGTTCAATCGCACGCATCACATCCTGCCGGGGCGGAGCACGGGCAGGCGCTACTACACGGCGGCGGGGACTGATGCTGACTCATTGTTTGGGGGAACGCCGGGCTCTGTCATTAGAACCTGGGTCAGAGGGAACCATCCGGACCTTTCGCAGGTCCAACCTTACGAATTGGCGAACGACGGCGTCATCACGATGCAAAGTTCCTGGGGGCAGGTTTCCCGCGCTGATGCGCACTTTACTTTCCCCACGCTGCCCGAGGCCGAAGTGATCCGTGACTTCGGCGTGGTCGGTTTCGACGAGACCAGGACGGCGGGCCTGAATCACTTTGCCATCATCAGCTCACGCGCTCTCTATGACTCATGGATCAAGCCCAAGCTGCTTGCCCTGTCTGGGATGCCGGCGCCTCCTCTCGGTGGAATCGCCAAGCAGAAGAAGGACGGCGGCGAAGGGGAAACCAGCGCGGTTCAGTGGGCGGCAGCGTTCTCCGGGGTAATTCGGAACCTGGAACTCACCAACTTCCCGGTCGTCGTTGACACCTCGGCACAGGCGCAATTCGCGCTGCTGTGGAGCACGGGGACGCTGGCGTTCGCGCTGATCCGGCCGGACGGCGTGCGCATTACTCCTGCGAGCACCAACACGCATCCGGAGGTCAGCTACCGGCAGGACGCTGCGGCGGCGGTCTATACGGTTTTGAATCCGACCACAGGTGTTTGGCGGGTGGAGATAGCGGGCAGCGATGTCGGCGCCGCGGGGACCGACTATGGCGGGCTGGTGCTGCTGTGGAACGAGCTTGGCCTGGCGATTGAGCGGGGCGAGGCGTTCCATCCGACGCACGGCACACTGCAGATCACCGGCAGACTGGCCGAGGGCCCGACGCCGATTCTCAACGCCACCGTGGGTGGGTTGGTGGTGCGGCCTGATGGCACGACGAACGAGTTGGTCCTGCTGGACGACGGCCTGCATGGCGACGGAGCCGCGAACGACGGTCTGTATGGCGCGGTGTTCACGAACACCGCCCAGAAAGGCGTGTATGCGCTCCGGCTTCAGGCGTCTGGCCTGAAGCCGGGCGGCGAGGCGTTCCAACGCGTCGGCGTGGGCCAGACGACTTTCAACGCGTTCGAGCCGACGGCGGCGTTTACGGACTCGTATGATGATTACGGCATCGACCTGGCTCCGACCAATGGGCTGATTGATTACTTTGTCATCGAGGTCGGCGTCCGGGCGGTGGCCACAGGCGACTTCACGGTGGCCGGCACGCTGACCGCAACAAACGGCGTGGAAATCGCGACAGTGCTGGCAAATCTGGTGGTGACCAACATCGGGACGCAAACGGTCCTCTTGAAGTTCGATGCGACGGCGATTCACGACAGCAAGGCCAGGGGAGGGTTCGACTTGAGGAACTTGGTCTTGTGCGGGACGGGCGCGAACTTCGCGCCACTGGATTCTCGGTCGTTTGCCTACGCGACGGCCGGCTACGACTGGAATCAATTCCAGTTCAGCGACAAGGATGCCGACGGCCTGAGCGACACGGAAGAGCGAGACGTTTACCACACGAACCCGGAGCTGGCGGACTCCGACGCTGATGCCTTGTCTGATCACGAGGAGTTGTTCCTGTACCATACGAATCCTCTTTCGCCCGACACCGACGGCGATCAGATGCCAGACGGCTGGGAAGTGGCGCACCGCCTAAACCCGCTGTTGGGTGACGCGAACTTGGACTTTGACAACGACGGGCTGACCGACTTCCAAGAATACTTGTTAGGCACTGATCCAAGAACAGCCAACCGGCCGTATCTCGCTGCGCTGGGAGTGACGACTAATGGCGACTTCGCTCTAGCGATCGGCGACTTGCTCGGCCGCAGCGTATCCGTGCAAATGTCTTCGAACCTGCTGCACTGGCAGGCCTTCACAAATCTCAGCGGTAGCACCAACGCGACGATCCGCTTCCAAGACACTGAGGCGACAAACGCGGCTTGGCGATTCTATCGGGCGGTTGTGCCGTGAGCGCGCGACACCTTACGGCAAACCCGTCTCGCGCATAAAGGTGTAAAGGTAAAGGTAAAGTAAAGATAACATGGGGTGGTCAGACTGGAAAAGATCCGGGAAACTGACCGCCTA